>JAABUS010004221.1_pt1 | contig 21190 bp, 22 predicted proteins | sample 5560161 | NCBI WGS metagenome assembly JAABUS01 (sample SAMN10711885, study PRJNA513376) | rock metagenome | isolation source: Antarctica rocks | place: Antarctica: Victoria Land, Trio Nunatak nord | collected 2016-01-04
TCGTGAGGTGGCGGTTATGCGCCTGCAGCATGCCTTCTTGGCCGAACACCTCGATCCGCTGGTCGTAGCCATAGGCGCAGCGCCGGCTGTTGTTGACATGCACCAGCGCGCCCGAGGCGGCGCGCATGACCAGCATCGCCGCGTCGATATCGCCCGCGGCCTGGATCGCGGGGTTGATCAGGTTCGCCCCCATCGCCTGCACCTCGACGATGTCGCCCGCGAGGTAGCGCGCCATGTCGAAGTCATGGATCGCCATGTCGCGGAACAGCCCGCCGGAGCCTGCGACGTAGCTCGCCGGCGGCGGCGCCGGGTCGCGGCTGGTGATCACGACCTGCTCGACGCGGCCGATCTCGCCGGCGGCCACGCGGTCGCGCAGCGCCCGGAACGACGGATCGAACCGGCGGTTGAAGCCGAGCATCACCACAGGCCGCAGCCCGGCAATGGCACGCCAGCACGCATCGACGCGCGCGATGTCGAGGTCGATCGGCTTCTCGCACAGCACCGCCTTGCCGGCCTGCACGCTGCGGGCGATCAGCTCCACATGCGTGTCCGTGCTGGACGCGATGAACACCGCCTGGACGCGCGGGTCCGCCAGAACCTCGTCAACCGATTGCGCCTGAGTGGTGCCCAACTCAGCCGCGACCGCCGCCGACGCCGGCCCGGCCACGTCGTAGCACGCGATCAGCTCCGCGTCGGGGTGGGCGGCGATGTTGCCGGCGTGCACCCGGCCGATGCGGCCACAGCCGAGTAGGGCGAAACCGATCATGCCGGCGGCGCCGCCGCCATGGCGCCGCCGCGCAGCCCCTGGTCTAGGCCATAGAACGCGATCGCGTTCTGCCCGAACACCGCGTCGCGCTCGCCCGGCAGAAGCTGAGCCATAAGGCGGTGCGACCAGTCCCACCACATCGCATAGCCCTGCCGCGTGGTCAGCACCGGCCAGTCGCTGCCGAAGATCAGCCGCTGCGGCCCGAACAGCTCCAGCAGCGTGTCGGCGTAGGGCCGGAGGGCATCGAGCGTCGCGCCGGGTGCCGCCTCGGTCACCAGGCCGGAAAACTTGCAGCGCACATGCGGGAAGGCCGCCAGCGGCGCCATGCCGGCCCGCCACTCCGCGTGCCCACCTGCGGCGATCTCGGGCTTGGCGGCGTGGTCGATGACGACCGGCAGCTCCGGGTGGCGCTCGATCAGGCGCGGCAGGTGTGCCAAGTGACGGACCCGCGCCAGCGCGTCGAAGGTCAAGCCCAGCTCGACGACGGCGCAATAGGCCGCGTCCTGCTCGGGCCGCAGCAGCCAGGTGTCCTCGGCGATGTCCTGCCACATCGGGCGGATGCCGCGCAGAAGGGGATTGCGCGCCAGGTCCGCCAGCCGGTCCGGGGCGTCGGGCGCCATCATGTCGATCCAGCCGACCACGCCGCGCACCCGCGGGTCGCCCTTGCCCAAGGAGAGCATGAAACGCGTCTCCGCCTCGGTCGCGGCAGCCTGCACCAGCACGATGCCGTCGATCCCGGCCGCCTCGAATAGCGGCGCAGCGTCCGCTGGTAGAAAATCGCGAAAAATCGGCTGGTCCGGGGTCAGCCAGTCGTAGTCGCCGCGATCGACGCGCCAGTAGTGCACATGCGCGTCGATCAACGGATCAACCCGGCCTGGCGCAGCTCCAGCCACAGCGCATAGGGGATGGGATGCGCCATGAGACGCAGGTTCTCCTCGACCTCAGCCACGTCGCGGGCGCCGGGGATGACGGTGGTGACCACGGGATGCGACAGCGGGAACTGCAGCGCCGCCGCACGCAGCGGCACGGCGTGGCGCAGGCAGGCACGCTCGATCGCCCGCGTGCGCTCCAGGATGGCAGGCGATGCCGGCGCGTAGTCATACAAGGCGCCCTCAACCGCACCCGTGGCGAGGATGCCGGAGTTGTATGGGCCGCCCAGGATAACGCCGATGCCGCGCCGCTCACACAATGGGAGAAAACTGTCTAGCGACGTCTGGTCCAGCAGCGTGTAGCGCCCCGCCAGCAGGAAGCAGTCGAAGTCCCCGGCCTCGGCAAACTCCTGGCACGCCTCCCATTCGTTCAGCCCGGCGCCGATCGCCCGCACCGAACCCTGCTCGCGCAGTGACAGCAAAGCGCGGTAGGCGCCGGCCATCGCCTCCTGGAACCGCTCGCGATACGCGTCGCCGTGGTTGCGGCGGTCGCAGTCGTGCAGCAGCAGGATATCCACGCGGTCGGTGCCCAGGCGCTGCAGGCTGTCCTCGAACGAGCGCATGACGCCGTCGTAGCTGTAGTCGATGCGCGGCTTGAACGGCGCCGGGTGGTCGAACAGGCTGTCGGCCGCACTGCCGGGTCCGTCGGACGCGCCGCGCGGGAACAGGCGCCAGCCCGCCTTGGTGGAGAGCACGATGTCCGGCTCCAGGCGTCGCCGGGCGGCGCCCATGCGGTGCTCGGCCAGGCCGAAGCCATACAGCGGCGCCGTATCGAAGTAGCGGATGCCGGCGCGATAGGCGGCCTCGACAGTGGCCATCGCGCCGTCCTCGGTCTGCGCCCGGTACATGTTGCCGAGGCCGGTGCTGCCGAAGCCCAGCCTGGTCAGCTCGATGCCGGTGCGGCCGAGCGTGCGGGTGGGAAGGGTCATGGCCGAATGACTCCCTTGCGCAGCAGGATGCAGCCATACAGCCGCGTCTCGCCGGTGGCGACCACGGCGAACGCGGCGGCGGCGCGTTGGTAGAACGCGAACCGTTCGATGTCCTCGATCGCGACGGCGTGGCCCTGGGCCGCGTCCAGCATCTGCTGGAACGCATCGGCGATCGGCGGGCGGCCCTGCGAAGGCGTCATAATCGCGGCGGGGCACGTCACGAAATCGTCCAGCGGCAATAGCGTCAGCACCGCCTCCAGCACCTGCGGCGCCGGCAGGCCGCCCGCCTGCACCAGGCGGCGGGCGTTCGTCATGGCCGGGAAGTTCGCATCGACGATCGCCAGTTCGTCGCCATGCCCCATCTCCGCCAGCACGGTCAGCAGCGGCGGCGAGATCAGCGGATGCAGGCCCTTCAGCATGGCGGCACTCCTTGGTCGTCATCACCGGAAAGCCCATCATGGACCTTCCGGTGGCTGTCGGCTTCAGGCTAGTTCACTCTGGTCTCGGCAAGCTCCAGCATGAACGTGTCGTACGGCACGAAGTGGACGCGGTTGCTCACCGCGAACAGCACGGCCGGCGAGTAGAGGAACAGCAGGTTGGCTTGATCGTGGGTATAGGCCTCGATCACCTGGACCTGTTGTTCCTGCTCCTTCTCGTCCGTGGTCTTGAGCAGCTTGGCATACAGCGCGTCGAACTGCGGGTCCTCGGGCATGGCGCGGAACGCCCCATCCTTGCCCAGGAACTCGCGGTGCAGCACGCCCACTGGGTAGGCCGGCGTCCAGTCGAAGCCAAACGTCAGCTTGATGTCCCAGTCTTTTCCCAACGCCGTGTCCTTGCCCGGCTCCGCCTCGTAGTTCGGCTTCACCGTGAGGCCGACCGCCGCCAGGTTCTTGGCAATGTCGTCCACGAGCGGCTTCAAGCTCTCGTCGGCCGCAATGACGACCTCGTTGCCGGGGATCTTCGCCGCGGTGATCGCCGCCTTTGCCTTCGCCGCGTCGTGCGGATAGGGCGTGAGCGACGCGTTGTAGCCGAACCGCCCCGGCTGGATCAGCGCCGGGATGACCTTGCCGTGGCCGCCGCCGGCGTCCGCCAGCGCAGCGTTGCGGTCGATCGCCATGTTCATCGCCCGGCGCAAGGCAATGTCCTTCCACGGCGAGTTCGGCTTGTTCTGGTTGAACACCCCAACGAGCACGGTCTTCGCGTCGTTGACCACCAGCTTGGCATGGCTGCCGCCCTTGAACGCCTGCGCCTCGGCCGGCGTCAGTTGGGTGACGATATCGACCTTGCCATCGCCGCTCTCGACCGAGCGGATCGCCTCCGCCTTCGAGACGATGTTGTCGAACACGATCCGCACCGCCGGCTTGCGATCCGGGTTCCAGTAGTTCGGATTGGGCTCGAGCACGACTTCAGGCGAACGCTTGTCAAGCTGCGACACGCCAGAGGCGAGAATGAATGGGCCAGTCCCCCACGGACCGGCGGCATCGATCACTCACCAGTGGCCGGACGCAGACGCCTTCGTCTCATCGACAAACCCGAGCTTCGTCCAGAACGCGTCGGACGGCTCGTGCATGCCGCGCAGCTTCATCAGCGCGGCGGAGTCGCCTTCCGGGAAGGTCATGCGGACCGTATGGGCGTCCACGACCTCAAGCTTGGTGTCGCGCGCAAAGTTGAGGAAGGCGCCGGGCGGGTGCGGGTTCTCGACGTCCTGCACGCGGTCGAACGCGGTCTTCATGTTCGCGGCGGTGTACGGCGTGCCGTCCTGGTATTTGACGCCCTCGCGCAGCTTGAGCTCGAGGGTGGTCGGGCTTGTCCAGCGCCAGCCGGTCGCGAGCGTCGGCTGCGCCATGCCATGGTCATCGACCCGCATCGGCTCTTCCATCGTATTCCAGGTGATGGAAAGCCAGTTGACCGGTGAGGGATCGACCACGGTCACGGTGTTCTGCGGCCCGTAGGTGGCTGCGCTCCCGCCGCTGCCGGTTGCGGCAAGCAGTCCGCAGGCCGCGAGGGATGCGAACAGCACCCTTCGCGGCACAAGCGGCTGCGCCGTAGGCTTTTCGGGATACATATGCACGTTCCTCTCTGCTATTACTTGGTTATTAGCCAACGAGCGGCCGAAGGACGGACTCAAGTTTGCCTTCGGGAGTATCGCCCTTGATAGTTTCGACGACACGGCCGGCTTTGTCTATGACCACAGTGAAGGGGATGGCGCCCAGATCATTGCCGAGGTCGCGGCCGAGCTGAACCGCGTCGCGCCCGCCATAGACGACCGGGTAGTCAACGCCGTACTTCTTCGAGAACGCGCGCACCTTGTCGGCATTGTCGAGCCCGATGCCGATGACCACCATGTCGTTCTGCTTGAACGTGTCATACAGCTTCACCAGCTTCGGCGTCTCCAAGTGGCAGGGGACGCACCAGGTCGCGAAGAAGTAGATGACGGCGGTCTTGCCTTTATACTGCGACAGCGGCTGGACCGTGTCCGTCAGGTCTTTGAAGCTCGACGCCCATACCGCCTCAGTCGGCGTGTCCGCGGCTACGGCCCGATGCGGCAACCCGGCCAATGCCGCAAGCGCCGAGGCTGTGCCAAACAGGCGTCGTCGCGGCATGGCGGCCAAAGGCGCGTTTTGGTCCATGGTCCCATGTCCTTCCCCGAATTTTTCCGGTTGGTCGCACGGATCCCAGCGCATCGCTAGCGATTTGCGCGGCTAAAACGCCCGCCGCCCACGCAACGCCGCCGCCAGCGTACCGTCGTCCAGCACATCCAGCGCCCCGCCGATCGGCACGCCCTGGCCGACCCGGGTGATGCGCGTTGGGCTGTCCAGCTTGCGCAGGCGCTCCGTTAGCCAATGCGCCGTCGTGGCGCCATCCACCGTGGCACCCAGCGCCAGGATCACCTCGGTGACCTCCCCCTGCTCCACCCGCGCGAGCAGCGGTGCTGTGTTCAGGTCCTCCGGCCCGGTGCCGCCCAACGCCGAAAGCGTGCCGCCCAGCACGTGATACAGGCCGCGATGCACCGCCGCGCGCTCCAGCGCCCACAGGTCGCCCACGCCCTCCACGACGCAAATCGAGCTGCGGTCGCGCTGCGGGTCGCTGCACACGCCGCAGGGGTCGCGGCTGTCCAGGTTGCCGCATTGCCGGCACGGCCGCACCGCCCGCGCGGCGTCGGCCAGCGCGCCCGCCAAAGGCAGCATTCGCGCCTCCGGCTGTTGCAGCATCGTCAATGCCGCCCGGCGCGCGCTGCGCGGCCCCAGACCCGGCAACCGGGCCAGCAGGCCAATCAGCCGTTCGACCTCGGGACCGCCCACGGATCAGAACGGCAGCTTCAGGCCCTCTGGCAGTTGCAGCCCGCCGGTCGCCGCCTGCATCTCCTCGGCCATCATCGCCTCGACCTTCTGCTTGGCGTCGGCGTGGGCGGCCACCACCAGGTCCTCCAGCATCTCGGTCTCGTTGGGATCGGCGAGCTTGGGATCGATCTTCAGCCGCTTCAGCACGCCCTTGCCGGACAGCGTCACGTGGACCATGCCGGCACCGGCGCTGCCATCGACCTCCATGGCCTCCATCTTGGCCTGCATCTCCTGCATCTTGGCCTGCATCTGGCTGGCCTGCTTCATCAGGCCGGCTAGGTTCTTCATGCGTCCTCCTCCTTCAGATCGGCTCGGCCGCGTCCGGCGGCACGAAATTCTCGTCATCCGCGTCGAGCGGCGCGAACTCCCGCCCGTCACCCTCTTCGGTCATGGGAGCCTCGTCCACAAGCCCGTAAGCGTCGGCCCGGCTGTCCGTCACGCTGGCGATCTTCGCGCCGGGGAAGGCATTCAGGATTGCCTGCACCAGCGGATGCAAGGCGGCCTCGCCGCGGCGTGCGGTGTCAGCCGCCTGCCCCTGGTCCGCCAATGTGGGTTCGCCGGGCTCCCGCGACAACGCGATGGTCCAGCGGGTGCCGGTCGCCTCCAAAAGCAACGCGGCGAGCCGGGGCGCCAGGTCGCGCGGCGCGTCCGGCTCGGGCCGCAGCTCGATGACCGGGGCGGCGAACCGCACCAAATGGACGGCGTGCAGCAGCAGGCCGTGCAGCAGCGGCTCGCGCCGTTCGGCGACCAGCATGGCGACGTCGCGAAAGCTGGACAGGCGGGGCGCGGCTGGGACCGGATCGGGCGGTGGATCATGGGCCGGGGCTGGGGCGGCTGCGCCGTTGGCGACGGCGCGGGTAGTGCCGCCGTCGAATGGCGGCGAGGCGGCCGGCGCACGGGCCGTAGCCGGTGGCGTCTCCGTCAGCCGCCGCACCAATTCGCCCGGCGGCGGCAGGTCGGCGACGTAGCACAGCCGGATCAGCACCATCTCCACCGCTGCCCGGCGGTCCGGCGCCTGCTCGACCTCCTGCGTGCCTTTCAGCAGCATCTGCCAGGCACGGCCCAACGTCGGCATGGTCAGCCGGTCGGCCAACACCGCGCCGCGGGTGCGCTCCGCCTCCGGCAGCTCATTGCCGTCACGGAGCGCCGGCACGGATTTCAGCCGGGTCAGGGTATGGGTCAGCTCCAGCAGGTCGCCGAGCATCAGGCCTAAATCGGCGCCGCGCTCATGCGCGCGGTCGGTGAGCGCCAGCGCCTGGTCAGGGCGGCCGGCCATCACCGCCTCCATCAGGTCGAACACCGCCGACCGGTCGGCCAGGCCCAGCATGTCGGCGACCGTTGCGCCGTCGATCGGCGCACCCCCTGCGCCCTGGGCGATTGCCTGGTCCAGCAAGGACAGCCCGTCCCGCACCGACCCGTCCGCCGCCCGGGCGATCAGGTCCAGCGCGTCCGGCGCCACCGCCATGCCTTCCTTCGCCGAAATCCGCCCGAACTGCCCGACCAGCTCCGCCACCGAGACCCGGCGCAGATCGAACCGCTGGCAGCGCGACAGCACCGTCACCGGCACCTTGCGGATCTCCGTCGTGGCGAAGATGAACTTCACGTGCGGCGGCGGCTCCTCCAACGTCTTCAGCAGCGCATTGAAGGCGTTGCGGGACAGCATGTGGACCTCGTCCACGATGAAGACCTTGGTGCGGGCCTGCAGCGGGCGGTAGCGGGCGGCGTCGATCACCTCGCGCATGTCGTCCACGCCGGTGCGGCTGGCAGCGTCCATCTCGATCACGTCGGGATGCCGGTCAGCCAGGATGGCGACGCAGTTCGGGCACACGCCGCACGGGTCGGCGGTCGGGCCGCCGGCGCCGTCCGGACCCACGCAGTTCAGCGCGCGCGCGATGATGCGGGCCGTCGTGGTCTTGCCGACGCCGCGCACCCCGGTCAGCATCCAGGCATGCGCCACCCGGTTCTGCGCGAAGGCGTTGCGCAGGATGCGGACCATCGCCTCCTGCCCGATCAGGTCGTCGAACGTTGTCGGGCGGTATTTGCGGGCCAGCACGCGATAGGGCGTGACGGGCGTCGGCGCTGGGGTGGACGGCTCGCCGAACAGCCCGGGGCCGGATGGCGGCGGTTCCGGCAAGAGTTCGTCCACGAAGCCAGACATGCGCCCGGCTCCTGCCGCCGACGGTGATAGGGGTGGGAGGCCGGACACCGACCCGAGCATGAACTCGTTGCGGCTGCTTCCTTCCGGACCTGACCGGGTTGGCGAGGCGCCCGTCCGCCGCCGACCTCCCGCAGAACCTATACCACGTTCCCCAGGGGTTGGCACAAGCCTGGCTGCATGCGAAATCCAGCGGACATGTCAGTCATTCTCGCCAGCCGCCCCAATGTCTATACCGGCAGCCCTTTGGACCGCGCGGACGGGCGCCGCAACGACGAAGCCTGGATCGCCGCGCGCCTGGCCGACCCGGCCAGCCTCTGGGTCCCGGTCTGGCGCGCCCGCACGCTGTTCCAGAGCCTGGACGAGGGCCGGCCGGAGGCCGTGTTCCTGACCGGGGAGGCGGCGTCGGCACTGCGCATGGCCGGCGGCCCCTGGGCGTTCCTCGGCCTGCAGGACGACGTGGCGATGTTCACCGTCGATATCAGCGCTGTCGATGACCCGCTGCCGCTGCTGCCGGACGGGGTGGCGCGGTTCGAGGACCTGCGGCAGATCGGCCCCGGCCTCGCGCCGAACGAGGCCGCAATCCTGGCCCATGCGCGCGGCCTGATGCACTGGCGCCTCCGCCACGGCTTCTGCGGCGTATGCGGCGGTGCATGCGAAGCGCGCAGCGCCGGACACGCGATGGCCTGCACCGTGTGCCGGGCGCAGCACTTCCCGCGCACCGACCCGGCCGTCATCATGCTGGTGCATCGCGGCGACAACGTGCTGCTGGGCCACTCGCAGCGTTTCCCGAAGGTCCACATGTACTCCACCCTGGCCGGCTTCGTGGAGCCCGGCGAGAGCCTGGAGGAGGCGGTGGCCCGCGAGGTGCTGGAGGAAAGCGCCATCCGCGTCGGCAACGTGCGCTACCACAGCAGCCAGCCCTGGCCGTTCCCGTCCAGCATCATGCTGGGCTTCTATGCCGAGGGCCTGACCGAGGAGATCACCATCGATCCCAACGAGCTGCAGGACGCCCGCTGGTTCTCCCGCCCCGAGCTGCGCGACCCCGCCGCCCATGGCTTCAGCCTGCCGCGCCGGGACAGCATCGCCCGCCGCCTGATCGAGGACTGGGTGGCGCACGCATGAGCCGAGCCGCTTCCCTATTACTATTGGTGCTGCTGACGGCCTGTGGCACGGCGGAAAGCCCCGATCAGCGCGCCTGCGACGGCGCGGTCAACGAGGACCCGACCGTCAAATTGTTGATTATCAAGGGCGTCGGCAACCCGTATTTCCAGGCCAACAGTCAGGATGAGCTGAAAGCGGCCAAGCAGGAGGCCCGCCTGGCCTGCCTTCGCAGCCGCGGCCTGGCGCCCAAAGGCGGCGTGGAGCGGCAGAAGCCCATCACCTGATCGGAGCACGCATCCTGGACACCATCCGCATCACCTCAGGCGCTTTCAGCTTCACCGCAGGGTTCGAGGAGGCGAGCGCCCCGCAGACCTGCGCCCGCTTCCGCGCCCTGCTGCCCTATCGCCAGCGCATCATCCACGTGCGCTGGAGCGGCGAGGCTTGCTGGATTCCGCTGGGCGATTTCGACACCGGCCTGCCGCATGAGAACGCGACTTCCTACCCGGCGCCGGGCCACATCCTGATGCACGCCGGCAGCGTCAGCGAGACCGAGATCCTCATCAGCTACGGCCCCTGCTGCTTCTCCAGCAAGGCGGGGCAGCTCGCCGGCAACCACTTCCTCACAATCACCGAGGGACTGCAGGACCTGGCGACGCTCGGCAGGAAGACGCTGTGGGACGGCGCGCAGGACATCGTTTTCGCGGCGTAGGTAGGCATAGTATGGCAGACGAGATAACGCCGACCTCGGCATCGCAGGTCTCGGATGCGCCCGAGACTACGGCCTTGCTGCTCGCCACCTTCGCCGAGCTTTACCGGCAAGAGGTCGGGGCGGAGGAGGATGTGCACCGTACCTTGCCGTTCTTCGGTACTGCGCTTGGCGTCGTGATCACCGCCCTGGCCTACGCAGCCGGACGTTTGCCGAAATGGCCAGACGTCACAAGTCTTGAAAGTCGGATATTTTTTTACATTGCAAGCGTGTTGCTGGGCTTGACGGTCTTCACCGCGCTATGCGTGTTAATATTGCTCGCGATGGCAATCAGGCGTCGTAACTATCAGCGAATCGGACCAGAACCCGCTCTGCAAGCTCGGTTTGCCGAGTTGCAGGGATATTACAACGACCCGCCTCTTTCTGAAGGCGAGAGAGATCGAAAGCTGGTCAGCGACATACGGCAAATGCTCCTGGAGTCCTATACGGATGTGACGCCGATCAACCGCAGTTTGAACCGGTATCGTTACAAATTGCGGGCGAATGCGTCGGTGCTCTTAGTTCTAAGCTTGAATTGGGTGCTGTTTGCGACCATTGTCATGTATATGGCAGAAAAGTTGGGTTACTTCCCGAAGGTGACACCATGAGCTCAAAGCCAAGTTTTGATGCTGCGCCATCGTGGCGTGCAGCAACAGCACATGCCGCGGTACTTCCGAGAGCGAAAACGGCTTCGCTCGCCTCGCTCCGGCGCAAGCCTACCGGAGCAATCACCTATATCCAACCAAGTGGGGCAGACTTGTTCCCGGGCAAGGAACTGGTCACGGCGTTCCTTAAGAAGCTGCGCCGCGCCTAACCCACACTCAATCGCCACCCAGCCGCGTCCGGAATACCGCCCGCGGATAAACACCCAGCACCCGGGCCTCCGCCGTAAAAAAACTCAGCTCTTCTAATGCCCGCGCCAGCGCCGGCTGCTCCGGATGGCCGTCCACGTCGCACAGGAACTGCGTGGCGGTAAACTCGCCGTGCAGCATGTAGCTCTCCAGCCGTGACATGTTGACGCCGTTGGTCGCAAAGCCGCCCAGGGCCTTGTACAGCGCAGCAGGCACGTTGCGGACCCGGAATACGAAGGTCGTCATCAGCCCCGGCGTGTCCGGCGGCGGCATCCGCGGCTCCTGCGCCACGACATAGAACCGCGTCGTATTATGCGCCGCGTCCTCCACGTTGGCCCGCAGCACGTCAAGCCCATAGATCTCGGCGGCCAATGCCGACGCGATCGCCGCGTCCTCTCGCCGGCCCCACTCCGCCACCAGCTTCGCCGACCCGGCCGTGTCGGCCTCCACCACCGCGTCCGCATCCAGCTCACGCAGGATTGCCCGGACCTGGCCCAGCGCCACGGCGTGCGAATGCACCCGCCGTACATCCGTGATCACCGCACCGCGCGGTCCCAGCAGGCAGTGCTCGACCCGTTGGAAATGCTCGCCGATGATCGACAGTCCGCTGCCGGGCAGCAGTGCGTGAATGTCGGGCACCCGGCCGGCGAGGCTGTTCTCGCATGGCAGCATCGCGAGTGCCGCGGTCCCGGTGCGCACCGCGTCCATCGCGTGCTCGAAGGTGTGGCACGGCAGCGGCGTCATCTCGGGATAGGCGGTGCGGCAGGCCAGGTCGGAATAGGCGCCGGGCAGGCCCTGGAAGGCGATCTGGGTCATGGTGCCTCGATGATGGCGCGGGCGCGGGCCAGGTCGGCCGGAGTGTCCACGCCGAATGCCCCGTGCTCCACCCGCGTGCAGGCGATGCGCATGCCGGCCTCCAGCGCCCGCAGTTGTTCAAGCTTCTCGCGCCGCTCCAGCGGGCTTTCCGGCAGGCTGACAAAGCGGGCCAGCACCGCGCGGCGATAGGCGTAGATGCCGATATGGTGCCAGAGCGGCCCCTCTCCGGAGGGGATGGCGGCACGGGAGAAATACAGCGCCGCCGACACCGCCCGGCCGCGTTCAAAGGCGCACGCCGCCTTCACCACCTGCGGCGCTGCTGCCTCCTCGGGCGAGAGGACCGGCGTCACCAAGGTCGCGATGTCGAACGCCGGGTCGGAAAGCGGGGTGATCACCATCCGCAGTTGGCCCGCTGGGACCGTGGGGAAATCGCCCTGCAGGTTCACCACGACATCGTGCGCACCCTGCGGGTCCAGCGTCGCCAGCGCCGCGTGCACCCGGTCGGACCCGGAGGGCAGCGACGGATCGGTCATCACGGCGACGCCTCCGGCCGCCCGTACGGCATCCGCGATCTCCGCATCGGCGCAGGCGACGGCGACCGGGCCGATATCGGCCTCCCGCGCGCGGTCGAGCACGTGCAGGATCATCGGTCGCCCGCCAATCAGCGCCAACGGCTTGCCGGGCAGGCGCGAGGACGCCATCCGCGACGGGATCACGACGATCGGGTTCACGCGATAGCGCGGGGTTGATGCTGGGCGGGCGTTTGCATAGCGTGCGGCGCACATTAGGTAGGCGGGTCTGCCGGCGCAACGTCCGGCTTTTTAGAGGATCAGCTCCATGCGTTACGCTTTGATTGCCGCCACCGCCGGTTTCGCACTGTTTGCCGCCATGCCAGCCTGGGCGCAGGGCCAGCAGATGACCCAGCCCTCTGCCACGCAGAACCAGTCGCAGGCGCTGCAAAACAACGGCCAGCAGCCGGCCAATGCCCGCGAGGTCAGCCCGACGGTGCCCACCGCCACCGAAAACGGCGTGACCAAGCCGCAGGGCCCGACCACCGGCCCGACCAGCCAGGGGCCGACCGGCAAAAGCAAGTAACGGACATGCAGGACCTGATCGCGGCGGCGGAGGCGGCGGCCGACGTCGCCGGCGCCGCGATCCGGCCATTCTACCGTCAAGGGGTTAACGCCGACCTAAAGCTGGACGCGAGTCCCGTTACCGTTGCCGACCGCACGGCGGAGCTCGCCATGCGCGCCGTGCTGTCGCAACGCTTTCCCGATCACGGCATCCTGGGTGAGGAATTCGGCCTCGACCGCCCAGCCGCCCGGCGGCGCTGGGTGCTGGACCCGATCGACGGCACCCGCGCCTTCATCACCGGCCGCCCCACCTTCGGCATCCTGGTGGCGTTGCTCGACGGCGACACTCCGATCCTGGGCGTCATCGACCAGCCCATCACCGGGGAGCGCTGGATCGGCGTCGCCGGGCAGCCGACCCGGTTCCGCGGCGCACACGGCCAGCCGGGCTGCCGGCCCTGCCCCAGCCTGGATCAGGCCGAACTGTCCTGCACCGCCCCCGAGATTTTCACCCCGGCCCAGACCGCCGCCTGGCAGCGCCTCGTCGCCGCCACCCGCCGCACCTCCTGGGGCGGCGACTGCTACGCCTACGGCCTGCTAGCCCTCGGCGCCATCGACATCATCGCCGAGCCCAGCCTCAAGGTCTGGGACTGGGCCGCCCTGGTCCCGGTGATCGAGGGCGCCGGCGGCCGCGTGACCGACTGGCAGGGCCGCCCCATGCACCCCGATGGCGACGGCAGCACGCTCGCGGTCGGCGACCCGGCCCTGCTCGCCCCCGCCTTGGCGCTGCTGGCCGCTTGACGCAGGCCGCGCCGCCCCCTGCTATGGCCTGACCGATCACGGAGGCCCCGATGCTGCGCTGCCTGCTGCTCCTGCTGCTGTTTGCTTCACCCGCGCAAGCGCAGACGACGCGCAGCCATGCCCTCACCATCCTCGGCACCCCGGCCCTGCCGCCGGATTTTCCCAACTTCCCCTACGCGAACACAGCGGCGGCGAAGGGCGGCGAGGCGGTATTCGCCATGGTGGGCAGCTTCGACGGCTTCAATCCGTATATCCTGCGCGGCAACGCGGCGATCGGCACCGGCGCGTCCTGGCAGCCCGGCGTCGGCGGCACCAGCGCCGGCTCGGCGGGCGGCCACGTGTGGGAAAGCCTGCTGGTCGGCTCGGCGGACGAGGTCGCGACCGGCTACGGCCACCTCGCCGAAACCATCGAGCTCCCGGCCGACCGCATGTGGGCCGCCTTCGAGCTGCGGCCCGAGGCGCGCTTCGCCGACGGCACCCCCGTCACCGCCGCCGACGTCGCCTGGACGTTCAAGACCCTGATGGAAAAGGGCCGCCCCTCGGTTCGCGTCGCCTATGCCGACGTGCAGGACGCAGTGGCCGAGAGCGAGCGCCGGGTGGTGTTCCACTTCAAGTCGAACCAGAACCGCGAACTGCCGCTGTCGGTCGGCGGCCTCCCCGTGCTGTCGGAAAAATGGTGGTCCACCCGCGACTTCACCAAGCCGCTCACCGAGCCGCCCTTGGGCAGCGGCCCCTACCGCGTGGAGAAGTTCGAGCTCGGCCGCAGCGTGACCTACGTGCGCGACCCCAACTGGTGGGCGCGGGACCGGCCAACCGGGCGCGGATTCCATAACTTCGACCGCGTGCGCATCGAGTATTTCCGCGACCCGACCATTGCGATGCAGGCGTTCAAGGCCGGGCAGATCGACTACCGGCAGGAGAACATCTCGAAGGAGTGGGCAACCGGCTACGACTTCCCCGCGGTGCGCGACGGGCTGGTGCGCCGCGACGAGATCGAGCATCGGCTGCCGGTCGGCATCCAGGGCTTCATCATGAACACCCGCCGCCCGATGTTCGCCGATCCGCGGGTGCGCGAGGCGATCGGCCAGGTGTTCGATTTCGAGTGGATGAACAAGAACCTGTTCTTCAGCAGCTACGTCCGCACCCATAGCTACTTCGGCAACACGGCGCAGGAGGCCACCGGCCTGCCGAATGCGGCCGAGCAGGCGCTGCTGGCGCCATTCCGCGACAAGCTGCCGCCGGATCTGTTCACCGAGCCGTTCCGCGTGCCCGCCACTGACGGGTCCGGCAACAACCGGGACGGCCTGCGCCGGGCGCTGGCGCTGCTGAAGGACGCCGGCTGGACCATACGCGACCGCAAACTGGTGGACGGCGCCGGCAAGCCGATGGCGTTCACCATCCTGCTGCAAGACCCAACGTTGGAAAAAGTAGCGCTGCCGTATCAGCAGTGGCTGCAGCGCCTGGGCATCGAAGTCGGCATCCGCACCGTCGACATCGCGCAGTATGAGCGGCTGACCGACGACTTCGACTTCGACATGACGACGATCATCTATCCCGGGTCCGACCTGCCGGGGAACGAGCTCCGCGACTATTTTTCCTGCATCGGCGCCAAGACGCCGGGCGGCGGCAACCTCGCCGGCGTCTGCGACCCTGCGGTCGATGCCCTGATCGAGCAGATCGTGGCGGCGCAAGACCGCGCCACGCTCGCCACCGCCGGGCGGGCGCTGGACCGCGTGCTGCTCCGCGGCTGGTACATGGTGCCGCAGATGCACAATAAGCAGTTCAACGTCGCCACCTGGAACCGCTTCGGCCGCCCGACCCAGCCGGTGCGCGACGGTTTCGTACTCGATAGCTGGTGGATCGACCCGAACCTGTCCGCCAAGGCCGACACGGCGCGCAAGTCGATTAACTGACGTGGGCAACTAGACTTGACCAACTACCTGCTGCGCCGGCTGCTGCTGTTGATCCCGACGCTGCTGGGCATCATCGCGATCAACTTCGCCGTCGTGCAGTTCGCACCGGGCGGCCCGGTCGAGCAGGCCATCGCCGAAACCCGCGGCCGCGGCACCGAGGCGACGGCCCGCATCACCGGCGCCACCAGCGACAGCGGCGGCTACCGCGGCGCCCACGGCCTGGACGCCAATCAGATCGAGGAGCTGAAGCGCCAGTTCGGCTTCGACAAGCCGGCCAGCGAACGGTTCCTCGCCATGCTGCGCGACTACCTGACCTTCGACTTCGGCCGCAGCTTCTTCCGCGACCAGACGGTGCTGGCGCTGGTGCTGCAGAAGATGCCGGTCAGCATCTCGCTCGGCCTGTGGTCCACCCTGCTGATCTACCTGGTCAGCATCCCGCTCGGCATCAAGAAGGCCGTGCGCGACGGCAGCCGGTTCGACGTCGCGAGCAGCGCCGTGGTGCTGGTGGGTTATGCGATCCCCGGCTTCCTGTTCGCCATCCTGCTCGTCGTGCTGTTCGCCGGCGGCAGCTTCCTGCAAATTTTCCCCCTGCGCGGCTTGACCAGCGCCGGGTCGTCCGAGTGGTCCTGGCCCGCGCGCGTCGCCGATTATGCCTGGCACATGGTGTTGCCCACCGTGGCGCTGGTTGCCGGCGGGTTCGCCGGGCTGACGATCCTGACGAAGAACTGCTTCCTCGACGAGATCCGCAAGCAGTACGTCGTGACCGCCCGGTCCAAGGGCGCCGGCGAGCAGCGCGTGCTGTACGGCCACGTGTTCCGCAACGCCATGCTGCTGATCGTCGCCGGCTTCCCCGCCGCGTTCATCGGCATCTTGTTCAGCTCGGCGCTGCTGGTCGAGATCGTCTTTTCACTGGACGGCCTGGGCCTGCTGGGTTTCGAGAGCGCGATCCGCCGCGACTACCCCGTCATGTTCGGCACGCTGTATATCTTCACGCTGTTCGGCCTGGTGCTCCAGGTCGTGGGCGACCTGCTGTACACCGTCGTCGATCCCCGCATCGACTTCGAGGCGCGCCGGTGACGCCCATCACCCAGCGGCGCCTCGCAATCTTCCGCGCGCACCGCCGCGGCGCATGGTCGCTCGCGATCTTCACCGCCCTGTTCCTGCTGTGCCTGTTCGCCGAGCTGCTGTCCAACGATCGCCCGCTGCTGATCCGCTTCGACAACCGGTTCTACGTGCCCGTCCTGCGCGACTACAGCGAGGACACATTTGGCGATGACTTCTTGCCGACCCAGGCCGACTACACCGATCCACAGCTTGCCGCCGCCATCGACGCGCATGGCTGGATGCTCTGGCCCGCCATCCCGTTCCGCTACGACACCGTCATCAAGGACCTGCCCACCCCGGCCCCGGCGTCGCCTAGCCTTCGCAACCTGCTGGGCACCGACGACCAGGCGCGCGACGTGCTGGCCCGCGTCATCTACGGCTTCCGCCTGTCGGTGCTGTTCGGCTTCACCCTGACCATCATCTCCTCGGTCGTCGGCATCGCCGCCGGGGCGGTCCAGGGCTTCTACGGCGGCCTGACCGACCTGCTGTTCCAGCGGTTCATCGAGGTCTGGGCCGGCATGCCGCAGCTCTATCTGCTCATCATCCTGGGCAGCATCGTCACCCCGACCTTCTGGACCCTCCTGGTTTTCCTGCTGCTTTTCTCTTGGATGGCGCTGACCGGGGTGGTGCGGGCGGAGTTCCTGCGCGGGCGCAACCTCGACTACGTCCGCGCGGCGCAGGCATTGGGGGTGTCCAACGCGGCCATCATGGCGCGTCACATCCTGCCCAACGCGCTGGTGGCGACGCTCAGCTTCCTGCCCTTCACCCTGTCCGGCTCGGTGACGGTGCTGGCCAGCCTGGACTTCCTCGGGTTTGGCCTGCCGCCTGGCTCGCCGTCGTTGGGGGAGCTGGTGGCGCAGGGCAAGAACAACCTGCAGGCGCCATGGCTCGGAATGACCGCCTTCGTCGTGCTCGGCGGCGTGCTGACCCTGCTGATCTTCATTGGCGAGGCGGTGCGCGACGCCTTTGACCCGCGCAAGCAGCCGTGATGCCGGATGCTGCATGCTGATCGTGAGAAACCTCTCGGTCGCCTTCGGCCCGCGACGGGTGGTGGACGACGTGAGCTTCAGGCTCGACCAGGGCGAGACCCTGGCGCTGGTCGGCGAAAGCGGGTCCGGCAAGTCGTTGACCGCGCTCTCCATCCTGCAGCTTCTGCCGTCGGGTGCGGCCTGCACCGGCCAAGTCATGCTCGATGGAAAGTCCATGCTGGACGCGTCGGAGGGCCTGCTGCAGGCTGCGCGCGGCGACACGGCCGGGATCGTGTTCCAGGAGCCGATGACCAGCCTGAACCCGCTGCACAGCATCGGCCGCCAGGTGGCCGAGGCGCTGGCGCTGCACGGCCGGAAGCCGGCCCGCGGCACCATCGCCGGGCTGCTGCTGCGCGTCGGCTTCCCCAACGCCGAGGACCGGCTGGAGGCGTTCCCGCATCAGCTCAGCGGCGGCCAGCGGCAGCGCGTGATGATCGCCATGGCGCTGGCGAACAACCCGAGGCTGCTGATCGCCGACGAGCCGACGACGGCGCTGGATGTGACGATCCAGGCCGGCATCCTGGACCTGCTGGCGCGGGAGAAGGCGGCGCGCGGGCTCGCCCTGCTGCTGATCAGCCACGACCTGAACGTCGTGCGCCGGGTTGCCGACCGTGTCTGCGTGATGAAGGACGGCCGCATCGTCGAGGCCGGACGGGTGGAGGACGTGTTCCGCGCGCCGCAGCATCCCTACACCCGCATGCTGATCGCCGCCGAGCCCAGCGGCCAGCCCGGCCCGGTGCCCGCGTCGGCGCCCACCGTCGCCGAGGCCCGCGACCTGCGCGTGGTGTTCCCGGTCCGCCGCGGCCTGCTGCGCCGGGTGGTGGGCGAGGTGCGCGCGGTCGATGGGGTGAGCCTGGCGATCCGCGAGGGCGAGACGCTGGGCCTGGTGGGCGAGAGTGGCTCCGGCAAGAGCACGATCGGCCTCGCGCTGCTGCGCATGCAGGCCGCGACCGGGCGGGTGATTTTCGCCGGGCAGGATATCTCCGCGATGCCGCAATCCCGGCTGCGCCCGCTGCGCCGGTCGATGCAGATCGTTTTCCAAGACCCCTACGGCAGCCTGTCGCCACGCATGAGCATGGGCGAGATCGTGGCCGAGGGCCTGCGCGTGCACGAGCCGCGGCTGGGCTTGCGCGAGCGCGCGGCGCGGGTCGCGGCCGCTTTGCAGGAGGTCGGGCTGCCCGCCGACGCGGCCGGGCGCTATCCGCACGAGTTCAGCGGCGGCCAGCGCCAGCGCGTCGCGATCGCCCGCGCCATCGTGCTGACCCCGCGCCTGCTGGTGCTGGACGAACCCACCAGCGCGCTCGACCGCTCGGTTCAGGCGCAGATCGTGGACCTGCTGCGGACGCTGCAGGCGCGGCATGGGCTGACGTACCTGTTCATCAGCCACGACCTGGCGGTGGTGCGTGCGTTGGCGCACCGTGTCGTGGTGCTGCGTGCTGGCCGCGTGGTCGAGGAGGGAGCGGCGGACGAACTGTTCGCCAACCCGCGCGACCCTTACACCATCGCGCTGATGGCGGCGGCATTCCACGCACCCACGCACGAGAGCTCGGAAACGGAAGTCGCCCGATGACCTCGACACGCTGCTGATGGATGGCGGCTAGGTGTTGCTGGGCAATTCGAGTTTTGCCATAGTCTGGGTGCCGTCCCGGCCAGGCTTGGTATCCTGGATATAGGCCTGTCCGCCCGAGACCTGAGCAAGATGTAGCCGGTATGCGCACCGTGCAATTGAACAGACGGTTGCGGATTTAGTTCCAAAATACCATCACAAAAAGCAACGGACGCTCTTTTTTTAATCAGAGCGTCCGCTACAAGCTTCAAACAACCTTGAGCCGGACCGGCACATTGTTGCGCGTGGCATTGGAATACGGGCAGACCTGGTGCGCCTTATCGACCAGTGCCTCGGCCTCTGCCCGGTCCATGCCCGGCAACGATACGGCCAACTCGACATCGATGCCGAACCCGCCCTCGGACCGCGGACCCATGCCGACCGTGGCATTCACCGTCGTATCGGCCGGCACCTTCGGACCGCCCTGGGACGCCACGAACTTCATCGCGCCCAGAAAGCAAGCGCTGTAGCCGGCGGCGAACAACTGCTCCGGGTTGTTGCCCGCACCACCGCTGCCGCCCAGCTCCTTTGGCGTGGACAGCGCCACATCCAACGAGCCGTCCGCGGTTGCGGCATGGCCGTCGCGCCCGCCGGTCGCCGTGGCGGACGTTGTGTAGAGAACATTGACTGACATCGAATTTCCTTTTGAATCTATCCAGTTGGGCCGGTCGGGTTGCGCGGGTGGATAGATCGCCGAACTGCGGAGCCGGTGCAATCCGGCCCCGCGTCATCGTTACTGAACGGATCGGCTACTTAGCAACCTGATTACTCAGCAGCTTGGGCGACCGCAGGTGCCGGCTGCTCCGACGCCGACACCGGGTCGGAGTTGGCCGGGATGTGCGTCCGTGCCACCGCCACCGCCACGCCCTCGGCATAGGCCGGGTCAACCCGGCGGAAATGCTCAAGCTGCCGGTCGATGATGTCCCGCGGCACGCCCTGCATCGCCGCCGCGATGTTGCTATACAGCCGCTGCTGCTGGTCATGCCCCAGGACGCGGAACAGCGCCGCCACCTGGCTGTAGTCGTCATTGCCGTCGCGGTGGTTGTAGCGGTCCGCGTCGCCGTGGATGCGCAGCGGCGGCTCCTTCGCGGACGGCTGCTCGACCGGGCCGTTGAACGAGTTCGGCTCGTAGTACGCGTCGGTGCCCTTCGGCGCGTCGAAGCGCATCGGGCTGTCGGCGTGATAGGTGTTCTTCACGCTTTTTGGCGCGTTGACCGGCAGGCTCTCGTAGTTGGTGCCAACCCGGTAGCGGTGCGCGTCGGCATACGAGAAGATGCGCGCCTGCAGCATCTTGTCCGGCGAGAAGGCGATGCCGGGCACGATGTTGGACGGCGAGAACGACGACTGCTCGATCTCGGCGAAGTAGTGCTCAGGATTGCGGTTCAGCTCGACGATGCCGACCTCGATCAACGGATAGTCCGCATGCGGCCAGACCTTGGTCAGGTCGAACGGATTGTAGCTGGTCTTCTCGGCATCCATCTCCGGCATGATCTGCACGCACATGCGCCACTTGGGACCCTGGCCGCGCTCGATCGAGTCGAACAGGTCGCGCTGCGCGCTCTCCCGATCGACGGCGATGATGGCGTTGCCCTCTTCGTTGGACCAATGCTTGTGGCCGTCCATGGTCTTGAAGTGGAACTTGACCCAGTAGCGCTCGCCGGCATCGTTCCAAAAGCTGAAGGTGTGGCTGCCATAGCCGTTCATGTGGGTGTAGCCCTGCGGCAGGCCACGGTCGCTGAACAGGATCGTCACCTGGTGCAAGCTTTCGGGGCTGAGCGACCAGAAATCCCACATCGCCGTCGCCGACCGCATGTTGGTCTTTGGATGGCGCTTCTGCGTGCGGATGAAGTCCGGGAATTTGATCGGGTCGCGCACGAAGAACACTGGGGTATTATTCCCCACCATGTCCCAGTTGCCTTCCTCGGTGTAGAACTTCACCGAGAACCCGCGCGGGTCACGCACGGTGTCGGCGTAGCCGTGCTCGCCGGCCACCTGGGAGAACCGGGCGAAGATCTCGGTGCGTTTTCCGACC
>JAABUS010004223.1_pt1 | contig 21182 bp, 16 predicted proteins | sample 5560161 | NCBI WGS metagenome assembly JAABUS01 (sample SAMN10711885, study PRJNA513376) | rock metagenome | isolation source: Antarctica rocks | place: Antarctica: Victoria Land, Trio Nunatak nord | collected 2016-01-04
CCAGGGGGTCGTCTTCGGCCTCTGCGTCCGGATGCTCGGGGATCGCCACGACGCCGAGGACGTCATGCAAGAGACCTTCGTGCGGGCGATCCGGGGCCTCCCAAATTTCGACGGCGACCGGCCGCTCCGTCCCTGGCTGCTCCGGATCGCCTTGAACCGGTGTCGGACCGCCCTCTCCCACCGCGCTCGACGGCCGGCGACCGTCGAGTCGGGCGTGGAACGGGTCGATCACCGCCCCGGCGTCGCCGATCCCGAGGACCTCGCCGGCGAGCTCGAACGCGCCTTGGGGCGCCTCCGACCCGAGTATCGGACGGTCTTCATCCTCTTCCACGAACAGGACCTGGCCTACGAGGAGATCGGAGAGGCCGTCGGGCGACCGATCGGCACCGTCAAGACCTGGCTCCACCGGGCGCGTGCCGAGCTGGCCGATCACCTGACCCGCCGGGGAGTCCGTTGCTGATGGCCGTTTCCGCAATCTGTCGCACCGCGACGCCGGAAGTGAGAGGAGCCTAGTCGATGAATTGCCGGGTCTTCGATCGGACGTGGAACGATCGGCTCGACGCGAGAAGGGAGCCTCCGGAGGCCGAGCGACTCGCGCTGGAGGCGCATGCGGCGACGTGCCCGGCCTGCCAGGCCCTTGCCATGCGTCGCCGGACACTCCGACAGGCTCTCGCGTCCTGGGGTCCTCCGCCGGCCGTCCCGGAGGGGTTCGCGGAGCGGTTCCTGGAACGACTGGACGTTGCGGAGGCCCGTCCCGCCTCGCGGGCCCCGGCGTTGCGTGCCTGGTCGCTCTCGATCGCCGCGGCGGCGGCCCTGCTGCTGGCGGTCCTCCTGGCGAATCGACCCGACCGGGGAGGGCGTGCCGAGCCCGGGCCGTCCCCCGCGCCCAGCGTCGCAACGACCGACGTGCGTCCGCTCACCGATGCGCTGGCCGAGGCGACCTCGGCGGGCTGGGACCTGGCCCGTCACGCCTCGGCGCCCGCCGCGCGGATCGGCCGCCAGGTCTTCGACTCGGAATCGGTCCGCCTGCCGTCGACGACCTTCGCCAGCCCGGTCCGGGTCCGTCCGGTGTCGGGGGTGCTCCAAAGCGTCGAAGAACGCGTCCACGCCGGCGTCCGTCCCCTCTCGGGCTCCGCCCGCCGCGCCTTCGGCTTCCTGCTCGGGACGCCGACGGGCGGCACGAAGGGGGAAGGCTCGGACGTTCCGAGGGGAGCATGAACCTTTCCACACCACTTGCCGTGTTCGTCCTCATCCCGGATCGATCGCCGGAGCCCAATTGATGTCGCGGTCTCGCCCTCTCGCCGGCCTGGTCGGATTGCTGTTCGTCGGCCTCGTCGGATCGGCCCGGGGTGCGGGCCCGGCCGATGAACTCTTCCGGCTCGTCCCCCCCGACGCCGGGGTGATGCTGGCGGTCGAGGACCTGAGCGGCCATACGCGCGAACTCCTCTCCTCGCCGTTCGCGGAACGCCTGGGAAGGCTCCCCGCCGTGCGGGACTGGCTCGCGTCCGACCGGTCGCGACGGCTCCGACACGCCCGACGCGAGGTCGAGGCGGCTCTCGGCGCGGACCTCGCCACGATCCGCGACGGGCTGCTCGGAGACGCCGTCGTGCTCACCTTGCACCTGCCACCGGGAGGGCGGCCGGACGAGGCACGCGGGCTCCTGCTGGTCCGCGTCCGCGACCGGGCGCTCCTCGACCGGCTCATTCGCGAGATCAACGCGGCCCAGTCGAAGCAGGGCGAGCTGCTCCGGGTCGTCGATCGTTCGCGAGGCGTGACCGCCTACTCCGTCCGCGAGTTCCGCCCCGGCGGGAGGGCGACGGAGTACTACGTGACCTTGCCCGATCGCCTGTTCGCCTGGTCGAACTCCGAGGAGTTCCTCAAAGGCGTGATCGACCGCAAGGCAGGAGGGGCGGCGAGCTTGCACGACAACCCTGGGTTCCGGGGAGTTCGCCGACGGCTCCCCGACCGCGCGGTGGCCAGCCTGTTCGTCGACCCGAACTTCGTCAGGAGCCTGGTCGCGGCCGTACCGCGCCCGACGAGCCCGGGAGAGCAGCGGGCCTTCGCGATGTTCGGGCGTTACCTGGACGCCGTCACCTACGCCGGGGCGGCGATCGAGCGACGCGACGGGGTCGTGCTGCACGTCGAGGAGTCCCTCGATCCGGCGAAGCTCGACCCGTGGATGAGGCGCTGGGCGTCCCGGCCGGTGCCGACCGAGCCTCCGACGCGCCGGGTCCCGTCGAACGCCCTGGCCGTGCTCGCGGGACACGTCGACTTCGTGGCGATCCTCGACGCCGTGCGGGCCCTCGTCCCCGACCGGGAAGCCGGGAAACTCGATAGCGCTCTTGAGGTCGCGCGCGGGATGCTCCTCGGCCTCGACCCGAAGTCGGCGGTCCTCCCCCACCTGGGGCCGAGGCTGCTGGCTTACGTCGAGCCGCCTCTCCAGACCGGAGGGTCGCTGCGGCTCCCCGTCGTCGCGAGCCTGGACGTGGGGGGAGAGCCCGGCCCCAGGAGCGTGGCCGCCGCGATCGAGAACGCCTTGCGGAGCGTGCTGGCGATCTATGCACTCGCCCGGGAGGACGGCGAGGCTCCTCTCCGCGTCGAGTCGCATTCGGTCGGGGGCGTCACGGTGACGACGCTCGGCCCGTCGAGCCCCTTCGCCTTCGCCGTCGGCGAGGGCCGACTCGTCGTCTCGACCTCCGCCGAGTCGGTCGCCCGCGCCCTGGCCCCCGCCTTCGGGTCGGACTCGAAAGCCGCCGCGAGTCTCGGGCGACTCCGCGCGTCGGCCTTTCCCGACGCCGAGACCTTTGCATGGCTCGACCTGGACGCGCTCTCCCGCCTCGCCGAGACCTATCGCGCGCAACTGGCCAACCGACTCGCCGCGGGACGCGCCCGCGCCGACGACCAGGCGCCCCGGGACCTCGAACAGGTCCTGGCCCTCATGAAGTTATTCCAGGCGGCCTTCGCCTCCAGCACGATCGACGCCGACCTCTCGGCGGTGCATCGCAAGCTCGGCCTGATCTTCCAGGACCCCGTGCCCTAGCCGTCATCCCCGGGTCGCGATCCGTTCACGCCTGGCCGCGCTTGCGGGCGACCCGGCGCGCGAAGCGGTCGACGTCGATGACCCGGCGGCGGTGGAGGCCGCGGGCGATCAGCTCGACGCCGTCGTGGGCCTCGACCTGGAACGTGACCACGGGGCCATTGACGAGGATGACCCGGGCGCGGCAAACGACGGTGAAGCCTTCGGGGGCCGGGGCGAGGTGTTCGACCTCGACATAGGTCCCGACGCTCCGCTCGTGGTCCTCCAGGCAAGGCGCGATGGCATTCCGGGCCGCATATTCGAGGTGGGCGACCATCCAGGGGGTCGCCAGCACCGCCGGCATCCGGTCGTCTGCGAAGGCGATCCGGTTTCCCTCGCCGACGGTGATGTGCTCCTCGGCCGACATCCCGGCCCTTGGGATCGTTTTCATGTCTCGCTCGAAGGGGAGGACCTGCCGCAGCCAGGTCGGAAGTCGTTTCGGCCGTGTCGTCCTTGACCGGGACCGCCGTGAGACCGATAATCATTATCGGTAAGTCACCGGCTCGCGAAACCCCCTGTCGACCTTCGAGACCGGGGATGCGGCGCCTGTCGAGTCGAGTGAGCCCTCGTTTCGGCAGGGAAATGGCCCGAGGATTGTGGTAACAAATTATGGCTGCAGCTTCACTCGCGGGGAAGCCTCGGAAGGTCATCCCCAAGATCCTGGCGGTCATCAACGCCGACAACTGCACCGGGTGCGAGGCGTGCATCGAGGTCTGTCCGGTCGACTGCATCTATAAAGTCCCGGGCGAAGAACACGCCAGCTTGCAGACCTGGTGCGACGTTGAACTCGATCGCTGCATCGGCTGCAAGCACTGCGCCCAGGTTTGCCCGTGGGATGCCATCGACATGATCGACACCATGGACGTGGCGCACCATGTCGCTTGGAAGGGGGGACCCCCCGAATACGTCGAGAGGCACTGGGATGGCCTGGTCGACGCCGCCCAACGAAACGCCGAAGGCCTGCTCGCCAAGAAGAAATGACGTCTACCCAGGCGTACACGACCAGACGTCGTTGAACCCAGAAGCGCCGGCGCGATCCGTGCCGGCCTCAACCCCCACCGACCTCCCGCCGACATCCGCCCGCCCCGGCGATTCCCCCCGGTCTCGGAGAAAAACCTTCGGATGTCTCGTCACCTAGGGCGGTTCGCGCCGACGTCCCTGGCCTTTTCCCTCTCATTGCTGTTGGGAGGCTGCGGCGGCGCGGGGAACGAAAAAACGACGGGGGCCCCGGCCGTCCCGTCGGGTCGGCCGGCGTCCGGCACGCAGGCGAGCGCCGACGTCCCGGGGAAGACGCAGGCCCAGGATGCGAATGGGCAGGCCGAGCTCGTCACACCCAACCGGGTCGTCGACTCCAGGCAGCTGGTCGACGTCGTCAAGGAGGAGGTCAAGGGGGGTGAGGCGTCGGCCGACGGCCCGACCCCGTTCAATCACCTGTGGCTCCCCCCCAACCCGGCGGCCATCAAGGATGAGCCCCTGGCGGTGACCCCACCGAAGGGGCTGGCCCCTCTGACATTGAATATCTCCGTGCCGGCGGCCAACCCGATCACCAAGGCCAAGCTGGAGCTGGGCAAGCAGCTCTACTTCGACCCCCGCGTCTCCAAGAACGGCACGGTGAGCTGCGCGACCTGCCACAACCCCGAGAAGGGTTGGACCGACGGCATCAAGACATCCGTCGGCATCGACGGGCAGATCGGCAGCCGCAATGCCCCGACCGTCCTGAACACGGCCTATGGCCGGACGATGTTCTGGGACGGCCGCTCCCCATCGCTCGAAGGCCAGGCGCAAGGCCCGATCCAGAACAAGATCGAGATGGGCGACCAGTCGTACAAGGAGATCATCGACCGGCTCCGCGCGATCTCGGGCTACCAGGAGCAGTTCCAGAAGGTCTTCGGCACCGACGTGACCCTCGACGGGATGGCCAAGGCGATCGCGACCTTCGAGCGGGTCGCGGCCCTCTCGGGCAACTCGGCCTACGACAAGTACACGAGGGACGGCGACATGAAGGCGCTGACCGACTCGGAGAAGCGGGGCATGGTCCTCTTCGGGCTCCGGCTGGACGCCGACGACACGTTCAAGACGGAAGTGGTCTTGCAGAAGGCCAAGTGCACGGCGTGCCACATCGGCTCGAATTTCACCGATGAGCAGTTCCACAACCTGGGCGTCGGCTGGGACGACAAGGGAGGGAAGTTCGCCGACCTCGGCCGATGGGCGATCAGCCCGATCGGCGCCAAGAACCCCGCCGAGATGGGCGCGTTCAAGACGCCGACCGTCCGCGACGTCGTCCGGACGGCCCCGTTCATGCACGACGGCAGCCAGAAGACGCTCGAAGAGGTCGTCGAGCATTACGACAAGGGGGGGACCCCGAACCCCGCGCTCGACAAGAACATGACGAAGCTCAACCTCACCGCGCAGGAGAAGGCGGACCTGATCGCCTTCATGAAGGCCCTGACCGGCGAGGAGATCAAGGTGGCCCTGCCGACCCTCCCGGCCGGTCCCGACGGCAAGTCGCCCGACCCCCGTGAGGGCCTGAACACCCCCGGCCCCAAGGCCGCATCGGCCCTCGACCACGCACCGGTGCTCAGGTAAACGTCCGCAGGTCCCATGCGAGGCACGGCCTCCTGAATCTTCTCGACGCTCGGCGGTCCCACCGGCCCGCCGGGCGTTTTCATGCGCCCCGAAGGGTACGAAGACCAGCGCGGGTCAACTTCTGTCGGTGATCCTCGGTGGTGGGGACAGCTTCCTAATTCGCGAGCGTGATACGATGGGGATGACGTACCCCGGGGCCGGGGCGTCCTGGTGCTGGATCCGGGCCCGATCGCGATGGTGAGGGGAACCGACTCATGCGCCGGTTGTTCGAGTGGGCCTTGCCGCTGGGGTGTCTGCTGACGCTGGTTGCGGCCTGCTTCGGGTCGGTTCTCGTGCGTGGCCAGCAGTTCGCGTATCGCGACTTCGCCCACTATTATTACCCGCTCTACCAGCAGGTGCAGGCCGAGTGGGACGAGGGACGCGTGCCCTTGTGGTCGACCCAGGAGAACGGAGGGATGCCGCTGCTCGGCAACCCGACGGCCGCCGTCCTCTATCCGGGCAAGGTCATCTACGCCGCCTTGCCCTATCCCTGGGCTGCCCGGCTGTATGTCGTCGCGCATACCGTGCTCGCCTTCGCGGGGATGCTGGCGTTGATGAGGACGTGGGACGTCGGCTGGACGGGCTCGACCCTCAGCGGATTGAGCTTCGCGTTCGGCATGCCCATCCTGTTCCAGTACTGCAATATCATCTTCCTCGTGGGGGCCGCCTGGATTCCCCTGGGCTTCCGCGCGGTGGACCGCTGGCTGAGGCTGGGACGGCGGTCGGGGCTGATCGAGCTGGCGATCGTCCTGGCGATGCAGGTGCTGGGGGGTGACCCGCAGGTGGCCTATCTGACGGGCCTGTGCGCGGGGGGATATGCCATCGGCCTCTCGCGATTGCGGGGCCGATCGGGCAAGACTCACCCGGAGCGGTCGCGTTGGGGGCTGTGGGTGGCGCTCGTCGTGGGAGTCGTCGCCTGGGTGGCGGTCACGCTCGTGCTGGCGGCCTGGCTTCCGGGCTTGCGGCCCGGAGTGGCCCCGGAATCGACCTGGACGGGGCTCGTGACGTCCCTGAATCCGATCTGGGCCCGGATGACGGGGCCTCCGAGCACCGTCCCGTCGCCGAGGATCGCGCGGGACGCCGCAACGGTCGCCGGCCGGATTCCCCGGGCCGGTTCGGTCCGCCAGCCGCTACCTTTGCCATGGATGGTCCTGGTCCCCCGGGTCATTTCTGTTTGCTGGGGAGCGGTCGGCCTGCTCGGCCTCATGCGATGGCGGCGCCGGAAGGGCTCGGTCTTGGGGCCGATGCTCGTGGGCCTCGCCGGCTCGGCGATCCTGGCGGGGATGCTGGCGGGGGCCCAGTTGCTCCCGGTCCTCGAGTTCACGGGCCAGAGCGGACGGGCGGCGGACGAGGGTCCTCACGAGATCTACCCGTTCAGCCTCGACCCGGCCCGCCTGGCCGAGTTCGTCTGGCCCAGCGTCTTCGGGACGAACTTCGACGAGAACCGGCACTGGCTGGCGGCCCTCCCCCCGACGAACGGCCGCGCGAAGTCCTGGGTGCCCTCCTTGTACCTCGGCGGCCTGACGATCCTGCTGGCGCTCGGGGCGGTGGGATTCCGGGGGGGGCCGCCCTGGCGTCCCTGGCTCACCGCGATCGCGGGGGTCACCCTGCTGGCCGCCATGGGAGAATACACGAGCCCGATCTACTGGGCACGCTGGGTGCCGGCCTACGCCCGGGCGATCGGCCCGCACGACCCCGTCGACGTGGCCTCCATCCGGTTCGACGGCTACCTCCGCGACGGCGACGGCGGCGTGTACTGGTTCCTCGCGACGGTCTTGCCCGGCTTCCGCCAGTTCCGCTATCCGAGCAAGCTATTGAGCTTCACGGTGCTGGCATTGGCGGCCCTGGCCGGCCTCGGTTGGGACAAGGTGATCTCGGGACGGGCCCGCCGTCCGGCGTATCTGGCCTCCGGATTCTTGATCATCACGCTCGCCGCCCTGGCCGTCACGTCGATCTATCGCGGGCTCATCATCGATGTTTTCCAGGCCGCCAATCGCCCCGAGACCATCTCCTCCTTCGGCCCGATGAATCCGGCGGGGGCCTTCGCCGAGCTGCGTCGTTCGCTCGTACAGGCGGCGATCGTCATGGCGGTGGGACTGGCCCTCACGCTCCGCGGGTCTCGTCGCGTCCGATTGGCCGGAGCGGTCGCGTTGATCGTCGTCACGGCCGACCTCGGGCTCGCCAACGCGCGTTATGTCTTGACTGCCCCCCAGGCGCTGTATGAGACCGTCCCGAAGGTGGTGCAATTGATCCGGGACGCCGAGCGGGAGGATCCCGCCTCGGGACCCTATCGCATCCACCGGATGCCGATCTGGAACCCCATGGCCTGGCATCAGGAGTCGTCCGCCGATCGGGTGCGCGACTTCCTCGTCTGGGAACGCGACACCATCCAGCCAAAATACGGCCTTCCCTACGACGTCCAGTACACGCTGACCCTCGGCGTCGCCGAGCTCTACGACTATGAGTTCTTCTTCGGGGCCTTCTATCGGACGGTCGACGACGAGACGGCCAAGCGTATGAGATTGCCCCCCGGCAACCAGGTGGTCTATCACCCGAGGCGGAGCTATGACCTCTGGAACACGCGCTACTTCGTGCTGCCGGTCCATCCGGGCGACTGGGCGCAAGAGCACCGTGGGTATGCGTCGTTCCTGCAGGAGACCGAGGTGATCTACCCCAAGGCCGACGCCTTCTCCGGCCCGAAGGGTAAGGAGCTCCGGAAGCAATGGATGGAGCGCGAGGATTTCCAGATCCTCCGCAACAAGGCCGCCTACCCACGCGCCTGGATCGTCCACAGGGCGCGTTACGTCGCTCGGATCGACGGACTGGGCCGCAAGGTTCGCCAGGGACCCATGGAGGAGATGGTTTACCAGGACGACGCGATCTGGAAAGACCCCTCCCGCCGCGTCTACGACCCCACGCAGCTCGCCTGGGTCGAGTCCGACGACGCCGCGGTCCTGTCGGGTTTCCTGAGGACGAATCGCGGGCCGAATGATTCGGCGACGATCACGGCCTATGAACCGCAGCGGGTGGTGCTCGACGTGACGCTCGATGAACCCGGGCTGGTCGTCCTGGCCGACGTGTACTACCCAGGCTGGCGGCTCACCATCGACGGCCGGCCCGCCCCGATCTATCGGACTAATCGGTTGATGCGCGGGGCGGCGGTGACTTCGGGGAAGCACCGTCTCGTCTATACCTATCATCCGAACTCGTTCCGGGTCGGCACGGGGATCACCATAGCGGGTCTGGCCGCGCTGGCCGTCCTGATGGTCGGGTGCATCCGGTATCCCGTCTCACCCCGGCTCGGGCCCCCGCGGGAGACCACGGGCAACCATCCCGCAGGCCCCTCGGCGCGAGACGTCCGAGTGATAGATTAAGCCTCGGGTCCGGACCGATTCCCCCCTGGAGAGCCCCCTCATGCGACGACCTCTGCTCCTCGCGCTGGCCGGCCTGGCCGCGCTCGTCACCTCGGCCGAATCGCAGACACCCCGGCAGCCGAAGGTCGCCCCGGGGCCCGGCGAACCCGACTGGGACGTGGTCCTCAAGACCCGATACGGGCTATCGATGTTCGGAGACCTGCTCAACCCGGTCCGCACGGCCCCGGAGGCGACCCCCGGCCTCTTCCGCAAGGCGGGCACGGGCCCGGTCCGGTTCACACCGGTCATCGCCCTGGGCCTCGAGACGGTTAACCGGGGCGGCTGGTACTCCTCCGTCGCCTCCGGAGAAACTCCCCGGAAGCATCCGCTCTGGTCCTATCGGTTCAAGAACACGACACGCGACCTGGAGACCGGCGCCAACCTTCCCCCTCCCCTCGCCGAAGGGTCGACCACGACGTTCGACCCGGGGGACCGACCCTTCGGGCTCTGGATCGGCAATGACGGCCTGGAAGATGGCGGGGTCTTCAGCCAACCCCGGCTCGTCGCCGCGCGCAACGCACGCCTCGCCAAGCAGCCCTACAAGGCCATGATTTATCCCTATCGCGACCTGAGCACCGGCGAACGGGTCCCGCATAGCTACTTGATCGGATGGGAATACTCGACCAACGACGACTTCCAGGATGTCGTCTGCCGGGTGGACAACGTCGTGCTCGTCGAAACCCCCGCCGGCGGGCCTGAAGCCGGTCAGCCGGCCGGACCCAAAAACAAGGGTCGGGCCGGCTGAGAGGACCAGACGAGCGACCGTTTCAATGGCCGTTCATCGACGCCTTCTTCTGGGCGTCGAGGGCGGCCTTCAACCCCTCGGCCAGCTCCTTCGTCGAGCCCTTGCCCCAGAAGTGGGTGAAGTAGAAGGCCGGCTTCTCGCCCACCATGTGGTTGTGGAGGGCCACGACGTGGATGCCCGACTTCCTCAAGGCCCTCAAGACTGGCTGGACCTCGTCGGCTGTCATGATGAAGTCGCCGTCGACGGCGGCCAGCTCATCGCTCCCCGAGAAGGCGGCCCAGGTCGTGAGGCCCATGGAGCCCGCGACCTTGACCCCGTGCATCGAGCCCTCGCGGCCGATGGTCACCTTCACCACCCCGTCTTGGGCCTGCCCCTTTTGCCCGAGGGTCTTCTCGATGCTCGCCGCGACGATGGTCCCCTCCTCGGGGGTTTCGTCGGAGAAGCGAGTCCCCGGCGTCTTGTTCTCGGCCCGGACCTTCTTGATGGCGTCCCAGACGCGCTTGACGGCCGAGGCGAGCTTCTCCGGGTCGCCCATGCCGCCGATGTGCATGAAGTAGACCTTGGGCTCGTCGAAGAAGAAGTGGTTGTGCAGGCCCGACACCTCCAGGCCCGAGGCGAAGGCCGCGTCCATCGCGGGCGTCACCTCGTCCTGGAAGACGACCGTATCGCCCATGACCATCGCCCCTTGGGGGGCGTCGGTGAAGGCGGCCCAGGAGCCGAGCCCCGCGAAGGGCTTGAGCGGCATCCCGTCCACCTTCACGGGGACGTCCGAGCGTGCCCAGGCGATTCGCACGACACCATCGGGCGTCGTCGTCGCCTTCGCCCCCGAGGCCGCGGAAATCGCATCGAGGTCAAGGTGCGTGCGATTCTGGGCCTCGGCCATCGGGGCGAGGAGGGCGAGGCCGAAGAGGGATGAAGCCGCGAAGGCGAGGGTCTTGAACGTGCAATTCAAGGTGGTTGTCCTATTCTCTGGGGGTGAGGTTTCAGGGTGCGTGGAAGAGCGTCTTCTCCTCTGCATCGAAGAGCATAAGCTCGGGGGTCCCGTCCGGAGCAAGCCTCATCAGGGCGCGCCCGTTGCCGCCCTCGTCGTAGAGGACGAAGTCCACCCGGCCGGATGCGTCCGGGCCCAGGCTCGCTCGGGCCTTGCCGTCCTTCGAATTCATCCTGAGCCGCGGCTCGCCGTCGTAGCCGAGGCCGAAGGTGAGACGCTCCTGCTTCTCCCCGTCGAGGAAGGAGAGCGTCGCCCATCCATCCTTCGTCATGCGAAGCCTGACGGCCCGCTTCGGCCGGGCATCGTGCGACGTCGTGAGCGTCATGAGGCTCGGGCCGTCGTCGGGCGTCTCGATGCGAAGCCTCTCGGCCCCGTCCTTATCGAGGAAGATGAGGCTCGGTCCCGACTCGTCCGCACCGAGCCTCGCCCGAATCGTGCCGCTCGGGTCGCGGAGGAGAATTCGCCCGGCATCCAGCGAGCGAGCGTCCTTCCTCGTGGCCCCGATGCCGAGAGCGATGATGGCGAGCGAGGCGAAGAGGCTCAAGGCCGCGACGAGCCGCCTGTTGGTTCGTTCGAGCCGGTCCAGACGCTCGGCCGTCGCATCATCGCTCATACCTCGTAGCACCTTGTCCCTTGGGGTCCTCGCTGAGAATCCCTAGTAGGCATCGCCGCTGATGACCTCGCCGCCGGCGACGGTCCCAAACGCCCGCCAGGTGAGGCCGTCGATGCGACTCTTGTCGGCGGCGGCCTTGAAGCCGGTCAGAAGGGTCCCAAACGGCCGCCAGGTGAGGCCGTCGATGCGACTCTTGACGAAGATGATGGCGATGACCACCAATAGCTCGATGAGAGTGAAGCCGCGTCGCACGTTGCCGGACATGGTTCACAACTTCTATTAGAGCCTTCGTCGAAGGCACATCGGCCGCTAGCTCGGTCAAAGAATCTGTCCGGCTCGGCAAATCGACTCGTCGGCGTGGACTCCGTAACTCGTGTATTATCAAACCATTGCGAGGTTTAGCCCAAAGGCCCATGAGTCGGGTCGTTACTCCTTCTTGTCTGGCTTCGCCTCGGCCGGCTGGTCCTTCGTGGCCGGTCCTTGCGGGGAGAGTGGATCGTTCGACGGAGCCGCGGGCGTCTCGGCCGGGGCCGTCGCCGCGGCGCCGGGCTTATCGGCCTCGGGGGCGGGGGGGACGGGCATGCCCAGCTTTTCGAGGTAATAGGCCGCCACGGGGCGGGTCGCCAGGTTCGGTTCGAGCGTGAGCGCCTGGGCGAAATGCTCCGCTGCGGCCCGGGGCTGGCCCGCTTCGAGGAGGCAGAGGGCCGCTTCGTTCTCCAATGAGGCCTGCATGGAAATCTTGCCCGGGATGGTGAGGAACTCGCGGGTCGCCGGCTTGATCGCCCCTTTCAGGAACGCCTGCGAGGTGGCGGGGGCCATGCGGGCCAGTTCGTATTGCATACCGGGGATCGCCCGCTGGACCCAGAACGTCGCGGCATATTCGTAGTTGCCGAGCAGCGAGTGCACCCGTCCCTGGCGAAGGGCCGCGCCGCCGGGCTCGGTGCCCAGGGTCGGGTCCTCGGCGTCGGCGCTCCCGCCCAGCAGGTCCAACGCCTTCTCGGGCTGGCCGGTGTCGCAGTACAGGTCGATCAGCTGCGGCTTGATGATCGTGGGGCTCGCGCCCGAGAGCTGCTCGGCCTCGGCCAGCTCGCTCAGCGCGAGGTCGACGGCCCCCTGGCTCATGGCGAAGCTGGCGCGTTCCAGCGGGCCCGCCTGTCGCTCGATCGCAAGGTCGCCCAGGCGGGTCTGGACCTCGGTCATCCGCTCGTCGAGCTGGGCGAGTTCGATGGTCATCGGGCCCCGGACTTCGGGGGGGATATCGCCGGGGACTGCCCCCTCCAGCGCGGCCCGGAAATGGTCGCGGGCGAGGTCGAGGTAGTTCACGCCCAGATAGAGCTGATACAGCTCCATGTGGAGGCCCTGGAGCTCGGCCCGCTCCTCCTTCGTCCGGGGGGGGGGGGTGGTCTGGACGGCGAAGTTCAGGGAGGTCACCAGCTGCCGGAACCGGTTCATGAGCGGGCGCGTCTGGAGGGGGGCGTTCAGGACCTGCTCCATGTTTTCCGGGGTCGGGGCGATGCCCGCCAGCAGGGCCGATTCTTCCCTCATGAGGAGGCGATAGGCCGTGGCGAGGAGTCGGTAGGCCCGCCAATCGTCGGGCCGTCGCGCCAGGGCGAGCCGGGCCTCGCGGATCGCGAGCAGGCAGCGCGCGGGGTCGGGATAGGAGGGGGTAAACCCCTCGGCCCCGGCGCCCGCGAGCCAGCGTCGACCCGCCTCGATGTGCGGTTGCGGACGGGCCATCGACCGATGCTGGAAGATCTCGTCCATCCAGCCGACGGGCGTCGGCGCGCGGTCGAAGGACGGGAAGGGCTTCGCCCGCTCGTAGGCGATCGCCTCGGCATCGAGCCGCTGCCCCTGGAAATAGGCCAGGTCGGCCGCCGGCGCGTCGGCGCGGCCGAACAGGATCACTCCGCCGTCGTCGTAGAAGGGGATCCAGTTCGGGCTCTGCATCAGGCGCCGGTAGGTGTTCGGCGACGACGACTCCTGGATCATCACCGCGCTGATCTCATATCGGTCGAGGATCGGCTTCCAGCGCTCGATCGCGTCGTCGCGGAGCGCGACCCGCGTCTCCTCGAGCAGGAGCCGGGTGGCGGGGCTGAAGAAGTGGTGGCGGCCGTCGATGAAGGTCTTGCGCAAGGGATACGCACGCCAGATCAGGGAGTCCCCTTGCTGCAGGCTCGTGTTGAGGACATTGCCCCGGATCGGCGCCGTCTTCAGGTATTCCGCGGCTTCGAACGAGAAGTCTTCGGGTTGGAATCCGAACCCGAACTGCGCCTCGCCTGCATGGGCCCTCCAGCCCGTCAGCCCCTTGGCGACGAAGGCGAATATCACGATGATCGTGACGGCCCGGCCGCCGACCGACCACAAGGACCAGCCCCGCCCCAGCCTCCCCTCGGTGCCGAACCGGTCGTGATACCACTCTTGACCGTTGAGGGCGACCACTCCGACGAAGACGATGGCGAACTCGACCCCGAAGCGGATGTAGACGCCCCAGAGCAGGGCCATGACGGCGTACGTCAAGAACCGTCCCAGCGAGAAGCGTCCCCGATTCAGGAGGAAGGACACGAGACCCAACCCCACCACGATCAGGTAGTAGGCGGCCAGGTTGACCCACTCCGCGCCGGCCTGATCGGGCTGCCGGATCCTGTTCCCGAAATACGAGAGCTGATCGACGGTGAGGACCCCCTTCGATTGCCGGAACAAGGCGAACAGGGGTTCCATCGCGGCGGGGAAGATCCGGTAGAACGACGGATTCGCCAGGCAGGCCGCCGCGCACGCGCCGAGGACCGCGAGGCCACGTCCGACGCTCATCGGGTCGGTATCCAGGTCCGGCCGGTTCGCGCCCCTGGGCGAATCGCCGAGGCGACCGATGACGGTGGCCGCCAGCACCAGCAGGCCAATCAGGAAGGACTCGTCGAGGTTGGCCCAGAGCAAGAACACCGGGACCAGGGCGAACACGGCGTTCCGCCTGCCGAGGTGGATCGTCCGGTGGAGGATGAGCAGCTCCAGGGCGAGCAGGAGCATACCCCATGTCTCCGGGGAGACCTGGCCGACACCCGCGACCCCGCCGAGGACCACCCCCGCGCCGAATCCGCCGGAACCCACCCCGGCCGGGATCCAGACGACTCCCATGGCAAGCAGCGCGCACGCGGCCGACCACCAGTGGCCCGGCCCCGGGCGGCGGATGCCCAGCAGGAGCAGCACCGTCAGGACCCGGACCAGGGCATTGATCGCGACGAGCGCCCCCGCTCCCACCTGTTCGGCGAAGGCCGCCGAGGCGACCGGGTCGTTGCGATCGATGGGCGTCAGGTCGGAGGCGGCCTTGTAGACGAGCGCGTGGCTCCATTCGAAAAGCCAGGGGACGTTTACCCAGCGATGCCCCGGCTCGGTGTACGAGAACGGGTCGGTCAGCACCGGGGCGGAGTTCGCGGCGATGAGCCGGCCGGTCTGGAGCTGCGCCCAGATCGTCGAATGCGTGATCCGGTGCGCCGAGACGACGAATACGAGCAGGACGAGGCCCAGGGCCACATAGACGTCGTAATAGGCATTCCATTCCGAAACGCGCTCGGCGGTCCAGGGTTCCGGCTCGGGTTCCGGCTCCACAGCCTCGGGCGTCTCGTCGGTGTCGGGGGCCGAGAGTGGACTCTCGGGCGATGGAATGGGCTGGGGTCGTTCAGGTTCGGTCATCAGGGGATCGTAGGATTGAGTGGGGATGAGATCCGGCGCTGGCGCCGTTCGGGTCGAGACAAGCACCATGCTAGAAGTCGCTCGTGTCTCGGGTCAAGGGGGTGGCAGTCTCTTCCGGGACCGGGGTCGGGCCGCGCGTTGACTTCGCGAGGCCCCTACCTAAAATGCGAAAGTTCAATGAAATGCGGGTTCGACGTTCGACGTCGAGGACGTAGGCCCCGGGCGATCTACCCCATGCGCGTGCTCACCGCGATCCCGGTCTATAATGAGGAAGCGCACCTCGAAGCCGTCCTGACCGAGGTCCTCCGCCACGCGGGGGACGTCCTGGTCGTCGATGACGGTTCGAAGGACCGCACGCCCGATCTCCTCCGATCGTTCCCCGGCGTGCAGGTCATCCGCCACCCGACCAATCGTGGCTATGGTGCCGGCCTGAAGAGTGCATTCCGGCGCACACTCGAAGGGGACTATGATGGCCTCGTCACCCTCGATTGCGACGGCCAGCACGAGCCTTCCCTCATCCCCGACGTCGCCGCGCGACTGGCCAAGGCCGACATCGTCTCGGGGAGCCGCTATCTCAGGGTCTTCGACCCGGCGCAGGTGCCCCCCGAGGAACGCAGGCGGATCAACGTCGAGGTGACTCGCTGGCTCAACGAATGCCTCGGCCTGAACGTGACCGACGCCTTCTGCGGCTTCAAGGCCTACCGCGCCTCGGCGCTCGCCAAGCTCGACCCGACCGACGAAGGCTACGCCATGCCGTTGCAAATCTGGGTGCAGGCGGTCGAGCACGGCCTCTCGGTCGTCGAGATCCCGATCCCCTTGATCTACCTCGACGAGGCACGCGCCTTCGGCGGTGCGCTGGACCAGGCCGAGTTTCGCCTGAACCATTATCGCCAGGTGTTCCAGGGGGCGCTGGACCGCTCGGGTGTGGCCGTGGCGGGGGGTTGCACGGGATGAAGACCCACCGCCTCCGGGCCCCCTTGACCGATGGCGCCTTGCTGGCGGACCCCCCCCTGAGCGAGGCCGCCTCGCGACTCGCCCTCAACGTCGACCGCCTGGCAAACTGGGAACACGACTTCCAGGGCCGTTCGGCGGGCCTGCTACGCGACTTCGTGCGTCGACAAGTGGTGGAGAAGTCGCGGGCCTACATGAGCCGCTTCGGGCTCGATATCCCCGACTTCGTCGACCCGGCGTCTCCCCTGGTCGTGACCGGGCATCAGCCCGAGTTGTTCCATCCGGGTGTCTGGGTGAAAAACTTCGCCGCCGCGGCGATCGCGCGTACGGTCGGAGGGGCGGGACTCAACCTGGTCGTCGACAACGATATCCCCAAGTCTTTGACGCTCCGAGTCCCCTCCTTGCAGGGAGAATCTTTGCGCGTTCGGCCCCTCGAATATGACGAGTGGGCGGGGGAGGTCCCCTTCGAAGATTTGCGCGTGCGCGACGAGGGGCGATTCGCGTCCTTCGGCGATCGGGCTCGTCGTGCCCTCGACGGGTTGGTGGCCGACCCGGTCATCGACGACTTCTGGCCGCGTGCGGTCGCCCATCGAGGGGACACGGATCGGATCGGACTCCGATTCGCCGTGGCCCGGCGAGAGCTGGAGGCATCGTGGGGAACGCGCAACCTGGAAGTCCCCCTCAGCGCCGTCTGCGAGACCGAGGGCTTCCTCTGGTTCGCGTCGCACATCCTCGCCCAGCTCCCGCGCTTCCAGGAAGTCCACAACGATGCGCTGGCGCGGTATCGCACCCTCTACGGGATCCGGAGCAGGCATCACCCGGTCCCCGCCCTCGGCCGCCAGGGGGATTGGCGCGAGGCCCCGTTCTGGGTCTGGCGCGAGTCCGTGCCCCGTCGGCGTCCCCTGATGGTCCGGCAGCGTTCTCAATCCATGGAAATCCGGGTCGGCGGCGAGGACGCCCCGCTGATGGAGATTCCGCTCGCGCCGGACCGCGAGGCGTGCTGCGCCGTGGAGCGGCTGATGGACCTCCCCTCCCTCGGGGTCCGACTCCGGACGCGGGCATTGACCACGACGATGTTCGCACGGTTGATGCTCGGCGACCTCTTCCTGCACGGGATCGGCGGGGCCAAATACGACGAGCTGGGGGACGAGGTGGTCCGGGGGTTCTTCCGCGTCGAACCGCCCGATTTCCTCACACTCTCGATGACTTCGTGGCTGGGCCTCGGTCTCGACCCGGCCAGCCCCGAGCGGCTCGGCGCGGTGGATCGGCTCCTCCGCGACCTCGCCTTCAACCCCGATCGCCATCTGGAGGGTGATCTCACCCCGGACATCCTCGGATGGGTCGAGGCGAAACGATTCGCCATCGCCGGTCCGGTGGAGACTCGTGGGCAACGGCTGGCTCGATTCGCCGAGATCCGGCGGTCCAACGAGGCCTTGCAGCCACTCGTGCGCGAGCCCCGCGAAGACCTCATCTCCGAGAGGACTCGGTTACGTAACGGTTTGAGACGCAATGCGTTTGCCCGCAATCGGGAATATTCCCTCGTGCTCCATTCGAGGCGGCGGCTCCGGGACGCGATGGCTCAGACGGCCCTCGGTGTTGCCCGACCGTGAGAACCGGGAAAAAATCTCCAGAAACCTCCCTCTAGCTTGAGGCAGAGCGCGGTCCGAGGCCGTAATATAGATGCCAGACGGTCCGACGCGGCTGCCATCCTCCGGCTCGCCGGCCCCGTCTTTCGCATGATTTCGAATCGTTGACCGCGCGTGTGCAAGGTGATCGTCCCGATGAAAGTCCCCGAGCCGGTTGTGCGGCTTCCCTTCCGTCGCGGCTCCGTCGAATTCGGCCTTGGATCCGAGGCCGACCACGAATCGGTCTATCAGACGTTGCTCCACGTCTTTCACGGGCCCGACCGTGAGGCCTTCCTCGGGGCGTTGAACGACCCGGCGTACCGCCCCGAGCAGCGGCTCCTGGTCAAGGTCGATGGTCGGGTCGTCAGCCATGTCCACCTGACCGAGCGCGAGTCTCGCTTCGGCAAGGCGGTGGTCCCGCTCAACGGCGTGATGTGGGTCGGGACGCTCCCCGAGTATCGAGGGCTGGGGTTCGCGCAGAACTTGATGCGCCTGGCCGACGGGAGGGCCCGCGAGACCGGCATTGCCCTGCAAGCGCTGACGACCGGGATGCCCCAGTTCTACCGGCCGCTGGGCTGGGGGATCTGCGGCCGGCAGACGTTCGGCCAGATCCTCAGCCGGAACCTCCCCCAGGCCAGCGACGGCGTGGTCGAGGGCAGGACGGGCTTCTGGCACGTCCGGCCATGGAGGCAGGTCGAGTTGAACGACCTGATGTCGCTCTACGAGATGCAGTACGCCGATACCACCGGGACCATCCTCCGGTCCGAGGATTACTGGCGCTGGATGATCGGCCGCAAGTACGCGCACGTCATCTGGGTCGCCTGTCAGGGGGAGCTCGTGCGCGGCTATGCGTTCGTCAAGGATCACAAGATCCTCGAGCTGGCGAGCCATCCGGCACACCCGCAGGCGTTGCGGGCCTTGCTCGGCCGGGTCCGCGCCGAGGCCCTGGAGCGGGCCTATCCCGAGGTCACCGTGCATGCCCCGGTGGACCACCCCGTACTCGACGTGATCCGCGAGTCGTCCGGGAAAGTGGTCGACCAGGAGGAGTACGACGGGACAGCCTCGATGTATCACGTCCCCAACCTCGGCCGCTTCTTCGGCGCGATTTTGCCGGAGCTGGAGCGTCGGGTCGCCGAATCGAGCACCTCACTGCCGATGGAGTTGGGCCTGACGGTGGGCGATCGTCGCTGGCTGCTCCACCTGGAGCGCGGGAACTCGCGGGTCGAGCCCGATAAATTGAGCCGGAGGCACCTGACGCTCACCCCCTCGGCGATGGTCCGGCTGGCGATGGGCCATACGGGCATCGATCGCGCGATGGCCGAGGACGGGGTCGAGGCGTCGACGGCGACGGCGATCGACGCCGCCCGCACCCTCTTCCCCGTCCGCCCGATCTGGCGGAGCCCGCTCGACTCTGCGACCGCCTGAGCGGCGCGGCCGATGGCCCGATTCCACGGGATGGCCCGGCTCGGCCCGTCGTCGACTTGACGACCTCCCTACGGCGAGCGCGGCCTCGATCCGTCAGTGGGGCAGGTTGCGGTGCGCGAAGTGTCGGCGAACCGGTGGTGACGACAGATAGACCGAGACCGCCGCGTAGCCGACCAAACCCAGGATTCCCAGGGTGACCCGCTGCATGTCCAGCCGCTCGCTGACCGACTGGATGACCAGCCCCTCGTCATCGGCATCGTCGGTGACCTCACTATGGACGATCGTCGTCTCGCTGTAGGCGACGAAGATGGGCAACACGATCAGAGCGGCGACGTCGACGAGCGCGCCCAGCGAGAGCGCGATCAGCATGAGCTTGACCGACTTGCCACGCAGGAACTGGACCGAGGCGAAGATGCCGAAGGCGCAGACGAGCGTCAAGAGGAGGAACCCGGTCCCATTGTCCGCCTTCTGTGACTGGACGAGCGAGACGAGGGCCAGGATGAGGCCGCCCAGGAGGCCGAGCCCGCCGACGATCGAGACGCCCAGCGGCGCCCCGGCCGTCCGGAATATGGGGGCGGAGACCAGGTCTTCGTCCAGGTCCACGCGTTGACCGGTCTCGAGGTTGAGGCCGCAGGAGTTGCAGAGCGACATCCCGGCCGGGACCACCCCTCCGCACGTCGGGCAGCGGCGGGCTCGAGCCCTCGCCTCGGCGGCATTCGGACGCCGTTTCGCGCCGGGTCTTTCCTGGAATAATGCCTCGGCGTCCCCGACCTGTCGCGTCGGGTGCGCGGTGGACGCGTCGTCGCCCAGCAACGGAAGGTCGAACGTGTCGCGCAGGTCTCCCGAGGACGTGGGCATGTCGGTATCGCCATGTCCCCCTCCGCGGAGCCCGCCCGAGGACACCGGCGAGTCCGGATGGCCCCGGCGTCCATCATCGAGTCGAGGGACGCATCCGCGATGCCGGACTTCGTGGTCGAAGAGGCGGCATTGGGGTTCGGTGCGTCCGGGAGGAACCGCGTCCCGCACTTGGGGCACTTCAGGCGCATGCCCACTGCCCCCTGCGGCACGTTCAACCGGACGCCACATTTTATGCACTGGGTAATGTGCGACATAGACTCAGCACCCGAAGGATTTCCGCCGGTGAAATGAACGACGTCCCGACCTTCGATGCGAACCGGTACAGCGACCGGGCAAGCGTGCCACTATATCGTACGAGTGTCGATACAAGCGAGTCGCGAAACCTCGAAAAAGTGGCGAATTCAGATTTCGCCATTCTCTTCGCCGGCCTTGTCCTCCATCGTGCCCTGACCTCCTCCCAGAGTGGCCCTACCTCGCCTCAGGTGACGCGAAGCGGCGGCTGGTCGGTGGAGACGGAGGCGTTTCCCCCCTCGACAATCCGGCGGACGGCCTCGTGGCGATAGTCGAACAGGTCATTCAGCTTCTTCCGGATCAAGTCCGCTCCGAGCATGCGTCCGAGGAAGCCCAGCGGGGGCTCATAATCCACCTCGTCGCGCATCAGGCAGCCCCCCGCGCCGTCGTCGAGGAAGAGGTGTCGGTGCGACCACTTCGCGAACGGGCCGGAGACCTGTCGATCCGCGAAGAGCCGCCCCTGCTCATACTCGGTGTGCTCTGCTACCCAGCGGAGCGACATGGGACCGAATTTGGTCTTCAAGATCACCCGGCTCCCCGGCTTGAGCGATCCTCCCCCCTCGACCACCTCGATCTTCTCCCAAGGGGGTGTCAAAAGCGACAACGCCCCCGGGGTCTCATGAAAGGCGAAGACGGCCGAAGGGGACGCGGCGATCCGCGATTCCTTGACGAAACGCATGGTGAACTCGCTCCGGGCAGGCCCCCACCGAACGGGCGGGCGGGCCTCGCTCGCGGAATCGACCTGGCATGCTATGGTGTCTTGCCCTCTCGGGAATTGTCAACGGGACGCGAAAGTGAGTGGTGAGTGGCTCTGTGAGTGGCGAGTGGCTCTGTGAGTGGCGAGTGGCGAGTGGCGAGTGGCGAGAGAAAGACGGCGGAGTGGCC
>JAABUS010004224.1_pt1 | contig 21180 bp, 18 predicted proteins | sample 5560161 | NCBI WGS metagenome assembly JAABUS01 (sample SAMN10711885, study PRJNA513376) | rock metagenome | isolation source: Antarctica rocks | place: Antarctica: Victoria Land, Trio Nunatak nord | collected 2016-01-04
TTATACAAAACACTCCTCCCCCTCTCCACCTCCCTCTCCAACCTCCTCTCCATCATCCCCCTCTGCGTTTCCCCCACCGCCTCGAGCTTCCGGCCTAAGTACCACAGCACGCTATCCCTACACATCCCCAGCGTCTCCTGCCGCGCTTCTTCAACAGCTTGTTCGGGGCTCTTTTCGCCCGCGCCGGCGCCCGCTGCCCATCGTCCTAGGATGCCCTGAGAGTATTTCGAGGAGAGGACTTTTGATTGCGAGGAGCGGCGGATAGACTCGGCTTCGGAGAGCTGGCGGATGCTGGCGTTGAGGTCGCGGAGAAGTTGTTTGGAGTGAGCGTCGATGGCGTCGCGAGCGGGATTGTCGAGGTAGGTGGGTTCTGGTGATCGGTGGCTGTTCGGAAGACGTTTCGAAGATGAGGGATGGGCGTTTCGGCGCGGGGGTGGGGAGGTGGAGAGGTAAGAGGGGCGGATGGAATGGAGGTAGGAGTGCAGGTTGAGGATGTGTCCGTTCTAGAGAGGAGCTTGCTTCAGTGATGGTATTTATGGAGAGGGAAGAGGAAGAGTTTACTATTCGATATGCCTCTTTGAGGAATTCGTCGCGGGTGTCTGAGCGCTTGCGTGGGGAATTTTTGAGGCGAGTATTGTGTTTATTGAGAAAGGAGGCGAGGAGGGGGGTGAGGTCTGACATTGTATGCTGTGGTGTGGTAGTAGGAGATATAAAATTGGTTTTGATTTGTTTGGTAGCGTGCCAAGGAAATGAAAGTCTAGCCTTGAATTCTGAGGTTTCCCGCCTGTACTCATCATTGATGTTCGCATTGCTTTCATCTCATCCGACACAGGCGATGGTCGCCTGGTCGAGGATGTTCTTGGGTGATCGTGCTCTCCTACAGACGAGTTACCGAATATGCTACTTTCATAGCTACAATGAATGGTTGTCAAATACATTATTCATTTAGATGTTAGATTTACTCGCTGGCATAGAGCATTACCTTTATTATCTGGGCAGGTTTGCATCCAGTCACAATCCAAAGTAAAGAGCTACGCAATCAGAAAGATTGCATAATGGAATAAAGTTGGAAAAACATCGCTCTCCCCTCCCCTCCCTCATCCTCAACATCGATGCTGCTCCCAAAAGCCTGCAGCGGTGTCATATTCTGCACATGCACGACCGAATACAACGCAAAAGTGCCAGCCATGCCGATGAGGCTGAGCTGCACCTTGGTTGAGAAGTCCATTCTCGGCCTCATATTTCCGGGCTGGGGCACCGCGAGTGCGACAGTGCCTTTTAAAGTGCGAGGAGGACTGGAAGTGAGGAGCTGGGTAGTTGCATTTATGAGCAATGTTGTTCGGAAAGAAAATAACGGACTACGAAAGGAGACTTCCGGCGGCGGATATGTTGAATGTAAACTCGTGCGCTGGATCGGTGATGACACAGGATGCTCAACCACTACGGATCGAGGACTGGGTTGGGACTACGAAGAGTGAATCCTGGAATTGGAATCGTTGGGCCCCAACTTCAATGCCGGAAAGGCCGCTGCTTCCTGCGACAGGGACGGTGGATGGATAGTGGAAGGTAGGTCCGTAGATGCCGTTGCTGTTGTCTACATGATCAGTGGTTTCGTTGACGCTCCCTGTAGTCATCTTCGCCAGTATTCCTTGAGCTGATAGATTCGTAGTGGAAGCTTTCATCTCGATGCTGTTCAATGCCTAACTCAAACCAGAGCTGGAGCTTTCGCATGCTCTGGAATGTTGCTAATGAGTCCAAGACTTCGTATGGCCAGGTGCCGCTGTAGTTGACGTCCAGGCCCAATTCTTCGAGCAAAAGGCAGAGAGCATTGGTTTGCTCGAATTGGATTAAGGACAAGACTGGTCGATGTCAAGAAGGACCCCATGATTCCCACCCCCGTAACTCCACGGCTTCCAGAGAGTCGCTGAAACGAGGTAAGATATGTGTCCAAGTCAAGGCTTTTGTGTAGCCATGAAGCGACAATCTCGACAAAGATGGTGCTTCTTCGAGGAATTGTACTGTCCTTTTTCCAAGTTCTTTCTCGTCACTTGTCCACCCTTTACCCAGCTTTAGAGATTTGAGAGCAGGAGTTGACCAGTCATCTTATCGAGGAACCTTGAATTTGCGTCTGCAATTTCAACAGTTTCGAGTTTCGTCCAATCCATCGCCAGTCTCCACTTGTCGAGATTGGATGCCGAGGGGGGCTCAAGGCTGCTGAGGCGGCCGGAAACCGCTGATACCAGTCATATCCGCGAGAACGTCCCGAATTCCTCACCATACACTGCGATTGGCTCGTCTCTGTTGCAGCCACCTATCCTGGGTCTCGTCAAAATCGTATCCACCAAGGCGAAGGCTCTTTAAAGTGGAAAACTTGTCGCCTCGAGCGAACTGGAAGTTCCAGGGATCATCACCAACAACGCAGCCGCTTTGCGATAGCTTGAGATCAAGGGTATGGATTTCGGGGCAGGAAATCAGAGTGTCAAGTATATCTGGGAGTTCCTGATCGCTGCCCGGTGAACAGTAGCTGATGTGCGTCTTGATGCTTTGGGGACAGGAAGCAGATGTCAGGGACGTCATCCCAAGCAGAACAGGAAGCACGCGAAGTGGGTCCATCGGATCGATTTTTTCATGAAGTCGTAAGTGCCAAAGTAGATCATGAAATATACATAGACTCAGTCAATCTGGTTTCAAGTTGGGGAAGTTACCGTCGTTGCCTGATTGAATAACAGGGCAGGGATTAGGATCCATGTCTACAACTGGTGCTCTCCTCGAACCTCTTCACTTGAAGGTCTTTCGCCTTCGTCCAGTGACGAATCCTGCTGCGGAGACCCTTTCTAAAGATCGCAATAACAACAGCGAGAAGAGAGGAAGAAGAGAAAGGCGCTAGGCCGACTTTAACGCCGGTATCTCCGCGAGGACGCTAGCTAAGCCACTATACGCGTGCTCGTCGTGACGCGATCTTCAGATCAACTTTCCAGTATCTTGTTCACAATTTAGTAGTCGCCGGGCTGGCTGCCTACAACTGCTTAAGGCCGTTACCGCCCAGGTTCTGCCCACAGTCATTCCTTTCCCCGTCTTCACTGTTTCCTGCGCCTCTCCAATCGCAGTGCTTCATTCGAAGTCGTCGGCTTCGACAAACACATCCCAGTCATTGTTATACAACGCATTTCCTGCAAGTGCTCGCCATCATGCCGCCGAAGCAGGCTACACTGGGGTATGTCAAGTCAGGGCAGCAGACCTTAAAGTGCATGCTCCTCTATCGATATTACCTCACTTCGGCCTTGCTAATATAGGTCTGATGGGTAGCAAATTCTTTGGAAAACCTAATATTTCTGCGCCCAAGTCACAACAATCAACCTTAGCATTCCAAGAGCCGAGATTCGCTGCAAATGGGAAGGCCAATGATGACGAAGTCGAGACTTCTCAGAAAGCAGAGGAAAGCGAAGAATCGACGGGTCTGAAGGTCGAAGACGCTGATGGGGACGTTAAGATGAATGATAAATCAGAGAAAGAGGAGACTGCCGTCGACGAAAATGAGGTGAAAATGGAAAACGAGACTACAAATTGCGGAACCTCTTCACAACCAGAAAGGACACCAAAGTCAACCTCGAAGCGGAGCAACAGAGAGTTGAAGGATGACGAAGACGAGGACGACGAAGAGCCTGTGAGAAAACGATCAAGAAAGACTGCAGATCCGAAAAAAACTAAAAAGGCAACAAAGTCCAGCCCATCGGAAACCCCTGAGGAACCTACGGTCAAAGCTGCTAATTCTAAATCTGAAAAGAAAAGGCCCGCATCTAAGCTTACATCAAAGAGTACACAGACCCAGTCTGAAGTCACGCAGGTCGCAGAGTCAGAAGAGTTAGAGGGGTCAAAACGTTCAAAAGATGCTTCAAAAGCGTCAACCAAGGCTCCCGTCAAGGATGACACAAAAGAAGATGAAAAGGTTCCTGACGACTCTGCTTCGGAGGTCGATGACGAAGAAGCTGACTCTGAAGAGGAAGACAAGCCTGAGGTTGCTGCCAAGGCTCGAGAAAACGTTCAGTCGACCTTAAAGAGCAGTGGAAAAGATCCGTTTCCAGACTGGAAGCCTGGAGAGCCAGTGCCGTACGCCGCATTATGTACCACCTTCTCGTTGATTGAGATGACTACGAAGCGTCTCATCATTTCAGCCCACTGTTCGCTCTTTCTCCGTCAAGTCATGAGACTCACACCTCAAGACCTCCTGTCCACTGTACAGCTCATGATCAACAAGCTTGCTGCGGACTATGCTGGTATTGAGCTTGGTATTGGAGAATCCTTGATTATGAAGGCTATTGGCGAAAGCACTGGGAGGAGCTTGCTAGTCATCAAAGCCGACCAGAATGAGATTGGAGACCTCGGGTTGGTTGCGGCCAAAAGCCGATCCAATCAGCCTACAATGTTCAAGCCTAAACCATTGACGGTGAAAGGAGTCCTTGACGGTCTCATGGGTATCGCTACGGTCTCAGGTGATGGCTCGCAGGGCAGGAAAGTTGCCGGCATCAAGAAATTGTTATCAGCAGCCGATGCAGCACATGCTGGGAAGGGCAGCAAAGGTATCGACATCACAAAAGACAAGGGTGGCGCCAGCGAAGCCAAGTTCATCGTACGATTCTTGGAGGGAAAATTGAGGCTCGGCCTAGCAGAGAGGACTGTTCTTGTTGCGTTGGCCCATGCAATGGTGAGTCATGAGACAGAGAAGACAGACAACAAACTACCAACCAGTGAAAAATTGGCAGAAGGAGAAGCAATTCTCAAAACCGTCTACAGGTGAGCGGTCAGTATGACTTTCCAGTATTGGCTGCTAACGATTTTTAGCGAGCTACCAAGTTACGAGGTAATTGTCCCGGCCATGGTTGAGCATGGTATCTTTCACTTGCGCGAGAATTGCAAATTGCAACCAGGAGTTCCCCTGAAGCCTATGTTGGCAAAGCCCACCAAGTCCATCACAGAGGTTCTCGACCGGTTCGATGGCAAGAATTTTACTTGTGAATACAAATATGATGGCGAGCGAGCGCAGATACACTATGTTGCCGAAGACTCAACTCAGCAGTACACAACCAATTTGCACGCAGCAGGGAAAGCGAAGGGGCTCTCTGCCATATTCTCGCGCAATTCTGAGGATCTGTCCAAGAAGTATCCTGATATCTTGGCCAAGCTCAACACGTGGATCAAGCCGGAGACGAAAAGCTTCGTACTTGATTGCGAGACCGTGGCATGGGACCTCGTCGAGAAAAGGGTGCTGCCCTTTCAGCAACTCATGACGAGGAAGCGTAAAGATGTCAAGGCGGAAGATGTCAAGGTCAAAGTTTGCGTCTTCGCCTTTGATATGCTTTTCTACAACGGAGAGGTAAAGTAAAGATAATTCGAAGTATGAAGCAAGCTTCTAACATTCAGCAGGCCATCGTCCAAAACTCGCTCCGCGAACGTCGAGAGCTTCTCAATCAAGCTTTCGAAGAGGTTGAGGGGGAATTTGCGTTCGCTCAGTATGGCAATACCGACAACCTCGAAGAGATCCAAACCTTGCTAGACGAGAGCGTCAAAGCCTCCTGCGAAGGCCTCATGGTAAAGATGCTTGACACAGACGAAAGCGGCTACGAGCCCAGTAAGCGGAGTCGCAACTGGCTCAAAGTCAAGAAAGATTACCTCTCTGGCATTGGCGACTCTCTCGATCTTGTCGTTCTGGGTGCCTACTTTGGAAAAGGTAAACGTACCTCCGTCTACGGTGCTTTCTTGCTAGCCTGCTACAACACCTCAAACGAGACCTACGAAACCGTCTGCAACATCGGCACCGGCTTCTCCGAAGCCATGCTCGAAGAACTCCACACCAAACTCAAAGACCACACCATCGACAAACCCAAGCCGTTCTACTCTCACAGCACAGTCACCAAAGACCAGCCAGACGTTTGGTTTGAACCTCGTTTCGTGTGGGAAGTCAAGACTGCAGATTTGACGCTGAGTCCGAGATATAAGGCTGGAGCTGAGGCGCTGAGTGATGGCAGTGGAAAGGGTATTAGTTTGAGGTTTCCAAGGTTTATTAAGGAGAGGGAGGATAAGAAGGCGGATGAGGCGACGGGGAGTCGGATGGTGGTGGAGATGTATCAGAAGCAGGAAGGGGTTAGTAAGAGTAAGGGCCCGAGTGTGGATGATGATTTCGAGTATTGAGCATTGAAAGCTGAGGCATGTGCGATTAAGTTATTTCTCGAGCGAGCTCTTCAGCTGTGTACACATATGATGAATAGACGACTGAAGCGCCAACTATGTACTGCTTGTTCAAGAATTCTCTTCATCCAAAGTTTTATCCAAAGAATATTCATCAGTATCCAATGGTCTTAACCGGTGCACCTATCCCAAGGCTCCTGATATACCAGCCCCATCCCCTCAAATACCCTCTTCTCGGCCTCCCGCCAATCCTTACACCTCGTCTTCGGATCTGTCCACTGCTCCAGGTCAACCCATCTCCCTGTCCCCCTCTCCCTCACGCCGCTACTATCAAACTTCCACCCTTTTCTATATTTCGCATACCGTCTCAAATCCCTTTGGAACGTTGTCCCAGAAGTCCATCCCGCAACCGCACACCCCACCGTCCGCCAGGGACTAATGATGATATCTACTCTGCGATGCGTATTAGGGTTCTTAGCTTTCGGATTCGCCGCGAGGTCAGTGGTTTTGCTGGGCCAATTGGGATCTTGCCATACGACGAGGGCTTTGTCGAGGGTATCGAAGCCATGGCCGCCGACGGTGGCGGTGTTGATGGGGAGGGGCTCTTGGTTGCGTTTTGTATTTGTGAGATTCAGCGTCAGGGTGTGCGTGATCCAGCCTCCTTTCTCGAGAGATTTGACGATGCGGTCGACGAGATTGTGTGTCATTGCTGGGTCTCGGTGCGACAGTATCACATCCACATCGCCGCTCTCGGATTTACCGCGTCTGTAGCCGCCTACTATTATCGTTTCAACGTTGTTGTCTGTGACTAGCTTGGCATGGTGAGATATAGTTGCTGTAATGGCTTCGACTTCCGTGCGAGGGATCTTGAGTAGGAATTCATCGTAGAGTTTCAACCCGATTTGCTGGACGCGTGAGAGTGTTTTCCAGCCGTGCTCTATGATGTCGTCCAGGTCGCGCCAGCCTTTGTCGTAATAAAATTCCCGTGCTGTTTTGGCGCCTACGCCCCAGATTTCGTAGATATCACGAAGGACTTTGAGGGCTGGGTCGGCTTCTAGGTCTTCGACGGCGCGGAGGCGGCCAGTGGTTTGGTATTCATGAAAGAGGTGGGCGATCTTTTGGTCGCAACCTGGCAAAGCCAGGATTTCGCGTGTGCTTTGGAGTGGGTGGGGGTATGCTGCTAAGGAGGCAATGCTGGTGCTGTAGGCTCGGACACCAATCTCGTCAAGGGTGAGCAATCGGGCTAGTTTGATCTTTTTGAGCTCGCATATGAAGTCCTGGTTTGGCGAATTGAGAGGCGTGGCTCGCTCGCAGGCGTAGATCTTATTTTCCGTCACCCAGTCCGGCATTGGTGGTAGCGTGCTACTGACCGCCTCCTCATGCTCTGAGGTCGTTTGATGTAGCAGTTGTGTAGGTCTTGTGACAGGCTGAGACGATGATTGAGTTGAGGAAGAGAAGCTCCTGCCCTCAACGTCTTGTCTTGCAGCATGCTTGATGCGGTCATACTTCCTGTACCTGTAGGCAGACGGCTTCGGATCTGCCTTCTCGCGTTCAACGATGCCCGTGGAGATATGCTCCTTCGTATTGAGATGTTTGTTGCTTGTAGATTCCATCTTTAGATCAACGGTCTTGATTGCAGGTGGAGGTGCGGGTACAGAAACTCCACTAGGCAAAAGCCTCCCTTCGTAAATAATGTAGGGCTTTAAGCGCACTGCTTTCCCAGCTTTTAGTGAATCACTGAGCCATTCCAGCGCGACAACCGTCATTTTACCAGCCCAATATTCTTGTAAGCGGAATGGCGAAGCCTGTTCCGTCGTACTTTCGTTGGACGAGCCCACAGTCGACAGACTTGACACTCGGGACAACGAGAGCTGGGACATCGGCTTCGCATTCGCTTCGTCGCCATCATCAGTCTCTGAAGCCGTGCTGGAATTTGCCGAGGTCAAGTCAATCGCCCTCTGCGACCCTGCCTTGAGTCCGTTTGCCAATCTCCTCTTCTTCTTTGCCGGTGTGGTATCTCTTGATTGAGCAACGCGGCTCTTTGCCTTTTCCTCAAAGTCTTCCACGCGAACGCCTTTCCATTGCAGCTCGGACTTTGCTCGCCTTGCCCTACAGATATTTCCAAGAACAAAATTTGCCTCTTTGATGTCATATGTCAGTGGTGCTCCGCAACGGCTCAGCAAGTCTTCAGCTTCATGTTGCTCGTTAATTGACAAGTGCGTAGCAAGGACGTAGACGGGCGGCAGATGGCTCAGGTCGATGTTCGCAGTTGCGTGAGGTTTATCGTGATCAACACTAACTGTGCTGGATTGGCTATCTTCCATTTCGCCAGATTCGATATGTCATCATTTGCATGCTGGATTAAAGTATCGCCGCGCGCAATGACGGAGCGACGAGCAATAAGCATGATGCGGGTGTTCAGGCCGGGACCGAGAGCGAGAGAGTGAATGTAAGGAGCGGCCTCACAGAGATATAATGGGACAGGTGAATGAGCAAGTCCCAGCTAGCCACAGCTCAGCCAAGTAGCGACGATGTTCAAGAACCGCAAGAGTGTTGAAATTTCCGTGACGTTGTCAACGTCGTTGATGGATGCTCAAGTCGAGTGGCACAGACGCATGCATCGGACCCGACATGCCGACGTCATTGAAAGATTACTTGGTGGAACCTTCCCAAGATAGGTCAAGCGCGCTTCAACGTCCCGGCCTAAGCCCTACCCTTGAAGGAGACTTCTTAACGTCGATGCTGGATGCGTTACAGATCGTGATTGTGACAATGTCCTTGGGAGGACAAGGCAATAGCGGCTCTTGATTAGGGCAGATCACTTCTGTCAATAGTAATTGAAATACAGTGGGAAGTCTTGCTCTCGGTGTAATGAGCAGGATTAAACTAGTATGGGTCGCACAGCCGTTCGCATCCGTCTGCTTGAAACGCGACTTGTCGACGGCCTAGGCAGGTAAAGACCTGGCAACGAAAATGCTCCAGACGAAATAAACGGAATCAAAAACGTACAGATAGAGTGAAGACTTTACAAAAGTCGGCTGTTGAATGGGAACTGCCTCCCTTTCAGTGGCAGAGTGGTTCGTTCTCTCCTCTTCTCGCGGAGTGATTGCTAGTAAAAAGCCGCTTCAATTCGCAATGTCTGAGAACTCCCACTAAGTTTTCTGGATTGATTACCGCACATTAGAAGCTATTGTTTTGCACAATGATTGGCTTGCACATTGATTGGCTTGCAGCCTCTGTTCCCAGCCTGTTCATGAGTGCCATCCAGCATGCCTACCATCGGGAAGTCCACGAAGTCAGGTTGGATGAAGCGGTTCTACAACCGCCAATTTCTATGGTAGCCTCGTGGATGAGTCCGAAGTGGGAAATACCGTGAAAATGGACCACCAAAGCCAGCATCGATACACTTTGTGGGGATGGTACCCCGTCCCTCCTGGCATTTGGCCATACAGATTCTTGCTTGGGTCCGACAAGATACCCTTTACCGAGCGCCGTTTGGACTTTGGTAAACATGATTCACTCTAAGCAGAGTTCTCGGTCATGCTGACGGGCTTCTAGCCATCGGTCGGTCAGCTATCGTGAACAATGTCCTAAAGGTCTATGACAATCCCCCCCAGTTAGGGGCCATACGGAATCCATAAACCCGCCTTGTTGGCGTAAGAGGGAGGAAGCTCTTTGACGGGAACCTTCACCATCGTTCGGTTGCTCCAGTGGCATCATGTCGTGCTGTTGATAGAGTTCAAGCGGCAAGCTCCACTCTGGACACGTCTGATGACGACGCGGAAAGTGTCTTATTTGGCATCACACCTGGAGCAATCTATGTCAACAGAGCAGACATAGCAGCGAATGTAGCTGTTCCGGCTGCTCTTGTCTCTATGGATGGCAAGATGGATGTTGTTCCTAACGGTCCTCCATACGTGATGCATTGGCATTGCATCCTGTTCAGCAGATCAAGACGATAGTTGGCCCTTGGGCTTCGAATTCCTCGTTTGACTGACAGACTGACAGACTTCTTTGACAATGGATGGCACAAGGATATCTGACGAATGGGCAAGTCTCTATCGCAGTAGCCAAGGTATTCGAACCAGCTGATACATGATAGGATGCATTCGCTGATCGTTGATAGAAATAACAGAAGACCAATGACAAATCATGAATCAACGGGCACAACAATATTCACTTAAAGTGGGTCTGGCGAAAGAATTCTCAGAGCGCGAAAATGTGTTATTATTGCGGGCAGGTAGTCATCGCAGTGGTGATGACGAACGCCACAACACCACTTTAGTAAACAATCAATAAACTTCACAGTTCTCAACCTTCCTTTGCTTATCGAAACCTCACCTTACCATTGCTCATCGCGCGTCTTTCTGGGAGTACGGTTGAGGCTTTACCTATCTTGTTCTCCTGATATCTGTTAGATTCGGTCACAGGTGCCTTTCCGTCTTACAGTCTATGTTTCAACTCTCGTTCCGTCATTAGCTTTCATCGAGATATCGGATCGGTTGAGAGCACGACGCGTCATCAGCTAATTGCAATTCGAGCTGGCACCGTCATTAAATTTTCTGGAGGTTTGCAGGTCGATTCAGAGCGGATATCTCAACAGCTAACACCCTTGCAGCGGTTCCGATCATTATTCAAGAATGGCTCATAAAGACATACCGAGAGTGAAACTACCAGATCACGTCGCAAGGAAGCCTGTAGTGCCGGGGCCCAACTCCTGGGCGCAAGCACAGCAGCAGCAACCAATTACGAACAACCAAACGAGTAGCGTGCAAGTCACAAATAAGGACAAGTACGAAGACAAGCCAATGCCGCCGCCGCCGGCACATGAGGCCTCACCTCCACCCCACATCACGCAGCCAAAGACCTACATTCAGCCAGCCATACCTTTAATCAATCCAGTTTCGAACACGAACAACCCCAAAAATCGAGCAGTGACCGATCCGGTTGCGCCAAAGCCACTGTTTGCCGGAAGAAAGGCCAGTGTTACTCATCTTCGCAAGAAATTCTCCAACCCGAAGCCAGCTATGGAGACTCCTCAAGATGAAGCAAGGAAAGCAAGCGATCCACGAATGGCTGTTCACCTTTCTCCTGGAAAGGCAGCGCAGCTTCTAGGCTTGTTCCCAACACAAAACAACAATGGAAAAACGCCCCGAGCCTCTGCGCCCACTTCAAGCCTCCCTGATCCCTTCCGGATCTCCTATGAGGATCATCAAGAGCGACCAAATACTCCAGCTCGGCAACTCCAGTCGGCTCCTGTGCCGACCCGTCGCTATCTACAAGAGAATGGGCTACAGACCCCAACGCTCGTAGAGCCTTCAGATGCCTCGCAACAAGTGGATGCACCCGAAACACAAAGCCATGGCCAAGCAAGCAACGCAATCGACCAAGCATCAGTGAATGGCATGTTGCGTCCTCCTAAGGTGGGCGCATTCGGTAACGTTGGTGATATTGGGGTGGTAGAAGAGAACGGAATGCATCGGATGGAAAGCTTTCGAGGTATCATTGAGAATGCAGGACCCGCCGAGTGTTATGGCGACCATACAAACACAACTTCGAGCAAAGCTCCATGGCAGTCGGGCACGGAACGAGGTCAAGACACTGGCAACAGTTTGACTTCAAGTGCGTACACTCCAGACAGTTACGGGGGCGTTTGGGAGAATGATCCCGCCGTTGTGAGTAGACCAGAAACCCGACCGTAGACTCGACTCACGCATATAGGGATGTTCTCTTCCTCCTTTCAGTCCGGTGTCTGAGGACCCTCAATCCAAGTCAGAGAGGAATGGTAAAGGACCGTATCAACAACCATCGAACACCACGTCCAGGGACAATTTCGGCGCCTACGCAAGCGCACGCCCGGGCTCACTCTACAATCCTAGCTCAAATCCAAATCTGAACCGTCTCCCCGAATACCAGCACCCCTTTCCGTCTGCAAATTCGTGGGCAGCAGAATCACAAGGCAATTCTTTCACATCTACCAATCCTCCCCTGTCAGCTCTCCTGCCACCCCGCTGGCCCCATCATCATTTCAGTAACTCTGTCCCATCGCCGCCGCAGAATCAAAATGACTTCCAACGATCAGGCTCGATCTCCGCTGCTCTGGCCCAAATAGAGATGACTTTGCATCACCACATTGATAGCTCGTCTGGCTCGTTGTCACGTCTGATCACGGATAAGCATGACAGGGCTATGGATCAGATGCTTCGGCGTCTGGAGAACCTCGAAGACACCGTTGGTAAGGGGCTCAAGAATGTCAAGAACGAAGTCAAAGATGTCAGGAGGGATGTCAGCACTCTACGTGGAGACGTGAAGAACGTCGTGAAGGGCAACGAGCGGATCACGGAACTCATTGAGGGCTTAGAGGGCAAATTGCGAATCCTGAATAGCCATGTGGAGGAGACTGCCTGCAAATGCCAATCTAGTGCTACAGGCCACAGCCCAAGCGAGACTGACAGCGATCGTCGACGACGAGACACATCACACAGGCGCACCGAGAGTGCACATGGCGCTTTGGGACACAGTGAACAACGGAAGCAGCATCAAGGGACCGCTAGCCGACCCACAAACGGTGCTCGTCAGAGTGCAACCAGCAGCAGAGGTTACCGTTCCCGTACAAATACGCTCAGTGGCCAGCCTGCCGATAGGGTAAGCGACGAGAGGAGGAGGGAATACTTTGCAGAGCTGGGAGCGATCAAAGGCCCAGTACCAGATTTGAGAGAGCATCCTGCTTATGCAGGACTACCACAGGATCAGGCTCGTGGGTATTCACAGGATCAGAATGGCATAGCGAATGGCTCGCCATATGAGAATCCATCGCCATCACTTAGTGATGGACGCTGGTATCAGCAAGCATACGGACAGAATCATTAGCCTTCTATTATATCGATTCAAAGCTCGAACAAGGATGAGCATTTGAGACTAGAATGGTGGCGGTCATAGGCCTTTGATCAGAGAGGGGTGGCAAGACTATCAGATTGATTTAGCGCAGGTTCGGAATTTTCACAAAAGGAAAAGTAGAACAAGGGAATAGTATGGATCGGGCAGCTTGCAAAGGACTTCTTCATTGGCAGAATCAATTTGTGGTAACCACACCCGTGATATTAGACTCGCAGACAAACGCGTATTTCAAGATCACGCTAGTAGAACCATAAATTACACAGAGTTTAGCATACGGCAACATTTCCTCCTCCACGGAAAACACAACTCACATACTAAGAATGGCCTTGCCTCCAGAGCGAATCACTGTCAAGAGACGTCGAGACGAAAATCCGGTAGATGCTCTTCGTAAGCAGACCTGGAAATTTTGAGCGTAGCGCATTGTGCTTCTCTCGTTGCTTGTACTAATTCCAGCAGATATACGGCATTCAAACAAGAGACCCAGTGTTTTTTGGAAAAGAGTCGGGACAGATGATGGTCTGCCATTGTTCTTGGAGCCTTCAGCTTCCTCGAAACCAAAGCAGGACCCTCAGCTGCCGATAGGCACTCTTCCCCCACCTACTACTTCTACATTAGGGACGGAGTCGCTCAATGGAGAACCCGCCCATGCAGCACATAGTGCGTCAGAACTCTTCCAGGATGGACAATCAGAGGATCATGGCCCTCCGTCCCCGAGAAAGTACTCATCGTCTTCCACAATCGCACGTCCAATCAGGCGTGACCAAACCCCGCAAGACGTTCAGAAACGCAATTGCGAGCCGCGGAAGTTCCACCTGACAAATGCCACTCTATCCGCAAATTCCCAGCACCACATCTCAAAGGCTCCTTCCGAGAAACAAAGAAAGAGCCGGAAACAGCAGTTAGCAGTCTTTGTGGAGAAAACAGGGAAGGCGTTGAAGGCACAGCAAGCCCACAAGGATGGGACGGGTGATAGAGATGCGTATGCGCAAACGACCGTTGTCGAGGAACAAGAAGGTCAAAGGCCCCAAAGGCCACGAAAACGGCCCAATGCAACAGCCGCAGAACGAAAGTGGAGGACTGACAACTGGGGCAGGCCTGTCGAGCCAAACAGAGATGTGGCAAGAAAGGCAAAATCAGCTCAAAGTGTCAATGAACCCTCAGATCAATGGGATTATGAGTCTCCGCAGCTTGCCGGGCAGCTTCAACAGATCGCGCTAGAAGAGATTCAAGCACAGGAAAAGCAATCGAATAATCTCAACCCCCCTCAACTAAAGACTCAGCCAAAGCCTCCCAAGCCTCGTCCGTCGAGATCACAGCAGTCTGTGGACAACCACAGTACGGACAACGTCATGATAGACGCCGCAGACATTGACGAGGACAGCCTTTATGTGTTCGATACATATGTCCGTTCAAGTGCAGGGCAGGATGGGGCCAACGACAATGTTGACCTCAACATCGAAGCGTTGCGGGGCATGAGCTCTGGCAACTTTGGTATTATAGTTATTGATGACGACCAAGAAGAGTTGTGGGAGACGTATGGTCAATATCAAGAGAGTGACGTAGAATGGAATAGTGAGGAAGAGGACGAGAATGGTTCGTGCAACGCTCCTTGCTCGAGATGATCAACTGATGGCGCGTGCAGCGGAAGACTTCTATGGAAACGACTACCCTGAAGACGAGGTTGAGTCCGATGACGAATTCGGTCGAGGCGCTTACAACTATCGACATGGTGCCGCTGACGATGAGGAGTATGATGAGGCAGCGGCAACTTGGTCTGACGAAGAGATTGAAGCACAACGTCCATTGTAGCTTGAGCAAAAGCTTTAACAAGTTGAAATGGATGAACGCAATCGTCCGCAACACTTCGCGAAGACTTCTGACCACGCAAGCAAATCGGAAATAGCATTGTGGAGGAGAGGCTCAGCATTGACAGCCACGATCAATGATGTTCATGACTTTGTCTTCCTACTAACACTTGCAATAGAGCTGACTCAAGAGAAGAAAGCCACCGGACTATCTTCCAAAACACTTTTCTAGGTTCCCAATGCAACATATCCGGAATCAAAAACGCGAAAAGCAAGCCACTCTTCAACTGATCCGTTGGTTTTCGCGAAACATGACGGCGGTCTAGGTAGGGTTTCGTCATTCCTCATTGCGCAACTAGAATGCCTTAGAAGTTGTCAGCGAAGTTTTGACGTGCCGAGGATGCACCTGCTTACATCCAAACACATCTGACAATCACTCATTTCTCCACCAGTATATGGCCGTAGGCATTGTTGGGATACTCGCCACCCAGCCACGAATATGGGACGCGTTGCCCAGCTCGCGCCAGGTTCGCTCGCATCCCATACCTCTGCACCACATCTGCCGTCCTTGGGATGTTCCTGACTTGGGGCATGCCGTTCTGGTCGAGAAGTCGGTAGTACCTGCACTGAAGGCCGCTGATTTTGCGTCGATCTCCAGCTCTGTGGGAGAAGCGAGCGTTGAAAGCGTTGTCGATGTCCGGCCAGAGGTAGCCTCGGTCGATCCTCAAGTACCAGATGAAATGTACTTCCTCGGTCGTGTAAGCTGGTCGAAAGGCTCGGGGTCGTGGCTGAACGTCAGGGGAGCTTGACGGGGAACGGCGTGGTCGGCGAGAATGACCGCGTCGACGAGTACCTCCAGACATGTGGGAGGTTGTGCTTCGGCGTGAATGAGGTTCCGATCCAGGAGCTCTGTTGTCTCGCTGAGGGACTGGAAGATGCCGATAGGATGCAGATGGTCGTCTTTCATCCTCGCTGCTCGACAGCGATGATTGAGATCCAGACGAGTGCCTTTCATCGTCGACAGCGGGATTTAGCATATCCTGAATGGTCATGCTACGTCGCCTAGCCGTGTTGATGGTTTGAGGTGGACTGAGGCTCGCATACTGGTAATGCCCGGTGCTATTGCCCGGAGTGCTTGTGCTGTTCGCGTTAGACCCGGGCCCAGATCCATAGCCATGCGGTCTTGAGTTATATCCAGTACGGTAGGAAGACATGCTGTCGACTGAGGAGCTGGAGTCACTGATGTTCAAGGATATATGACAGCGTGCGTCTCCTGCAAGTGATTTTGTCATAATCGTAACAGGCAACGGTCTTGGACCTCTTTAAGGACGGAATTAGAGCGGCTTTTGCCTAGATGATCTCACGGCGCCTGGAAAGAAGAAAAGCGCCGCGGTTCTAGGATTCTGTTTCGGTTTGAAGGATTCGAAAGTCTGAAACTACTAATGTTGTTCTCGAGGCTGTGAGGGTGTCGAGGAATTTCTATCAGGAATTTGTTTGGCTCAAATAAAACAGCAAGCAAAGATCCTTGTCGGTCGTGCCCTGGTGATCTACCTAGACGGGAAAGCGGCAGTGTCAAGTCGAGAATGAAAGGATTCTAATCCGGTTGCACCTTTACCATCAGTGAACCGCCCTCGGTGGAAAAAGATTCTTGGATCAGACGTTTGTTTTACCAATGTCCAGCGTTAATCACTGTGCCATGCCCCGTTTCCCCCCCGTCTTGTCTTGAGATGAAGGCGCCTATTTCAACTACCTGGGAGTTTTCTGCTGAAAAAGGCGCAACCTGGAGTGGCCCTTCGCAATATCTATAAGCTTCCACCGAGCCTAGATCGGCCGTTCCATCTGCAAGACCAGGCCTAGTGTGACGAAATCATGCACCGTATCACGCGGATCCGTGTTCCCATTGGTCCAGGATCCTTTTGCTATTCCTTGTGATTTTGTGGAGCTTTTGTGACCTGCTCTATAGCAGAACCTACACTCCTCAACTGATTATTATACTCAAAAAGGCCGAAAAGGGTTTAGATTTATTGGCATCCACACCAGTCTAACGGGATTGCAGGGGTAACTAGCGTGTTTATTATGCAGCTAATCCGAGCTATACTCCAAGGTGGCACCCGGTGAATCTCCGCGCCAGTCGCTGGGGCTGCATGAATCCTGCATCATAACTCACCCGAACGAGCTCAATTGGTTGTTGATGCGCTAGTTTTGCCAGCTGCATGGGGCTACCGCGCGACTCCATTGATAACGAACGATGATAGGCCAGATAGGCCACATGCACTTCGGGCTGCTTATGACAGCCTTCAGCCCTAAAGTACTTAGCCCGGTTGACGTGCTGGCTTGCATGCATGAAGAGCCGATCACTGGACATTTGCCCTTCCCCATATCTGACATATCCTTATGTTCCATTGTATGCTGTAGAAATACTGACCACCGAGACAGACAAATATACTGAGACAAGTCCCTTCATTCCTCGAGGAAGCAGCACACGTTCCCTGCTTTGTAGGCTGAGGTCTATCTGGAAAAGCCTCACCTTCGCCAATTTCTAGCCTCTGATCTTGCACCAACTTGTTCATCCTTCATATGTTCGTGTTTCGCGAGCCAGATCGCCACTGTAGCCTTAATACCTGCAGGAATTAGGGCTACTGGCGCGGAGACGTCGCCAGTCATAACGTCGCTGTACGCGCCCGCCAAGATGAACACCGCAATCTACTCCCAAACCATGATGGCTTAATGAATTGATTTTCTCTCTTTGCAGCAAGTTGTCTGAGCCTTGCAATCTTATTGCTGGTATCCTTTGCTTGGATCCTCTACCTGGCCGAAATGTTTGTGGATACACAAGAGTTCGAAGGATTCGATGTGGCGTGGTTACTTTGCCAAAACATTTCAAACCCTTCGAAACACCCAGTGTATGGTTCCCAGCCTTCCCAGAATCTTGGTCCAGCCGTGTCGTGGCCGCTCTGTTGTCGACAGACATAACGCGTGGCTAGTTGCCAATCAGAAGCGAGAGTAATTATAGTCGAATTCTGACATTGGCTTTCTGGCATACGCTATCGACGACGCCGGCTGTGACTCTACGACGCTTCTCATGCATGATCCTTCAGCTCTTTTCAAATGAAAAATATAATTCTGTTCGCATCAATGTTTGGTATTGGAGCGCGCGTGGCATTTTTACTCCCATTCATCGCCGCTTTGAACATCTTTTACATCCCTAGCGAGCGTGACGCCCTCGATAGCGTCAAACCGGCGGTTGACCCTGCATACACTCTCTTGAAATAGGCACCCAGACCGCGAGTGTGCTGCGGCCTGGAGGCCGCCTTGCTGTCGACGCTCGATGATGTTGGGTGGCGGGGTTTTCTAAGCCAGCTTTCTCCTAGATCCTTCCACCCCAGCAAACCCCCCCCCCGCGGGCGGTGCGGCGACTTAAGCCAAAGATCGAGATCAACCTTCAGAGTACAGCAATCTAAATCTCAGTACCTTATGAATGGCTCGCGAAAATCCATCCAGTTATATCGACTATCTGACCTAAGCGCTGAAGGAACGAAAATCCCAAAACCTGATCCCCTCGTGATCGAGCGAGCTGACCTTGGGGGCTAAGTCGACTCTATGACGCGAATCCTTCGAAGGGTTCATGCTAGCATTACAACCACCACTCAAAAGATTTTTGGATCATTAAGCAAGTAATAATGCCCTGACTCAAGCAAGTGCAACGTTGTTTCGAACCTGCTGCGGTAGGATCAGTGAGGCGTGATTCCATGTGGGAGTGTTTCAAACCCTTAATGATTCCAAAATTGCGGCTGAGTCATGGAGGGGGCAATGACAAGTTATTCCTTCCTCCGCAATATCGGAGGAGGCAACGAAGGAGTTGTTGTTTCACCGAACAATGCGACCTTGGAGGCAGCCACCTGTATGTTGAGGTACCGTAGCTGATTATCTCCGTTTCGGAGTTTAGTCATTTCATGACGAGAAGATTGATCATGTTTGCCTTGGTCTTATTTTGGTGACGACTAGGTCCCAATATCAATGGCTATGTCACTTCTGGATAGAGGCTGCAGAGTGGTTGTAGATCTGCCTTGGGAGAAACTGGAGCGATACGATGATACATGTGATGAACAAACTTGTACACTTTGTATATCATCTCTTTCGCGTTTGCTTTGGATGATTACATTGTCTCTTTGCACATTTCAGGAATTTTCCCTCTATGTAATTGTCTGGAAAGACTATTACTCATTCCGCTATCCCCTCCTCACGAATTTTCCATATTCTCTCTATGTACTGAGCATTTCCCATCTAGCCATTGCTCCGTTGCAAATTTGAGCTACACGGCCAATTTGACGCCTCACAATGTCCTGGTGTTTCCACGCTTGAGAGCGGATCAATCGCTCTGCGAGTAGAACGACTGTAAGCAGCTGGGCCTAGCTCGAGTCTACACTTGCTCGAATAGCCACCTATGCTACAGAATCTTATCCACACACGTCCAAAGTTTCTACGCTTCAGAGCTGCCAAAGGGCAGTTTTCTCACCTCTTATGAGGCCAGCGTCAGCAATTGAGATAACCTTGAGCGTACAGTTGCAAAAATAGCACGCGCACTCAGGGCCTTTGTGTATATATCACAGTATTGTTGCAATGCTACCGTTGCAGTGCTGGCGCTATCGCACGACTCGATAGCTCTGGGAGAGAACGAAGATAGAACTCTGTCGAGACAGATAGGTTCTTGTGTAACCCCGTCGTCCAAGAACGGTGGTACTAAGGTCGTGACAGTGCGACAGTGCGACAGTGCGACAGTGAAGGTATATCATACATACATAACCCTTGTTGGTGTAACCATATGGATCAGAAGAATGATACTTTTAATGTGTGGCAGATGGTGTCATCTGTTGTCGAAGTGGGCTCTTGATAACACCAATCTAGTCGCTTTTCCACCATTGAAAATACTCTGCTGGCTTTGTGATAAGGAAACTGTCTGTAAGCAGCCCTGACGAACGGAGCAACGACTGGACCGTGTGAACGTCTGAAGAAGTTGGGATCTCTCGCATCCAGAGGACATCTGAGCTGACAGATTGTCAGGTTTAACACCTGACGAAGCTCCGATTGACCAGATCCAACAGCCAACGCATGCCCTTCTCTCTTCCCCAACCAACCCGCAACGAAAACATAGTACTCGCATCCATGGCCGCATCCATCTACAGAGTCCACTGCTACGTCCAAGAGCTCAAGGTCCATCCGCCAAAAGTCTCCAAGCTCATGGCCCTTTCATCATGACGCTTTCTCCCCTCTCTGAAATGCGAACCTACAATCTTTCCACTCAGCTCTCCGAATTACAGGGTTACTTTACTTCCTCCACCAAACCCATCGCAACCTCCAGAACATTCCCAACTAGTCATTTTGCAAAGAATTGAGCGTGAACTCCGCACCTCTGACTCAAGATGAAGCTAGCAGGTTCACAACATATGATTCGGTCGAGCTACACAGGGTTTCGTCCCACATCTCTATCACCCAAACAGCACCGTCACCTCAAGCTTCCATTGTGACACATAATCATACATTTACGCTAGCTAAAAAACAGCTCCCAAAATCTCCTCCAACATGCAAATTGGCTCTGACTTCAACTCAACAATAAAATTCCCTCACTATTCATATCTCCGCTTCAACCCGCAGAAGGATCTCATACGATGGTTCAACCCTACGCCGTCTACTACCTCTCAGAATCTCGCGATACGTCAACCTTGCCATTTTCACGATATTCCTAACCCTCGAAAACACTCATAGCTATCAACACGAATCTGGTTCAAGCATATATTACCCTGACAGAAGACTACTGTCATCACGCCTGTGAGTCATACGTTTCTATCGTCGCTTTCGGCAAACCACTCTACGAGCTCGCATGCGGAGAAGGCTTACCTGATTACGGGTGGTATTAGATTGGGCTGGAGTATTGAGTCGGAGGAAGTGCCAGAGGAGCAGAATGGGGTTGTGGGGCAATTGGGAAGGGTGTTGGTGGTGAGTTGATCGGGCTTTCACTGTGACAAGGCTGACTGTAGGTTAGAGAGAATTATGGCTGGGGAGAAGCGAGGGACAACGAAGTAGACAATGCTTAGTTTACATATTAGATAGCGCCGGATGAACAAAGAAAGCCACACATAAGACGCTGTGTGGAACATGATGTTGAATGCTCATACGCAGAACCAAATCTTCAGTCGTCTGAAGCTCGCAGTGCAGTTGTTACACATTTTCAAATCCTTACACCAACTAGCGGACTGTCTGTTTATTACCCTCTACCATATCAATCCTCTCTATCTTC
>JAABUS010004225.1_pt1 | contig 21176 bp, 19 predicted proteins | sample 5560161 | NCBI WGS metagenome assembly JAABUS01 (sample SAMN10711885, study PRJNA513376) | rock metagenome | isolation source: Antarctica rocks | place: Antarctica: Victoria Land, Trio Nunatak nord | collected 2016-01-04
GCTCTTACTAAATGTTCTTTAGCATCTTCCAGGTAAATGATCCGGAGCGCTTCCTGTATGCTGTCGATTGTATTTTGCGTTTCCATGTTATTTACTTTTGAATTTCATTAAAAAAACTAACCAGCTTTTGTTTTGCCCGGTGATGTTTTACTTTGAGCTGGTTATTGTCTATCCCTAATAATTCGGCAATTTCCTTATAAGAGAAGTTTTGTGCTCGCAGGAGCAAAATATCCTTGTCCGTTTCTTCCAGCTTCAGCAAAGCCTTACTTAGTGCTAGCAAATCGGGACTTTCTATGACCTCAGAGGAATAGTAATCAGCATAAGCGAGTTTATTGACCTGCTTGCTGACAAAAACAGGTATTTCCTCCTCATTATGGAGGTCGACAAACGCGAGCTCCTGTATGCTCTTGCTTCTTTTAGACCGGAAACTTTGGCGGATAAAATTTAGCAGTACCTTGAATAGAAATCCCTCAAAGAGCCCCTTAGTTTCAAAGTGGTAATTGTCCATTTTTAATACCAGTGTCTGTAAAGTCTGGTATATAACTTCCCATGCCTCGTCCTCGGTCAATTTCCACCGGTCAATGCAGTAAGCATAAAAGCGACTACCGTAAGCATTGTACAATACCTCCAAACCTCTTGGATCTTTATTCCCAATTAATGCTATTATTGTTTGGTAGTCTGACATCCTCTTATCTATTAGAATGCAAATAGGTTACAGAAATAATTTATTATTGATGGGTCAATCCTTTAAGACATAACTCATCTTCCAATGGCTTGCTGCAGCCCGTATTTCCAAATATGAACATTCTGCTGGCGCATGTTGCCGTATCTCAGCTGGTGCATCACAATTATCTTTGTTAATGAGCGGTAAAATCATATTTAGTTTAGCTGTGGGAATCCAGTCATATGCTGATAACGCCCCCGTCTGCACTGCTTTGAGGAGGTGCAGCTCCACTGTTGTAGAGGCCATCTTGCGCTTGTAAGCTATCTCTTGAACTGGCAGACCTGTCCTAAACATCTGGAGGGTAACTTCCTCTGTGGCGCCGGATGGGACACGTTTCTTCCTGGAAAGGTGGTTCGCAACTTGTAGAGATACTGCCGCTTTTTTTGCGTATAGTTCGTCATAGATATCGCGGGCATCAACGGAGTTTGCCAAACTTTCGGCGATAGAGACCGCCTCGTTAAGGTAACCCTTTTGTTTACTAAATGCTTCAGTAAGGGTTTTTGCCGAAAGTACGTGATCTTTGGGGTATCTTTCTGCTTTAAGCTTTGAAGAATATGAAAGCAAGCCGGCTAAGATTTCATCTGTTATGGGTACAAAATAGCTGAATGCGGCCATCGTTCTTTCCAATATCTTCTGAAAATCAGGAGTAATGCCTTCATTAAAAAGCGTTGTTAACTGATGGTTCAACCTACCCGATATCGTTATCAACTCTGTTATTTTTTCAAGGCCGACTATATGGGAAAGTGTGTCCGGGTACTGGAAATTGTATTTGTGAATCATCCGTTCAAGCCGGGCGAAAGAAAATCCTTGCAAGACCATTTTGAAAAGAAAAGAAAATTTTCCCTCTTTCAGTTCTTTTTCCAAATTGACCGCGTAGTTGGGTTTAAGATATTCCACGATCCTATGATCAACGGAAATAGCAGCTGGATGTATTTTTGAAGTCAGGGTAAGGCCATTAAGGCTGGTTAACCTGCTAAGGGCGACATAGACTTGGCCTGGTGAAAAAGATTCGCCGGCGTCAATAAGAGCTTTTTCAAAGGTCAGCCCCTGGCTTTTGTGGATAGTGATAGCCCAAGCCAAGCGTACCGGAAATTGCTGAAAGGTGCCCGCCTGTTCCTCATTGATTGTATGTTTAGCGGTATTATAAGTATACCGGACGTTGCCCCAAGTTTCTCTTTCTAAGGCAATTAATGTGTTGTCAGCAAAGCGAATATGGATAACATCTTGCTGTATTTTCTCGACGAAACCTAATTTGCCATTGAAATATTTCCGTTGCTGGCCTATATCATTTTTTATGAGTATCACCTGCGCGCCTTCTTTTAATCGAAGCGATTTGTCTGCCGGATAATTTTTATCAGGGAAGCTACCCATTATTAAAGCTTCAAAAACGTGAGTTTTTGCCTCCAAAGCGCTCAGTTGTTCTTCGTTGATTTCATCAGCTTTTCTGTTATGGGTAGTTAGGGTGATGGGACGAATTCCTGAAGGGGAAAAAGTAGTGATATACTTACTGTTTAGCAAAGAGATATCCGCTACTGTGCAACAGTTGCTCCTGATATTGTTTAACAAATCAACGAAGATTGGATCTGTTTGCCGGTAAATTTTTTGTAACTCGATTACTAAGAGGGGGATATTCTTTAGTCCATGAGCGCTAAAGAAGAACGGGGAATTATAAGACTGTTTCAAGTGATACCAATCTTCATTTTTTACGATGGGAGGAAGCTGGTACAGGTCACCAATAAAGACCATTTGGACACCGCCAAACACAAGCTGGGGCTGTTGACGGTAGCTCCGCAGCAGGACGTCAACAATATCAAGCAGATCTGCCCTGACCATAGAAATTTCATCGATAATAATCAATTCGATTTGCTGTAAAAGCTCTCTTTTTTCAACCGGCAGATTTATTTTTCCCGCTAAGGTATCTTCGTTATAAAAGTGAGTCGGCTTTGAGGGAAGGCGTGTGCCGGGCAGAAAAATATCTAACGGCAGCTGAAAAAAAGAATGGATAGTTGTCCCGCCTGCATTCGTGGCGGCGACCCCTGTTGGTGCCAGCAGGATCATATTTTTATTGCAATTTTGCTTTACCGTTTTAAGGAATGTAGTTTTGCCGGAACCTGCCTTTCCTGTCAAGAAAATATTTTTATCCGTGTAGCGAACAAAGTCCAGTGCGAGTTGAAAGGGCCGGTTATCCAGATCTTTTTCCATTTACCTAAGTCTTTTGAAGTTAAAGTTAGACAAGAACTTACCAAAGTTCCTTTCGACTTAGATTCATTATAGGTGGTTATGTGCGATAAGAACTTTCCATTTATAAAAACAGCAGAATTATATGTAGGGGAGGACAGATGAACAAATAAAAGGTTGGCTTTGTATCAATTTAATTGTTGAATTAATCTGATACAAACACAAGGAAATTGAGATCGTGGCGGGAAGAAGTTGATGGTATTAGACAAGCAATTCTTAAACAGTTTCATGCTTGTAGTTATCACAATAGTTAGCTCCTAAGCTATTTTTAAGTTTGCTTTTGAAGTATTAATACTTCTAATATTGTTAAGTGCTTTAAAATTTTCCGCAGCAATGGTTATTGGGCTATTGTTACTAAAATCATCCTGGTCAATTATAAAATTACAAGTACCGCCTTGATTTCGACCCAATGAGATGATTTCGACCAAATCAAGGATGCCTTCACCTATGATTGTGCTTTTATATTTTCTATGTCTTTCACCTGATGCTATTACATCTTTTACATGCATTGACCGGAACCTTCCCGGGTACTTGTTAATCAGTTTTTTTATTGAATCACTTTCGAGGCAGCTATTTCCAATATCAAGTTGTTGACATACCAAGCCAGGATCTGTTTGCTGAAGAATAATGTCATACAACTTCAGCGAATTAAATGTGTGTGTAAATTCAAAGTCGTGATTATGGTAACCAAACTGAAGTCCTGCTTTTTTACATAATTCACCACTTTTATTAAAGACATCCATAAACTTTTTAAATTCTGTTTCCTCATCCCAAAAATCTTTTTCAAGCCATGGTGATATTATACATTGTTGTTGTGCCAAAGCTGCAGCATTCCAATGCTTCTGTTTTAAAACAGTATGACCACCTAACAAAGAGAGGCCATTGTCTTTTATAAGATTCTTAAAATCTTTAGGACTATAACCATAGAATTTACGGGAGGCATAATCTGCATGCTCAACATAATTATATCCGATTTTTTTTAACCATCGTAATGTATTTGGTGCATCCGTATGCATTTCTTTGTCAATTGAAAAAAGCTGGATTCCAAGTTTCTCCTTTTTATCCATTGCAATAGTATTGTTATGAGGTAGTAAACCTGCACCCGCCAGAATGATAGAAGAGTTCTTAATAAAAGTCCGCCTTGAATTGTTCATAAAAAAAAGCTTTCTTAATTTAAAGTATATATAGCAAGGATATAATTTTCGATAATGAACTGCTGAACAAAGGGAAAAAAGCAAAAGAGTGCGACATAACGAATGCATTAGAGCAGGAATAGTCCCGTGCCGAAAACCGGTTACTTTTTTTCTTTATGCAGTATAATTAATTACTTGTAAATATGAATGTAACTATGCAGGAATTTTATCCTGTTTTTCTCTTTCCCAAAATCTGTGCTGTGCTATGGCATTTATAAATTCAGCAGTAATGTTTTTAGCTTGACCATTGCTGCCAATAATTAGCCCCTTACCTGCGAGGGCATTATAAAATGTACCATCAGGATGCAGTAAACTGCCAATGTAAGATGCCTTGACCAGTTCGATACCCTCGTGATCTGCAGCGATAGCTTTACAATGTTTATAAGCCTCATCGAGAAAATGAATGGCATCAGGCTGAGCTTTTAAAGCATTGATACTTTGTGCCCCGCCAGGAACATACACTGCATCAAAAAGCACAGATGCTGTAGATCTAAAGGTCTCGCTTACCTCAAAAGTTCCGCTTTTGTTGCCTGTTATACTTCCCATGTGCGGCGCAATAATTTTTGTAACTGCACCCTTTGCCTTTAGCGCATCCATCATAGATTTTAGTGCTGTTTCATCAACTCCATCACCTGCAAGTATAGCTACCTGCCTTGTTTTTATTGAATCATTTTTGGGATTGGCCATGCTAAGAGCTGCTGACTTAGTAATAGGTAATACCACTTTTTTAGGATTATACTTTTTCGGGTCTTCATCCGCAGGTATCGCTTTATTAATAGGATTTTCAGGGGCAGGCACTGCTATACCAAGTTCCTGTGCTACATTTGCTGCAAGCGTAGCATCTATCTGTGAAAGTATGCCAACCATGCGCTTTCTTATTTCTGCCCTCTTTACCTTACTCAACTCAAAGCGCAAAGCATTGGTAAGATGTGATTTTTCTGCCTCTGACTGACTGTTGTAAAACAAAGTTGCCTGGCTGAAATAATCCATAAAACTGGCGCTTCTTGCCCTTATCTTTTTACCGTCAATTCTTTCAGGAAAACTTGCAAAACCACCCTCGCTCATTTTTGCCTGGAAGGGACAACCATTGCCAATTGAATTTGGATGATAACTGACAACGCCAACATTTACCGTCTGACGCATGTGCCCGTCACGTTGGTTATTGTGCAGCGGAGCTATTGAACGGTTGATAGGAATCTCGTGAAAGTTGGGTCCGCCTAAACGTGTAAGCTGTGTATCAGTATAAGAAAATAATCTGCCCTGCAATAATGGATCATTGGTAAAATCAATGCCTGGTACGAGGTGACCGGGGTGAAATGCTACCTGCTCTGTCTCAGCAAAAAAATTATCTACATTGCGGTTTAAAGTCATCTTGCCAACTTTAATTACCGGCACCATTTCTTCAGGAATTAATTTGCTCGGATCAAGAATATCGAAAGGAAACTTAAACTCATCTTTCTCCTCTATTATCTGCAGGCCAAGTTCCCACTCTGGAAATGCTCCGCTCTCAATAGCATCGTACAGGTCACGACGATGAAAATCAGAGTCTTTTCCTGATATTCTCTGTGCTTCATCCCAGGCTACTGAGTAAACTCCCTGGATGGGTTTCCAGTGAAATTTGCAAAACACTGAATTTCCACTTTCATTTATAAGCCTGAAAGTGTGAATTCCAAAGCCTTCCATCATACGTAGACTACGTGGAATGGCACGATCGCTCATTATCCACATAATCATATGTGCTGACTCCGGAAATAAAGAAATGAAATCCCAAAATGTATCATGGGCAGAGGCTGCCTGCGGAATTTCTTTATCGGGCTCAGGTTTTACCGCATGTATCAGGTCAGGAAACTTAATTGCATCCTGGATAAAGAAGACAGGCATATTATTTCCGACAAGATCATAGTTTCCTTCCTCCGTATAAAACTTAACTGCAAATCCGCGTACATCGCGTGCAAGATCAGTTGAGCCACGGAAACCGGCAACAGTAGAAAAACGAACAAATACAGGGGTTTTGACTGCAGCGTCTTGCAGGAACTTTGCTTTTGTATATTTAGCTAAGGATTTGTACACCTCAAAAGTGCCATGTGCACCAACACCTCTTGCATGCACTACACGTTCAGGGATACGTTCATGGTCAAAATGTGTAATCTTTTCCCGCAAAATAAAGTCTTCCAGCATAGAAGCACCTCTTTCTCCTGCTTTCAAAGAATCCTGGTCATTGTTAATTCTTAATCCCTGGTTGGTTGTAAGAAATTCGCCTGCATCCACATTCGTATCATTAAGCAGGTCAGCTACTTTTTTATTGCTGGTTTGTTCCTTTTTGTTTTTCCGGCTTGGCATAAATAGAATTTAAAATTTATAAAAGAAAATGATTTATAAGTTTGTCAACAATTAAAACGCTGCTTTTAAGCTCCCGTTTGTCACTTATTTGTACAATTATATAAAAAGTACTAAAACCACAATACCGGTCAAATGTTCGATAACGGATAAAAACAGTTGAATTGAAACTTCTATAAAAAAAGAAAGTTTAATTATAATTTTTAAGGCTTTTAAGGTCATTAAAACTGCAAACTTACGATACTAAATTCAGGACTGGAGCATTTTATTAAAACGACCGTTTTTTTAAAATCCTACTCATCTGCCTGCACCTGGTAAAACTCCCTTAAGCCTAATTATAAAAAACCCTTTCAATTAATCAAATTTTAATTATCTCAAATTTGTACCTTTAATTAGATTTCAGAAAATGGCTATTCAAATAATTATTATATTCAGTACACAGAAAAAAGTAAAAAACAGAACAACCATGATAAAATAAGAAAAGAGTTCTTAATCATAAAACTCTACCTACTGTATTTGCACACGAGAGTTTATATAAGAGACTAATATATTGCTATAACTTGCAAATTGATAAGTTTTTTAAGTGGGACTAAATGAGCAGATGATTTTTCCCGCAGCAGCTTCAACTAAATTTTTAAAAATCAATTAACATGTTTGCATATTCAAGCTTAACATGATCTGTAAAACTATCAAGGTAATTTTCCGTCACTGCCACAGAGCTATGACCTAAAGCTTCTTTGATAAAGTCTGTAGAAACGCCCTTGCGTTTTAGTACTGTAGAAAAGGTGTGACGTGCAGCATAAGTACCTATACCTTGTTCGATTTTTAATTCTTTTCCTATAGCTTCCATCCGTTTGTTTACCCACTTAATGAAGCGTTGGCAACGGTATTTAATGGTAGTAGCAGATAAATCAGTACTTAATACCGGAAACAAATATGGATTTGCGGCATCTGCATTTTTCCATTTTTCAATAATGATCTTGGCTCTCACATTTAGACCTACCTTGATAGGACGTAAATCTTTCTTTTTTGTGCGCTTTGTTTTTTGACGAATGAAATGAAGGTAATTGCCGTCGATGTTTTCTGGCTTAAGTGCAATAATATCAGCGAAGTTCATTCCATTGCACAAATATGATAATAACCAAAAATCCAGTGCTTTTTGTTCATCTTCTTTTTCCGGGACAAAATTTAATAATAATTCAATTTCACGTTCAATTAAAGCTTTTTTTACATTGCGACCTGCAGGAATTTGATATTTCTTAAATGGATATTTTTCCTGAGGCATTATTCCCTCGGTAATAGCAAGGTTAATAATAGCTCTAAGCTGGCGCATATAAATACCCACAGTACTTATTGACTTGCCATCATTTAGCAGGTGCTTCTCATATTCCTGTAGAAAACCAGATGTTACATCGTGAATTTGCAGGTTCTTTTTAAATCCGATAATTGAATTAATAGTGGTCTTATAAGATATAGCCGTGCCTACCTGCTCATTGGCACGTAGTTTATTAATATAGTCCTCAAACCACTGTTTCAACAGTAAGCTTTTTCTGTCTTTTCCATTTGAAAAAAATGTTTCTTCAAAAGCAACGAAAGAAAACGGAATAAATTGACTAATAGTTTTTTCTGCTTTTGACTTTAAAGCATTTAGCTTACTTTTAATTTCTTTCAAATCCTCATCTCTTAGTTTTATACTATTTAATCTTGTCCATTGATCGGATGTTAAATGAAATTGAGTCGCATAACGTTTCTTAAGCGGTTTTTGATAAATGTTCAGTTTTATCAGGCATTTACCTTCAGCATTAGGACGGGAAGCATCTAAGAAGAAACTGACAAATACTTTTAATTGTTCCATTTTATTAATTTTTAATAATGTGACCACAAATGTGACCATAAAGTAAGGCATTATTTATAAATAAGATTAATAAAAAGAAAAAAATTTTTTACAACTAATTGTACTTTAGTGCCTTAAGATAATGAAGGAAAACATCTGAAAAGAAAAGAAAGATAAAAACTCAGACTGTTAATTCAGAGGGTCTCAGGTTCAAGTCCTGAAGGGGGAGCTGAAAATCAAGTCGTTATAAAGTAATTTATAACTGCTTTTTTTATTTCGAAGCAATTTCCAAGCAATAATTGCTTTTTGTCCTTTTTTTTCAAAACAAAAGCAATTTTAATTAAGCACACTCAATTTCTGGACATTTATTAATTCGTTCCGTTTCTTTTCCTGCTTAATTTTATCCTAAGCTAATTATTACCGTTTAAAGCAGATGTTATGATCTGGAAAGAAAAACTACGCAGTAATTTATTGCTTCGGAATATGGTTTTCGACGTAAGTTGTTATCCTGCTTCTGCAGCAAAGAAGACATTTATTCCTTACTTCCAATATAAAATAGGAGCGTACCAACGGGATTATTATTTATATTTTACCAGTCCTCCTAAGAGCATTCGATATACAAATGATATTTTTAATAAGCTTTATAAATACGAGAAAAAGCAGACAGTCTTGAACAAAGGCTACCCGGCATAAAAGTAACACCACGTGCAGTTAATATATCCCCGGTAATAACAACTATTGTTCAGGGACTTGACAAAATAAAAAGATTCAATAGAAGCACGCCCAACAGGTATAACGAGGCAATTCCGAGTATTACTTTTCCCAGAGTATAACGCAGGACAATATTATAAACTTGTATTTGGAAGAGTATTACTCTGGACTGTACTTTTTCTTATTGCTACTTATCTTTTCATGCTTAGCAAAGAACATATAAATAAATGATTATGGAAGGTGAAGTAGCCTTATAGTTTGCTACCCTAATAATTCTTATATTTAAGCTTTAAGTTTAACTTTTATTGCGCCATAACATATTAATTAATTTGCCTGTAACGACTAAACTTTCCGAAAGAGATGTTTGCACAAAATTTATCACGCCTGCTTTGATAAAAGCAGGATGGGACATTGATACGCAAATACTTGAGGAAGTTTCATTTACAGACGGAAGAATAATTGTTCGGGGAAAATTGATAAGCAGGGGAGCACGAAAACGTGCAGACTATATTCTTTATTACAATGCAATTCCTGTAGCTATTATTGAAGCGAAAGATCAAATGCATTCTGTACGTTCAGGTATACAGCAAGCGTTAGATTATGCTAAAATCCTCGACATTCCTTCTGTTTTCAGTTCAAATGGTGAAGGTTTTCTTTTTCATGATAAAACTGCCTCAGGTATTGCAATTGAGACTGAGCTTTCCTTAGATGAATTTCCCTCTCCTGCTATTTTATGGGATAAGTATAAGTCCTTTAAAGGAATTACAACCAAAGAACAGGAAAGGATAATTTCTGAAGAATACTTTACAGATGGTTCGGGCAGAAAAGCCCGCTACTATCAGCAGATCGCTATTAACCGTACTATAGAAGCTATTGCTAAAGGACAAGACAGGATATTGTTGGTAATGGCAACAGGTACCGGTAAAACATACACTGCCTTTCAAATTATTTATTGCTTATGGAAGGCAGGTGTGAAAAAAAGAATTCTGTTTTTAGCAGATAGAAATGCTTTGATACATCAAACTAAAACGGGTGACTTCAGGCATTTTAGAGATAAAATGATAGTTGTTAAGCAGCGTCAGATTGATAAAAGCTATGAAATTTACTTAGCATTGTACCAGGGCTTGTCAGGTAATGACGATGCGTCAAATATTTACAAACAATTTTCACCCGATTTTTTTGACCTTATTATAATTGACGAGTGTCACAGAGGAAGTGCAGATGAGGATAGCGCCTGGAGAGAAATTTTAAAATACTTTACCAAAGCCGCACATATTGGTTTAACAGCCACACCAAAGGAAACCAAAGAAATTTCCAACAGTGAGTATTTTGGTGATCCCATTTATACCTACTCATTAAAGCAAGGTATAGAAGATGGTTTTCTTGCACCATATAAAGTAATCAGGGTAACATTAAGCACTGATACAGAAGAAGGATGGAGACCTGGTAAAGGAAAAATAGATAAAGCTGGTCATGAAGTTGAGGACAGAGTGTATAACCGCAAAGATTTCGACCAAAATTTAGTGATTGATGAAAGAACTGATAAAGTTGCCCAAAAGGTAACTGAGTTTTTAAAATCAACTGATCCATTTTCTAAAACAATCATTTTTTGTGTTGATATAAATCATGCCGAAAGGATGCGTACGGCTATAGCAAGGGAAAATGCAGACCTGGTTAGGGAAAACTATAAGTATGTAATGCAAATAACCGGTGACAATGATGAGGGTAAAAAAGAGTTAGACAATTTTATTAATCCTGAAGAAAAGTACCCTGTAATTGCAACTACCAGTAAGTTAATGACAACCGGTGTTGATGCCCAAACTTGCAAATTGATCGTTTTGGATAGTAATATTCAAAGCATGACAGAGTTTAAGCAAATCATTGGCCGGGGAACCAGGATTAATGAAGAATTTGGTAAAACATACTTTACAATCCTTGATTTCAGGAATGCGACTAAATTATTTGCAGATAAAAATTTTGACGGTGACCCGATTAAGATAAAAGAGAAAAAGGGAGATGAACCTTTGGTTGATGAAGATGATGAGTCAGATCCTTATCCACTAATTGAAGATGATGAAGATGGTAATATTGGTGAACCTCCTGAACCGTTCATAAGAAATCCAACAACTCCAAAACCTCCGACAACACCCCGCGAGAAAGTATTTGTAAATGGAGTAGATGTTTCTATTTTATTGTCTCAAGAACTTCATTTTGATATAAATGGTAAGCTGATAACGAAAAGCCTGAAAGACTATACTAAGGAAATTGTCAGTAATCAATACGCAACTTTACAAGAGTTTCTAACAAAATGGAATAATGCAGATAAAAAAGCTGTTATTATAAAAGAGTTGGAAGAACAGGGTGTAATGGTGGAAGCCTTACAGAATGCAGTAAATAAAGAAGTTGACCTTTTTGATTTGATTTGCCATGTTGCTTATGACCAACCTCCTTTATCAAGAAAAGACAGAGCAAACAACGTTAAGAAACGAAACTATTATACAAAGTATGGAGAACAGGCAAAACAAGTACTTGAAGCCCTTTTGGAAAAATATGCAGATGAAGGAATCTCCACAATTGAAAGTACAGAAGTTTTGTCATTACATCCGTTTGATGATTATGGAACTCCTCCAGAAATAATCAGGATGTTTGGAACAAAAGATAAATATTTTGAAGCGGTTAAAGAACTGGAAAATCAATTGTACGCATAATGTCTGAACCGCTAATTGGAGGGATGATTAAAGAAAATAGTCTGAACCGCTGATTGGAGGAATGATTAAATGATTTTTATGATTAATAACACTTATTTTTCCATCAGCTAAATCATATAATCAAACAAATCAGCGGTTCAGACAATGATTAAGGAAGAATACAAACATTCAGAAATTACAGCCAAAATAATTGGTTGTGCAATGAAAGTTCATTCAACTTTAGGAAACGGTTTCCAGGAAGTTATTTATCAGCGTGCATTAGCATCGAAATGAGAAAGGCAGGATTATACTTTGAAAGAGAAATGGAAATGCCGATATTTTATGATGGCGAAGAAATAGGAACACGAAGAGTAGACTTTTTTGAATCAAACAAAGTAATGGTCGAACTGAAAGCAATAACACACTTAGAAAAAGTACATCTTGCACAAGCATTAAATTATTTGGAAGCATACAATATGGAAATAGGATTACTAATAAATTTTGGCGAAACATCATTAAAGTTTCATCGCATAATAAACAGTCAGAACCGCAGATTGAAGGAATGATTAAATGATTTTTATGATTTGAAATCAGCGAAATCATTAAATCACAAAAATCAACGGTTCAGACAACAATCAAACAAATCATTAAATCACACAAATCAGCGGTTCAGACAATATGAATCTCACCTCCACCATAAATCCATCCAGGACATCATGCGCAAAGATGCCAGCGTAGATGGCGATGCACAACGCATCTCTCAACTCGGCTGGATGCTGTTCCTGAAGATATTTGATACAAAAGAAGAAGATTGGGAAATAACGAACGACAATTATAAATCACCTATTCCAAAACACCTTCGCTGGCGCGAATGGGCTGCAGATGAAGAAGGCATGACTGGTGAAGAATTACTCGGCTTTGTAAACAATTCATTATTTCCAAGCCTGAAAGACCTGAAGCTGAAAGACAACAAAGATGCAGGTCTTATGGTAAAGCAAGTGTTCGAGGACAGTTACAACTACATGAAAAGCGGTACATTGTTGCGGCAGGTAATTAATAAGATAAATAGCGATATTCAGTTAACCTCAAAATCAGACCGGCACCAGTTCAACGACATTTACGAGCAAATACTCCGTGACCTGCAAAGTGCCGGTAATGCCGGTGAGTTTTATACGCCCCGTACCGTTACACAATTCATCGTTGAAATGATTGCACCTAAGCTGGGCGAAGTAGTGCTTGACCCGGCATGTGGTACCGCCGGTTTCCTTACCAATGTAATTGACTATATAGAAACCTACGAGAAGATAAAAACACTTGAGCAGCGCCAGCAGATGCAAAACTGCATCAAAGGTGTCGAAAAGTAACCATTGCCCCACATGCTTGCTACTACCAATCTTATTTTGCACGGCATAGAAGTACCGGTTATACAACACGACAACCTGCTCAACCGTAGCTGGACCGAATGGAGCAACAAACACAGGGTAGATATCATTGTCACCAATCCCCCTTTTGGCGGTATGGAAGAAGATGGTGTAGAAAATAATTTTCCTGCACAATACCGTACCCGCGAAACAGCCAGCCTGTTTATGTCGCTGGTTATTCACCTGCTAAAAGATGGCGGACGTTGCGGACTGGTTTTGCCCGATGGCTTTTTGTTTGGCGAAGGCGTAGCCACCCGAATAAAAGAAAACCTGCTCGAAAAATGCAACCTGCATACAATAGTACGATTACCCAATGGCGTGTTTGCCCCTTATACCGGCATTAAAACAAATCTGCTGTTTTTTACAAAAGGCAAACCCACCAAAGAGGTTTGGTATTTCGAACACCCTTACCCCGATGGCGTAAAGAACTACAATAAAACCAAACCCATAAATATAAAAGAGTTCGACCTCGAAAAAGCCTGGTGGAAAAACCGCGAAGAGAACCAATATGCCTGGAAGGTAAGTGGTGAAGAACTAAAGAAGCGCAATTATAATTTCGATATCAAAAACCCAAACAGCACCGAAGAACAACACCAATACACCAGCAACGAATTGATTGATTTGCTCGGGCAATCGTTTGTAAAGAGCAACGAGTTACTAAAACAATTAAAAGAAGAATTGGTATGATACAGGGTGCAGTAACTCCGGTTAAACATCGTTGCGTCGCATTTCGTTCATCTGCAAACCTTTAATGATCTTTTATTATATTGTATTGTAAATACTGAGCATGAAAAAGGAACAAATAGACATCTTATTTCAGCAATTTGAACAAGCTTGTTACCTCTATAAAAACATTGAATGCTGGAGCGCAAGAGAATTGCAGCAAATATTTAATTATACAGACTGGAGAAACTTTATAAAAGTTATCGACAAAGCAAAAGCGGCGTGCGAAAATGCTGGAGAAAAAATTCTTGATCATTTCGTTGACGTCAACAAGATGATAGACCTTGCCAAGGGTGCTCAAAGAGAAATTGAAGATATTGCTCTTACAAGATATGCCTGTTATTTAGTAGCCCAAAATGGAGACCCCTCCAAGCCAACTGTCGCATTTGCCCAAACTTATTTCGCTGTACAAACCCGTAAACAGGAAATAATAGAACAACGGCTGTTAGATGTGACAAGGGTATCTGCGCGTGAAAAGCTAAGCAAATCAGAAAAGAAGCTATCAGGTATTTTATACGAACGTGGGGCTGACAGTGCAGGTTTTGCTTCAATACGAAGCAAAGGTGATGCCGCTTTAGTCGGTGGTTTTAGTACAAATGATATGAAAAGAAAGATGGGCGTGCCTGCAACAAAACCGTTAGCTGATTTCCTTCCCACGCTTACTATAAAGGCAAAAGATTTTGCTAATGAACTTACCAGTCATAATGTGATTGAAAAGGATTTGCGCGGAGATACGCACCATCTCAAGAGAGCATGTAGATTACAATAAAGCAGTAAGAGACATGCTTATAAAAAGAGGCGTAAGGCCTGAAAGCTTGCCAGCATCAGAAGATGTAAAGAAAGTAGAGCGAAGGCTGGAAAGCGATGAAAAGAAAGTATTAAAAGACGTGAAGAATACAGGTAAAAAGAAATAAGCATTTGGCACAAGATGCGTCGCATTTCGTTCATAAGTTGTGCTACTATTGAACAACTAAACTCTAAACGAATAATTAATAGTGAGCGGTTCCAAAATATATAAGCTATCTACAAGTAGCCCAATTGTAAAGTTGGTGATGTATTTTACCGAAACAATCTTAGGTGATGAATATAACGGCAAGATTGGTGAGTACATTCTTGAAATGCAAACGGGCAAAACTCCGCCCATGAATGTTCCTAAATATTATTCCTCCAATGATATTAACTGGGCAAAACCTTCGGATATTGGCAGAGGGAAATACCTGGTTGAATTACCAGATAAATTATCTCAAGTAGCAGTTGATGAAAACAAAGTAACCCTATACAAACCGGGAACGCTTTTAATAATTTGCATAGGCGCAGGAGTAGGAAGGGTTGCACTTACAAATAATCTTATATCATCTAATCAACAGATAACAGGAGTTCTTTTTGATAAAAATGTTCTTCCTGAATATGCTTACTACTATTTCTTTTGCAGAGAAGCTGTATTTAAGCAAAAAGCAAGTCAAACCACCTTACCTATTATTAACCAGAAAGGGCTCAAAGATTTAGATTTTAGATGCCCCGATCAGGACTTGCAAAAGACCTTCTTGGATTATGTCCATTATTACGAGGATTGTTTGAGTAAAGAAGAGCTTCCTTTGGATAGAAGTTCTGATTTGCCGGATATTTTGTTTGATACTACTAAAAAATATTTTGTTGCTTACTATGCACAGAATAATATTTTAAAAGAACTTGACCAACAACAAACCTATCTCCAACTTCTCCGCGAAACCATATTGCAGGAAGCCGTACAGGGAAAACTAACCAAACAAGACCCAACAGACGAGCCAGCAACAGCATTACTAAAACGCATAAAAACCCAAAAAGAAAAACTAATAAAAGCAGGCAAGCTTAAAAAAGACAAAGAACTTTCACCAATAACAGAAGATGAAATTTCTTATGAATTACCGGAAGGATGGGTGTGGTGTAGGTTAAGTGAATGCGGTGTAACTCAAACAGGAGCAACCCCACCAACTAATAACAACGAAATTTTGGAGATTATATACCGTTCTTAGGACCGGCTGATTTAAATGATGGAAAAGTTCATTATCAAAATAATGGTTTATCAAAAACAGGATTAGAAAAGGGAAGACTAATAAGTAAGAATTCAATTTTAATGGTTTGCATTGGTGGGTCAATTGGGAAAGCTCGAATAGTTGATAGAGATGTAAGTTGTAATCAACAGATTAATACTATTACCTGCTATACAAACATTTCACATGCTTATGTTTATATAGCCTTAACAAGTCCATACTTTCAAGATGAAATTTTAGGAAAGGCAACAGGTTCTGCAACTCCTATCATCAATAAAGGTAAGTGGGAGAATATTCCAATTCCACTTCCCCCACATGCCGAACAACAACGCATAGTAGCCAAAGTACAGCAATTGCAACAGCAGCTAAGCCAGTTAGAAGCCCAGGTACTACAAAGCCGCCAATACGCCCGGCAGTTGTTGCAAAGTGTACTAAAAGAGGCGTTTGAGGGGAAGGGGAAAGTTTATGAGATGGAAGAGGATGAAATAATAATGGTAGCGGAGGGAGAGGTATGAGAAAGAGTTTCATAACCTTAATCCCTGCTGAGGAGAAGGTTAATTACAATTTAATTAGAAACTGGGATGAGTTCTTTCAAAATACTGATGCAGAAGCTGTACCTAAAGGGACAATATTAAAAATTAGGAAGACTATTTTTCAGTTTGATGTATTTATTAAAGGGGTTTTGGATGTAGGAATAGAATTCGAAGATTGCTACTTTACTGCCTCATTAGGCTTTTATAATGCTACTCTGCATCATGAAATAAGGTTAAATAGATGCTTCATTGACGACGACCTCCTTGTAACTTCTTTAGATAATGAGTTTAAAAAGAATTTTGATATTATAAATGTTACTGTTCAACACAAAGTAATTATTAGCGGAGGTACTTTTCAGGTATGTCATTGGAGTTTTAAAAGTGAACCGGAAGTATATATTCATGGAGGTGCTTTTAAAGAACTTGTAATAGGTTACTGGGGGGGTGCTTCGATAAGTACTTTGACATTAGAGTTAGGTGATGTAAAAGGATTGATTAGAGTTGTCGATAAAAAGACCTCAATTGACAAGCTATCATTAATGCGCCATGCTTTAGAAGCTAATGTCACTCTGCAAGATTTTAGCGTAAATTATTTAAGTATTTACAATTATAGAAACGAAAAGGGCTTAAGGATTTCTAATATCGTCCCCATGAAGGGGGATAAACCTTCTGAATTCGCTATCACTGAAGCATACCTTGGAAAAGCAGAGTTTTATTCCATTGACTTCAATTTATTTGACATCTTTAAAATTGTAGATGCACATTTAGTCGAATGTTCTTTTGTTAATATTAAATGGGCAACTATAATACTTGCTTTAAAAGGAAGAAGTATATATCAAACAGAGGATGAGAAAGCTTTACCAGAAAAAATTCAAAGGCTTGAAAGTAGGCAATATGTGAATATTGCGGAAAAAAACCAACTTGAAAGGGATATTCAAGTTGTAATCTATTATGAAAAGAAGAGGGAAGTATTGCGACAGTTGAAATATGCTCTAAGTAAGCAAGGAGATGTTATAAATGAACAGCGATTCCATTCACTTGAAATGAATGCTCATAAAAGAACATTAAAAGATGACAAGGACTTTTGGACAAAGTGGATTATTCAATTTAGTTACATCTTTAGCGACTTTGGGCAAAGTATTAGCAGGCCGATTATTGGTCTTTTAAGTATACATTTTTGTCTTTTTTTTATTCTCGTAGTATCAGGAGTTTTAGCGCCTCTTCATTTTTCGATTTCACATCCCACTTTTTCTGGTTTTAATGAAGGAGTATATCAGTTTTTCCGATTAATTAATCCATTAAGAAAGGCAGATGATACATTTAAAGGAGTACTTATTCTCATTGATTTAGCAATGAGAATCTGGTCTTCTTATATGATTTATAATATCGCAAGGGCTTCAAGAAGATTTATAAAATAGAACTATGGATAAAATTGAACTTCTACGTAAAAATCTTATTAATACTTCCATTGGTACTTCTGCTGTACGAAATCAAGGCAACGGCATTGCCGAACCAATAAGATGTAAATTAATAGAGGTGTTTACTTTTAATTCATTTTTTGACAACCTAAAGAACCATGACCCCAAGGAGTTTAAGCGTTATTTAAATCGACTCACCGAAAATGTAGATAACATTAATGGGATAAGCAAAAACGGTAAAGAGCCAGGAAGAGTAAGATGGGGAACAGCAAGAAAGTGTGTTAATCTTTTTTTACGTACAGTAGTTTATAACGGTTTTATATGGGATGCTTACAACATTAGCATAAGAGATTTTCAGCCAGGAGGATTAATGGAGAAGCTTGAATTGCCGTTGGATAGTTATGTTGTAAAAGGCATCATAAAAGACAGTAAAGAAATAGATGGAATAGGCTTCAATTCTGCAATATATCCGTCCTTTAGCATAATCAATTTGGATAGAAAAACGGAAAGTCCTTATTATCAGGAAAAAGCGTCATTAATTGCAAACAAAACAAATGTTTGTAGAATAGATTTGGATTTACGTTATTGGAGATATAAAAATAACTGCTAAAAATTAATAGTTATGCCACGGAAAAACTTTATTTCTCTTCATGAAGCAATCGGAATTGCTTTACTATACAAGCCCAATCGAACTTCTTCATTTCAAGAAATTTGGCAGTTTATTGTAGATAGAAGCTTGTGTCCTAACAGAGAAGGTAACGTTGATATAGCAACACAAGTCATGCTTCGTGCTACAAAAGCCAAAGGTGCATATTATCATTCGTTTGAAGAAGTTGGTACAAATGTAATAAGGTTACGAAATTTTAGTTATTAATAAAGCTAACAAACAGAGAAATGCAAGTTTTAGACTTTACTTATGGCTCTAAAGATGTACAAGACTTCTTAGCGTTGTACAATGAGGGGCGCTTAAATCTTGAGCCTGGTTTTCAAAGAAAATCAGTTTGGTCAGTAAATGATAGAAAAAAACTCATACTGTCCCTATTAGAAAATTATCCTATACCTTCTATTTTTTTATATAAAACGACAGATGAGGATGGAAGGCATAAATACGATGTATTAGATGGTAAGCAACGTCTTGAATCAATATTAATGTTTTTTGGTGCAGGAACAAAATTTCGCACCTGTAAGTATGAGATTGTAGCTAAAATAGAGGAAAATGAAGAGATTAAAGTCTGGAATTGGAACACGTTAAAGAAAGCGAAACATGAACATAGATTAACTGGCTATAAAATTCAAACTGTAGAAGTATCCGGAGAGTTAGGAGATATTATTGATTTATTTGTTAGAATTAACTCCACAGGTAAAACATTAACATCACAAGAAAAAAGGCACGCTAAATTTTACCACAGTGCTTTCCTAAAAAAAGCTAGTCAATTAGGAGCTAGATATGAAGGTTTTTTAGTGGATAATAATATTGTTACTAAAAGTCAAGTTGATAGAATGAAACATGTGGAGTTAATATCTGAATTATTAGCTTCTCTGCATCAACAACAATTGTTAAATAAAAAGACAACACTAGATAAAATAATAGGAGGACAAACTATAAATATTAAATCATTAGATATCTGTAAAGCAGAATTTGTTAGGGTTATCAATGTAGTAATGAAAGTTTTTCCTAATTTATATACTACCAGGCTTGCAAACTCGGCTGAATTTTATTCATTGTTTATGCTAATATGGAAGTTTGATAAAGAAAAGATGATCCTTAGTAATAAATCAAGAAATTTGCAAGCCCAAAAGCTTTTAGAGTGGCTTTCGAATGGGGTAGATGATTTAAGAATACAAATTTCAAAAGCAAAGGGTGCTAAACAAGACCAACAATTATTTGCCTCCTATTTATTTACAACCAGAGGGGACAGCGATAGCATCACTACTCGAAAAAGAAGAGAAGAGGTATTAACTCAACTCTTTGCAGGTATATTCGAAAAGAAAGATGAGAATCGGGGCTTTAGTATTGAACAAAGGCGTTTTATTTGGAATTCAACCGCTACTAAAAGTTGTACTAATTGTAAAGAAAAATTAACCTGGGAAAATTTTACTATTGATCATATAACGCCTCATGCTTTAGGCGGGAAGAGTAGTGTTGATAATGCTACTCTAATGTGTAGGTCATGTAATTCAAGAAAGGGAGCAAGAGTATAAGGATTTTTTATTGTAGTTAAAATGCCTTTACTTCTTAAACAATTTAAACATATCGAGCTATTGTTTCTAACTAATACTTATTTGTGTTCCTTGAGCCGTTCTTCACCTGCAAACATAGATGGGCAAAGATCCTCTTGGAGAAAGATGATAACAATGGCAGTAATTCTAATAGGTCTAAAAAAGGAAGGTTTTAAAAAGTTTTTTATTTTCTTTCTAAACCTAAAAGTTTCTCATCTTCAAGCTACTTATACCTTTTTGATCTTTCCTCTAGTTGGTATCTCATATCCAAAGGCAACTTTTCCTTATTTATAATGCTGATAATTTCTCCCAATTGTTGATCAACATTTTTACAATTTCCCAATGTTTATCCAGGCCTTTTGCTGGCTTAAGAAAAAAAACACCCAATTTATAGTTCTTACAAAGCTGATACTGCATTCTTGTTCTTTGAATGTTTATATCTTTTGTTATCAGAATTCCGCCAGATTCGCCAATAGAAGGAATTATTGTTTCATCTGGAACACCTTTGCCAAATTTTGTTTTTGTAGAGGAAACCGAAACATTTAAAAAATATCCCTTATCAAGAGAATTCAGGGCATCAGCAACATATTCAGATAAATTTTCATCAGGATAGATTTCTATCATGCAGCTCTGTGTTTACAGAAAAGAATTGCATCATTCACCTGCTCCTCTGTAATATCATATAAGATGCCTATTGTAGAAGTGAATTCGCCACTTTGGTGCATTGAAAAAATTGTAGCCGCAGTAATGTTAGTTCCCTGAATAACAGGTTGTCCAAATTGATGATGTGGGTCAACTACTATTTCATGCTCTTTACCCAGCGGCCAAAAGCGTTGAGCCAGGTGAGTATCAGAAAAATCTATTTTCTTGAAAAAGCCTTCAATTATTTCCTTTATTACAATTTGATTGCTTTTATTAGCACGTACCCAGGTATCTTCTTCCAAAGCATATAAAATCTCTTTTCCATCCACCAGTAATTTATAAGAAGCAAAAGGATAAGCTGTCATTAGCCCCTTCGTCATATTTTGATGAGCTTCTAAAATTTTATATGTCGAAACTTTATGTTCTCTTAATTTGTAAAAGACGTAGAACTTAATAAGAGTAAGA
>JAABUS010004226.1_pt1 | contig 21175 bp, 21 predicted proteins | sample 5560161 | NCBI WGS metagenome assembly JAABUS01 (sample SAMN10711885, study PRJNA513376) | rock metagenome | isolation source: Antarctica rocks | place: Antarctica: Victoria Land, Trio Nunatak nord | collected 2016-01-04
AAAACCAAAGCTGATGCTTGCAACTATTTGTAAATGAGTTCATTCTTCGCCTACCTTAAAAGTAAACCCTTTTTCACCAACCTGTTTCTGGCAGCTTTAACCGTATTAATTGTTGTATTGCTCATCGTTTTCAGCCTGAATTATTACACACGGCATGGCAGCGGCATTCCGGTCCCTAAACTGATTGGCATGCAGATCAGCCGCGCTTCTGCCCTGCTGGACGAGCAGGGTTTTGAATATAAAATCGACTCGGTTTACCTGCCAGACAGGGATCCCGGAACGGTGGTGCAACAGGATCCGGACCCAGCCACCAACGTAAAAGAAAACCGGACGATTTACCTCACCGTCATCACCAAACTGGCACCAAACATAGGTTTGCCTGATCTGGAAAACACCACTTTTCGCGAAGCAACGGCCACTATTTCCAATGCTGGTTTGAAGCTGGGCGACACCACTTACCGTTCAGATATTGCCTTGAACCATGTTTTAGAAGTTCGTTTTGCGGGAGAAAAGATCAGGCCGGGCGCAAAACTGCCAAAAGGTTCGCGTATTGATCTGGTTTTGGGTGATGGAAAAGGTGCCAGCGAAGTAGATATTCCGGATTTGACCAACCAGGAGCTGGATGCAGCCAAATTTGCCATCAGCGGTGCCGGTTTAACCGTTGGAACGATCACTTATGAAGGGACGATTACGGATTCGACAAAAGTCACCGTGAAGTCGCAAATGCCGATGAAAACGGATTCGACCACCAAAACCAGCATCGGCACACGGATTAATTTAACAGTTTCTCAAGCAAACTAAAATAATGCAACCGAAAATCCAAGCACCAATGTTTCTTTTATGCCATAAAAATCAGCAAAAATTTGCCAACGTAAGTAACCCTGAAAGCGGCTTGCTGGCTTTGCACAAAATCCATTAAATTTATTCTGAAATGTCTGAACAAAATACCCAAAAACCCGGCCTGCTAAAAAAGTTTTTGATTGCACTTGGCATCTTGTTTTTGCTGCTGCTGGCTTTTACCGGCTTCAATTATTACTTTAAATACTACGGCCCGAACGTAACCGACAATCAGGATTATCTGTACATCAAAACCGGTTCCGGCTTTACAGACGTTCTTAAAACGATTGAAGCTCAAGGCATCGTAAAAGACACGACTTCTTTTATGCAGGTGGCGTATAGCATGAAGTATGAAAACCATGTAAAACCGGGCAAATACCGCTTGCACAATGGCATGGGCAACAAAAAATTGATCAGGATGCTGGCTTTGGGCGAACAGGAACCCGTAAAAATAGCTTTCCAAAATGTGCGGCTGAAAGAAACTTTTGCCGGAATGGTGGGCAAAAAATTGGAAGCCGATTCAACTTCAATCATTCATTTGCTGGATTCTGCAGCGTATCTAAAGCCCTTTGGTTTTACGCCGGATGATGTTTATGTGGTGTTCATGCCCAATTCCTATAAAATGTACTGGAATGGTTCTGCGGAGAAATTTTTTGCCCGGATGAACGACGAATACCAGAAATTCTGGACCCCGGAACGAAAAGAACAAGCCAAAACAGCAGGTTTAACACCAGTACAAGTGAGTATTTTGGCTTCCCTTGTTGATGCTGAAGCTTTGCACGATAGCGAAATGCCCACTATTGCCGGTTTGTACCTTAACCGCCTTAACCGCGGCATGAAACTGGAAGCTGATCCAACGGTAATTTTCGCCCTGAAAGATTTTACTATAAAAAGAGTATTGAACAAATACCTGGTTTTCAATTCGCCTTACAACACTTATTTAAATACCGGTTTGCCGCCGGGACCCATCATGATGCCTTCTGTAAATGCGGTAAAAGCAGTTTTAAACTATAAAAAGCACAATTATATTTACATGTGTGCCAAAGATTTTTCCGGATACCACAATTTTGCCACCAATATGGCCGATCATTTGGTAAATGCGCGCAAGTTTCACCAGGCTTTGAACGACCGCAATATCAAACGCTGATGTTTACCCACACCACCAAACTCCGCGTCCGCTATGGCGAAACCGACCAAATGGGCTACATGTATTACGGTAATTATGCGGAGTTTTATGAAGTTGGCCGGGTAGAAATGCTGCGTAGTTTGGGCATGACCTACAGCGGGATGGAAGCTGACGGAATCATCATGCCGGTACTGGAAATGAAATGCAAATACCTGAAACCGGCGTTGTACGACGAAGAGATCAGCATTAAAGTGATTATGGAAAAGATGCCTGGCATCCGAATCCATTTTGTATATGAACTGCACAACGAGAAGCAGGAACTGATCCATATCGGAGAAACTTTGTTGGTGTTCATCAATCGAAAAACCAACCGTCCCTGCCTGCCTGCCGCGGATTTCCTGGAACGTTTAAAGCCTTTTTTCGTATAGCTTTGCGGCATGTTCTGGCTGCACCGTTTTCTGCTTCGTTTTAAATCTTACGAGTATTTTTTAAACTGGACCAAAGTGCTGGTCCTGCCGGGCTTCCGTTCGCTTCCGCTTTATACCATTGCTGCTTTTTTCTTCGGGGAAATCAAAAAAGAATCCTTGGTAAACAAAGCTTCTGCCTTGGCTTACAACTTGATGCTGGCCATTTTTCCGGGGATCATCTTTCTGTTCACCGTCATCCCATACATTCCGATCAAACATTTTCAGGACAAATTATTGTCTGTACTGGAAACGGTGATGCCAACGAACGCGTTTTTGGCTTTTCAGGGAACGATCGTGGACATTATCAAAAACCAGAACGGGCAATTGTTGTCCTTTGGGTTTTTCTCGGCTGTAATTTTTGCTACCAATGGTGTAAGCAATCTGATGGCTGCTTTTAATAAATCTGCCCTCACCAGAGAAACACGAAGCTGGTTGCACCGCCGCTGGGTTGCATTTGTCCTGACTTTGCTGCTTGTTTTTGCGTTTATCACCGGGATTACCATCATGATCATGGGGCAAAAAATAATCGGTTTTGCACGCCATCAGTTGCATAGCAGCGGACTTTTTTGGGTCTTTCTGATCATCGTTACCCGCTGGATGATGGTGATTTTGCTATTTTTTGTAACCGTTTCCATTTTGTACCGGTACGCGCCAACGCACACGCAAAAATGGAAGTTTTTAAGTGCCGGTTCTATCCTGGCCACCATTTTGGCGGTGCTTACTTCGCTTGGTTTTAGTTATTACATCAATCATTTTTCGTCCTATAATAAAGTTTATGGTTCTATCGGAACATTGATTGTAACCATGATCTGGCTCTACCTCAACTCGCTGATTATTTTATTGGGATTTGAATTGAACGCCAGCATTGACCTCTCCAAACAAAGCATCAAAATTGTGCAGCCCAGTTTCAATACTTTAAAACCCAAAAAAGAGGCGGTAAAAGAAGCATTGCCCAAAACCGGCGGGAATTACCGGCGGGGATAAAATCGCTGTTGAGAACTCGTTTCGGCATCTTGTTGTTTTGTCATTCCGACGTTTGTTGCCATCCCGACCGAAGGGAAATATCTTCATCGAAAAACACAAAAGAACATCTTGAAGAAGATTTCTCCCTTCGGATGACAGCGCAGAAACCAATGCTTCTTTTACCACCTAAATCTTAGCAAAAGCAACACCGGGCTTTAGTTTGATGATGTGCAAGAAATTAAAAACGGAAATAAAATTGTTGTCATTCTAACGACAGGAGGAATCTTCTTCAAAGCGTTCATACTTGTAATGTTTGAAGAAGATCTCTCCCTTCGGTAGGGATGACAACGCAGAAACCAATGCTTCTTTTGTCACCTAAATCTTTGCAAACGCAACAGCAGGTTTTAGTTTGATGATGTGCATGAAATTGAAGAAACGCATCATCTGGTAACCGGCATCTACCTCAAACCACTTAATGGCATTGTTTGCACGGCCGGGATATTTGTGGTGGTTGTTGTGATAAGCTTCTCCCCAAAACAAAAAATCAACCGGGATAATATTTTTAGAAGTATTCGGCCCACTGAAATTCTCATATCCAAAACGATGTGCCCACCAATTGACCGCCAATCCCTGCAAAGCGCCCATGGCAAACGTTAGCGGCAGGAAAAGAAATTGCCACCAGGCCGTAGCCAGCCAGCAATAAATGGCCAGGTAAACAGCTCCCCAAATTACTCTTGTGATCCAATTGTGGGCGTATTTATCAAACGCGTCCCAAACCGGCAAATCTTTTTTGTATTTGTTCTGCACTTCCAGATCGCCTTTAAAAATACCATTGTAATTGTTCCTGGTTTTTAACAACAACAACCAAACGTTATCAGAATAATGCGGCGAATGCGGGTCATGTTCGGTATCGGTATGCGCGTGGTGCAAGCGGTGCATCATACCATATGCGGAAGCGCTGATGTAGGACGAACCTTGGGTAATAAAGCAGCAGACGTAAAAGATTTTTTCCCAGGTTTTGCTCATGGTAAACATGCCGTGGGCAGCATAACGGTGATGAAAGAAAGATTGAAAAAACAAAGAAAAATACCAGTGCAGCACGAAAAAGATGAGGATACCCATAACAATGGTTAAAAACTGTTTGTAAAAGAAGCAGGAGCAGTGAAAGCAGTAAAAAATCAGAAACTTCCGGCAGGGGTTTTAGGAGTGCTGGTTGAATCAGAAAAACAACGTAACGTCATTTCTAAATTTTATACTATCCTAATCTTACGAAGAACAGGATATTTAGGTTTTGATAAATTAAGGACAATCGCTCTACTTCAAAACATTTCTGTAAAATTGCAGGCAAAACCTAAACCTAAAAAAGTTTCTGCCAGATGTTCAAATCAGTTACAAGCATGCTGTTTTTATCATGCTTTTTTTTGCATGTTCAGGCACAAGATAAATTTATGAGCTATTAACTTCTCATATAAGTATAAAATGACCATATTTAACAGCATCAATATAAAAACCAAACCATCATGAACTATACTTCACGCAGGAACTTTATCAAAGCAAGTTCTATCGCAGGTGTTTCTGCACTTGCTATTACTGAAATTGTAACTTCCGCTTTTGCAGAAGCAAAGGTTAGTAAAATTGCAATCGGCCAAAATAATACAATTCTTTTTCAGGGCGATTCGATTACCGATGCCGGAAGGAAAAAAGAGAACATGAACCCGAACAATCCGAGTGCTTTGGGTTCCGGTTATGCGATGATTGCGGGTGCTGAACTGTTGTTTAAGTATCCGGAAAAGAATCTGAAAATTTACAACAAAGGCATCAGCGGCAACAAGGTTTATCAACTGGCCGAACGCTGGGATGCCGATTGCCTGAACCTGAAACCGGATGTGCTGAGCATTTTAATTGGGGTGAACGATTATTGGCACAAGCACGATGGCAAGTCCAACGGCACCGCAGAAATTTACAAAAACGGTTACAAAGCCTTGCTGGAACGCACCAAAAAAGCTTTGCCCAACGTGAAACTGATCATTGCTGAACCTTTTGCCGTGCCGGATGTGAAAGCGGTAGACAAAACCTGGTACCCGGAGTTCCCGGAATATCAGCAGGCTGCCCGCGAAATGGCCCAAAACTTTGATGCTGTTTTTATCCCCTTACAATCGGTGTTTGATAAAGCGATCAAAGCTGCGCCGGGTGCTTATTGGACTGGTGATGGTGTGCATCCGAGTTTGGCTGGCGCGCAGCTGATGGCGCATAGTTGGATGGAGGTTTTGAAGGGCGAGGGTAAGACTTATAAAAACGAATGAACGAAAAGCTAGATATTGAAGTTATAATCCCTTATAGTTATTTTCCTTATAGGGCAGATTATTCTTTAGAGAACTTTAATATTACCCTCAATGAAATAGAAGATATTTTTAACAATGAAGTTTTTGATTTTGGAGATTTATTACCGAAATCAAAATTAGTATTTAAAAATATTCTAAATTTTGATTATTCAACCCATTACAAGTATCTTCTTATAAAGGACTGGGGTGCTTCAAATTATTGCTTTGTAATTTCACTGAAAACAGAATTGAACGTAAAACACTATCATGACTCAAGTAATTTTACAGATGCGGAAAGAAAGAGATATAAAAGTTCTCTTCTGAAAATTTTTATATCAGATTACTTCATAGCTATCATTTATGAATTAGTACTTTCTGCAAACATTGCTAGACCAGGATGTTTCTCTGTGTATAAAGGTGCTGTATTTATAAATGATCAAAAAATTGAAGACACATATTCTTTTTCTGGAGTACTTGGAGATGCATATGATACTTTATTAAAAATTAGATACCCGCAAATTTGTTTCCTTGAAATAGGAATAATTCGAAAGTGGATTAAAGATAACAATATAAATTTTCTTGATTCTGAGAAACCAGCTAATAAATTGTCTACCGCCATTTATTGTTTGACTTATGTATGTTCGGATGATCTTAGTTCTGCTGAAAACTTAATTTATTGTATGATTGCTTTAGAAGCTTTGTACACAAAAAGCCATGATAATATTACGGAACAGTTAAATAGTAAAATACAAATATATTTAGGAGAAATAAATGATTATAAAAAAATTATCAAAAATATGTATGCAATAAGATCAAGATTTTTACATGGAGATATGCCAATTAAACCAATTTTTTTATACGGCAATACAGTGACAGAATCGGATTATGAAGATGAAATTTATGATGCATTACTAATTTCTACTAGAATCTTAATTAGAACTATTCAGAAAATGATAATAGAAAATAGAACAGAACTTGATTTTGAATATAAATTAAAATAACGCTCTAAGTTACAGATATAAGTATTTTAAAAATATGATTCCTTCAAAACAGCAAAACCAAATTATTGATATCATATCCAAGTTCAATCCCAAATTACTCGGAATATTTGGTTCTTTTGCGCGTGGAGAAAACAATCCAACCAGCGATTTGGATATTTTAATTGATTTTGAACAAGACCTCAATCTTTTAGAAATCATTGGTTTGGAACAAGACCTAACAGAAACGCTTGGAATAAAAGTAGATTTAATTACTTTGAATTCCTTAAACCCTAAACTTAAAAAGTATATAGAAGCCGATTTAATTTTGTTGCCATTACCATTTAGCACCATCAATCGATGAAAAAAGATCAACTCATTTATTTAGATCATATTCTTACTTGTAATAATAAAATCCAAGATTATACCAATGGAGCAAGCAAAGAAGAATTTTTGAATAAACCAATGTTACAAGATTCAGTAATTCGCAACTTAGAAATAATTGGTGAAGCCACTAAACATTTAGATCAGGAACTTAGATTGAAATATTTATAAGTTGAATGGAAAAAGATAGCTGGAATGAGAGATAAACTAATTTATGATTATATAGGAGTTGACCTAAAAGCTATTTGGAAAACAGTTGAAGAAATTATCCCAGTTTTTAATGAACAAGTATTGAATATTATCGAAATAGAACAAAAAAAGAATTGATAATTACTCTTGCATCTTCTTAAAATAGTACCGATAAAAACAGTATCACCCTGACCTCACCCTCCTACCGGATCACCGTAATATTCCCCGACCTCACCACCCGCTCCTTGCGAAAAGTATCTGATCCTTCCAAAACCCAATAATAAGCCCCGGCCGGGATTTTGCTTCCGCCAAAAGTGCCGTCCCAATAATTGGTGATCTGCTTGGTTTCAAAAACCTCCTGCCCGTAGCGGTTAAAAATTTTTAGGTAATTCAATTGCAAAGCCCCTGCATAACTGATCGTGAAAAAATCATTGGTACCATCACCGTTTGGGGTAAAAGTATTAGGTGCCAGAATGGTGATGAAGGGCGGCGGGTTGATTACGACCAAAACCGGTAAGATCAGCGTACAACCGGCTTTGCTGCTGGCTTTGATATAGTAAGTTCCGCTTTTTTGTACAGAAACATAATTATCCAAAGCAATAGTAGCCGCCGAATCTGTCCAAAAAGAATAAGCAAGGCTGTTATCGCCGGTATAGGTTTTGGTTAGGTTTACGGTTGTCGGAAATACAACCGGCGAGGGGTTATTCACTACAAACACTGGCAGCGGAAAAACCTGTGCAACTATGGGTGAAATGGTGGAACAGCCAGCAGAATTTGTGGCTTTGATGTAGTAGGTCCCGCTGCTGGTAACCCTACTTGGCGTAGGTAAAGGATTGGTGGCCGCAGCATCGGCCCAATAAGAAAAGGTCAGGTTCGGATCACTTCCTGCTGTAAGTGCCGTGTTCGTCAGGTTAACCATTACACAAGAGGAAATACTTTGCACAACGAGTTTTGGTTGCTGGCCAATCACTACCTTGACCGGGACGATCAGCGAACAACCTGTTGTATTGAACCCTTTGATGTAATAAGTCCCTGCCGAATCTACCGCTTGCGGTGCCGCTAAAGGAATGGTTGCCGTTGCATCTTTCCAATAAGTAAAAGTGAGGGCGGCACTGCTTCCAACCGTAATTTTGGGTTTTGTTAAATCTACTTTTGCAGGAAAGCAGACCGGATCGGGATTACTGGTGATGATGGACGGCGCTTTTTTTAAACTGACAATGATTGGTTTAATATCAGTACAACCACCGGCATTGACGGCCTGGATATAATACGTTCCGCTGGTAATGACGTTTTCTGGATCGGGAACATAGTCCTGGGCATTCGGATCGGAAAAATAAGAATACGTCAGGTTTGGGCTGCTGCCTGCCGTAATACTTTTTGTTTTCAGGCTGACACCGGATTCGCAACCGATCACGGAGTCCTGCAATTTCAAGGTCAATACGTCCGGGGAAGCATTGACGGTGGTGTAAAGCGTATCCTCGCAGCCCAAACCCGGAAAAGGGACAATCCTCAAAGCATAATGCGTTTGATCGGGCGGCGCAGGGGAAATGCTAAGGATATTGCTGTTGCCTAGCACTTTTGAAAAATTCTCGTTGTACCAATAATATTCTTTAAAACCTGCAGGCGCACTCATTTTTAAAACTGAATTTCCTAAGCAATAAGTGTTGCCGGTTATTGGCGAAGCGCAGTTTTCATTTACATCAATATAAGCATAACCGAAATGGCCGCCTCGTGTACAGTCATTCGTTGTAAATTCCAGCCGGAGCGTTTTGCCGGCATAACCAAATAAATTAATGGTGATGGGTGCCCAGGGTTTAAAAAAAACCCCTCCTCCAAAACTGGATTGCTGAAAGCCCGGTAAACCGGAAGAAGCCACAAATTCAAAAGAACCGCAATTTACAGGTTGGTTGGTGGCTACATCAAAAACTTGGGCCGTAAATTTGGGCTGTTCATAATACGCATGGTCCGGGTTTTGAAATACCACGGCGTAATTATAAATGATGCTGTAATTCTTTTGGTTAAGGGGTACTGTAAAAGTATAGCTCACCCGTTCTGCCTGTGCGCCTATTGCGTCATTGCCCAGCTTTAAGGAATACAGGCTACCATTAGGGCAGGTGACAGGAAACTTGCCATAAGGGTCTAATTGATTAGCTGCATATTTCAGGATGGTATGCCTGCCGGGAACGGGTGCTGAAGCTGTTACACTGATTACACCAGACCTGTCGATCGAACCGGTAAAACAATTCCAGTTCTTGAGTGTGCCTGATTCAAAACCAATATTTTCCGGGCATTGCGAAGGTTGTCCATATGCTTTTATCAAGAATAAAAAGGAACACGCCAAAAAAACGCTGTAAAATTTCATCCTGTACTATAAGAGGTTTTGACAATATTTTAATCTACATCAACTGGTTAGCAGCATTGATAAATCTAATGGTAATTAATGAAAAACGAAATAAATTTTACGATGAAGTTGGTTAAATTTTTCAGAGCCTGTTTAAATTTCTATCATAAAAGTTTATACTACTTCTTTTATCCCTATAAATTCTGTACTGGTGGATTGAACCGATACAAGAAGTACAAGGGTTTAACGGTTTTTTGGGGATAAAAGAAGCATCAAACCTGGAACTTCATCAGGAAAATAAGTTTATACAAACCGGCATAAAAAAAGGAGCATCAAAAACTGATACTCCTTTTATGCACTAAAAATCTGAACAGGACTAATGCTTGCCTTCTTCTTCCGGTTTGTAATTGGCTTTCATTTCGTCCAGCTTTTTCTTGCCATAAGCAAATTTGGTAATGATTACATATAAAACCGGAACGATAAATATACCAAACAAGGTTGCAGCCAGCATCCCGCCCAAAACCGTAAAACCAATGGTTTGCCGCGATTGGGCACCTGCCCCACTTGCAAACACTAATGGTAAAACACCTAAAATAAAAGCCATGGAAGTCATGATAATTGGTCTCAATCGAAGCTTAACTGCTTCCAGCGTTGATTCTTCCAGGTCCATCCCTTTGTCCACCCGTTCTTTGGCAAACTCCACAATCAGGATCGCGTTTTTGGCAGCGAGGCCGATCAGCGTGATCAATCCGATCTGGGCATAAATGTTGTTGTCAATATGCGGCACAAAGGTCAAGAACAGGATCGCACCAAATGCACCGATCGGCACGGCCAGCAATACGGAAAAAGGGACTGACCAGCTTTCATACAGCGCAGCCAGGAACAAAAACACAAACATAATGGACAGGCCGAAAATGTAGATGGTTTTGGAACCTGAAGCCAATTCTTCCCGGCTTAACCCTGAAAATTCATAGCCATAACCTTGGGGCAAGGTGCTGGCCGCTACTTCTTTTAACGCTGTTAAAGCATCGCCGCTGCTGTAACCCGGTGCCTGGCCGCCATCAACTTCTGAAGACCGGAACAGGTTGTAGTGTGAAATAAGCGGGGCACTTTCTATAATCTTATAAGAAGTAAGCGTACTTAAAGGCACCATGGTACCGGCCTGGTTTCTTACATAATACTGCCCCAGGTTTTTAATATCGGTACGATAGGAAGAATCGGCCTGTTCCAGCACACGGAAGTTTCGCCCATAAATGGTAAAATCATTTACATAGGTACTGCCTAAATAAGTTCCTAATGCGCCAAACACATCAGAAACCAGCACACCCATTTTTTTAGCCCTTTCTCGGTCAACCTCTAACTGGTAGCTTGGTGTACGGGCTGTAAAAAAGGTAAAAGCCCTGGCAATTTCGGGGCGTTTGTTGGCTTGGGCCACAAAATTTTGAACAACATTTTCAAAACTTTTGATATCCGTATTGGCCTCTTTTTGTTCGATGATGAAAGAAAAACCTGCCGTATTGCCCAATCCCGGAATAGCCGGCGGAGGGATAACAACTATACTTGCTTCTTTTACAACCGATAATTTTTGCTGTAATTTAGCAACCATCGCCTGCAACTGCAACGATTTGTCTTTTCGTTCGTCCCAGGGTTTAAGGGAACAAAAAATAGTGCCGCTGTTTGATTTATTAGCAAAAGTAACCGCGTTCAACCCGCCCAAAGCTGCATAATGCCCCACACCAGGAATGCTGTCCAGAATACTCATCATCCGTTTAATTACCGCAACCGTGCGGGTGGAGGAAGAGGCTTCAGGTAAATCAAAAGTGATGTAGATCCTGCCTTCGTCCTCTGTAGGAATAAATCCGGAAGGTTTGTTTTTAAACAGCAGAAATGTTCCGATGATAATACAGACCAATATGATCACCACAAATTTTGCATGATTGATACCTTTATCAACCCCATTGCGGTAACGGGAAGTAATGCGTCCAAACCAATCATTAAATATTTTAAAAAATTTGTCTAACCAGGAAGAAGACTTCTTATCCTTATCGGTAGGTTTTAAAATCAGCGTGCATAAAGCAGGTGTTAAAGACAAAGCCACAAAAGCAGAGATCAAAACAGAAATGGCAATGGTAATGGCAAATTGCTGATACAACCGGCCTACAATCCCCGGTATAAAACCAACCGGTATAAATACTGCGGCAAGAATTAAAGCAATTGCAATTACCGGGGCCGAAATATCCCGCATGGCTTGTAAAGTAGCATCAGACGGCGACATGCCTTCCTCGTCCATGTGTTGCTGAACGGCTTCTACCACCACAATGGCATCGTCCACCACAATGCCAATTGCCAGTACAAAACCAAACAAGGTTAAAGTATTGATGGTAAAGCCAAGCGGAATAAAAAATATAAAGGTACCGATGATGGAAACCGGGATAGCCAGCACCGGGATTAAAGTAGCGCGCCAGCTTTGCAGGAACAGATAAACGACAATAATTACCAGGATTAAAGCGATCACTAAAGTTTGAACTACTTCATGCACCGAAACCTGTACCACGGAAACAGACTCGAAAGGTACTACGTAATCCACATCTGCCGGAAACTGCTTTTTAAGCTGGTCCATCATGGCGTAAACACCTGCTGCGGTAGAAAGCGCGTTGCTTCCCGGTGCCTGGTAAACCAGCAGGTATGAAGCCCTTTTTCCGTCAACAAAAGAATTACCTGAATAATTGAACTTACCTAATTCAATACGGGCAACATCTTTTAAATAAGTGATAGAACCGGATGCAGGGTCGGTTTTAACAATCACCTTACCAAATTCTTCCGGTTTTACCAGCCGTCCTTTTACAAATACGGTATATTCAAATACTTGTGAGTTTTTTTGAGGGGGCGCACCCACTGTTCCGGCTGCTACCTGCACATTTTGCTCTTGTAAAGCAGCCGTAACTTGTGCTGGGGTAATTTTCAGTTCGGCCAGTTTATCAGGTTTAAGCCAAATACGCATACTAAAATCATCCGCACGGGTAAAAATATCACCCACGCCTTTGGTCCTGCCCAAGGCATCTTTAATAAAAATATTGGTGTAATTATCCAAAAAAGTAACACTATGCGTTCCTTTTGGCGAGAACAAAGCAACGAGCATCAGGATGCTTGGGTTTCTTTTACGTACTATTATACCCAAACGCTGCACTTCCTGAGGTAAAGTAGGTGTGGCGATACTTACACGGTTTTGCACATCCAGCGTAGCAATGTCAATATTTGTACCTACCTCAAAATTGGCTGTCATGCTCATTTGTCCGTTGCTGGTACTGTTACTGGTCAGATAAGTCATGCCGGGCGTTCCGTTTACCTGCACTTCCACTGGTGTAGCCACAGTTTGCTCCACCGTTTGGGCATCGGCACCGGTATAGGTGCTGGTAATATTTACGGTTGGAGGTGTGATTTCGGGATACTGACCGATGGATAAAGAACTCATGGCCAGTAAACCAACTATCACGATAACCAATGAGATGACAATAGCGGTAACGGGCCTGCGTATAAAAGTTTCTGCAATCATTTTGATGCTTTCCTGTTTAGGTCTAAAAAATTATTTACCTGGTTGTTGCTGGCCTTGAGCAGCTTGTTTTGGTGCCCCTAAGGTGATATGCCCGCCATCACGCAGTTTCTGCAAACCATCTGTAATGATCTTGTCACCTTCTTTTATACCACTTAAAACAACAATATTACTGCTGACTTTAGGCCCTATTTTTATTTTGTGCTGCTTGGCGATCGTATCCTGGGCAACAAAAACGAAGTATTCCCCCATTTGCTCTACCACAGCTTTGAACGGGATGACCAATTGATTGCCGGAAGCTGTATTTAAAACGTTCAAAACGCAGCTCATCCCGTCCACCAGTTCATTTTTTGGGTTAGGAAAACGTATCCTTACCCGGATGGTTCCGGTTTGGTTGTTTACGCCCCTGTCAATTACCGAAATTTTTCCGGGGTGATTGTAGTTCTGGCCGCCCGGCAACTGCACTTTAAAAGTAGAATCCTGTTTAACCGCTTTATTTTGAAGTTTGATAAAACGGTCTATATGGCCTTCATCTACCACAAAATCCACTGCAATAGGGTTTTCCGAGGAAATCGTATTGAGCAAAGTAGAACCAGTTGCGATCTGGGCGCCCAACCTTACCTGGGAAATGCCGATCCTGCCGGTAAAAGGGGCTTTGATAATAGAAAATCCTAAATTCGTCCTGGCAGAAGAAACGGCAGCAGCGGCGGCAGCAACCTGGCTCCTGCTGGTTTCGAGTGTGGCAATAGCGTTGTCCAGTATCTGGCGGGCTACGGCATCCTGTTTGGCCAATTGTGTGTATCGGTCTGCATCTTTTTGGGCACGGACATAACTGGCTTGTGTACTTAGCAAATTTGCCTGCGCCTGCTGATAAGCTGCTTCATATAACCTGCGGTCAATTTCATACAAAGTTTTTCCTTTGGGAACCACTTCACCTTCCTTAAAATAAATACCGGTTATAAAACCAGTGACTTGTGAGCGGAGTTCCACGCTGTTTAAAGCCACTACTGTACCTGCAAACTGATCGTAATAATTAGCATCTGTTTTTTCGGCTGCCTGTACATTTACCGGTGTAGGTGGAAGGGCTGTATTCTTTTTTTGTGATTTGGAGCACGATACCCAAGCTACAGAACCAATTAAAAGAACAAAGGACAAATATTTATTTTTCATGTTGTAATTAGCTTTTTAATAATTAACCGAAAGGGAACCAAGTGCCCGCTGAAGATCGACTTTGCTGGAAAGTACAGTAAACAAGGCGTTGTTATAATTAATTTGTGAAGTACGCAGGTCAGCCTGTGCTACAATCACATCTAAATAAGTTTTAATACCTTCCCGATACTGCAGAAAAACTACATTGTAAACTTCCCTTGCCAGGTCAACATTTTGTTGTTGGGTAAACAATTCTGTGTAATTGCTTTTGTAATTGGCCAAAGCCTGCGTTACTTCCGTACTGATCACATTCCGGCTGTTTACCAAGTCGAGGTCTGCGCGGTCAACTTGTAACTTGGCTTTCCGCAAGTTTTGCAGCCGTCTCGTCCCCTGAAAAATCGGGATCGATAAACTTAGGCCGGCATAAGAATTTTTGTAGGTTTGATCATACAATGTTGAAAACTTATTGCTCAGATAAGATAAATTATAATTACCAAAGGCGGAAACAGTGGGCAGAAAACCCCAGCGGTAATACCCAATATTTAAGTTTTGTAAAGATCTGCTGGTTTCCAATAATTGATATTCAATCCTGTTGTTTGGGTTGGCCACAACATTCGTATCAACTGCTATTTCCCTTGATAGGGCAACACTGTCATAAATCGGGTTAATCGTCCGGTTATCGGCATTGCCCATCAGCTCTTTTAAGATGGCTATATTTGCTTTGATGGTTTCCTGGGTCTGTTTTCGCGCCGCCAGTTCATTGTTTAAAGCAATGGTAGCTTGCTTGTAATCGATCTTGTCCACCACGCCGGCCTGATATTGCTGATAGGCATCTTTTAATGCACGGCGCAGCCTGATGATATTTTCATCGATGATCTGTAATTGCTTTTGGGAAAGCAGCAAGCTGTAAAAAGCTTTGCTAACATCAGCAACAACATTGATCTGGCTGCTTGCCGTATTTTGTTTGTAATACCGGCGTGAAAACCGGGCAGCGCGAGAAGCCAGCAAAACATCATTGTTATAAATAGTTTGGTTGCCTGCAAAGTTTATACCTGAGGTATTGTTGACGCCAACTTTTGTAATAACAGGTGTACCGGAACCATTGATTATCGTTGTGGAAGGCAGTTCAAAATAATGCTGCAAAGAACCGGAAGTGGAAATTTGAGGCAGCCAGGCCGATAAAGCAATACCAATATTGCGTTCGTTAATCTCTTCATCAATGGAAGCCTGCTTCAAAACCGGCTGATTTTTCAATGCATAACGGATACATTCCTGTAAAGAAACTACGGGCGGAAGAGAATCTTTGGGAGCTTGTGCCCTTAACAAGGAAGTGCAGCCAAGCGTAAGGACTTGTATTAAATAAAAAGCAATAGAATTAAATCGCATAACAATCTTGATATTGTTTAATCTAACACAAAACAAGCTATATGTTTTTTAAAAGTTAATCATTTGATTAACACAATATCCCTAATCGCTGAAAATCAATAAATTAGGGTTTATTGTAATTCAATTATTACAATTAGCAGAAAATTTTTTCAAAAAAGTTTAGAGCCTGTTTAAACTTATACAAAATCCTTCAATATACTCAGGATTGATGATCATACTTCTTTTATCACCTATAAAATTGGTGTTTGCATCAATTTAAATAAATCAAAAATCAAATGCTTACCATTTTTAGGTGATAAAAGAAGCATAGAAATCTTGTTAAGCAAGTTTTAAACAGGTTCTAACATAGCCGGAAATTTTTCCTGTCCAGCCAAGTTTTCTGATTTTTTTCCAATAGAAAAGATTAAGCCAAAGCCTGATGCTGTTTTTATCACTAAAAAATCTTGCCCGGGTTCAGGATTCCGTTCGGGTCAAAAACCTGCTTGATACCACGCATCAGGTTGAGATGGATTTCTGAAAACTTGAGCGGCATGTAATCTTTTTGAACCAGGCCGATCCCGTGTTCGCCGGAAATAGTGCCGCCAAGCGATACTGTCAATTCAAATATTTCCCGGATACCGTTTTTGATCTGATGGCCCCAATCGTCATCGCTCATGTTTGCTTTGATGATATTGACATGCAAATTTCCATCACCGGCATGGCCATAGCAAACAGATTCAAAGCCATACTTTGTACCGATCGCCTTAATGCCTTTCATTAGCTTTGGCAATTCGGCCCGTGGCACAACCGTATCTTCTTCCTTATAAACCGAATTTGATTTTACCGAAACCGCCATCGTCCGGCGCAGCCGCCATAGTTCTTCTTTTTGTGCCGAAGAATCAGCAAACAACACCTCTAAACAATGATGCTGTTCCAGCACCTCGTTGACCTTTTCACAATCCGAAAAAAGCACTTCCTGGTTGTTGCCATCCACTTCGATCAGCAAAAAAGAAGAAACTTCCGGTTTTAGGTCAAAGCTGATGGCATCATGTTCCATCACCCATTCCACGCCTTTTCGCTCCATAAATTCTACTGCAGAAGGGATAACGCCGGCACGAAAAATAGCCGAAACAGCCGAACAGGCATCTTCATCGGTTTGGAACGAAGCCAGCAGCAGCAGGTCATGCGTAGGTTTTGGTACCAATTTTACCACGATTTTGGTGATGATGCCCAGCGTACCTTCCGCCCCAATCATCAGTTGGGTGAGGTTGTAGCCGGAAGCAAATTTCAAAGTATTGGCACCCGTCCAGATGATTTCCCCCGTTGGCAAAACCACTTCCAGGTTCAAAATATATTCCCGGATCGTTCCGTATTTTACCACTCTTGGCCCGCCCGAACCATGCGATACATTACCGCCGATAAAGCAGGAACCTTTGCTTGCCGGGTCAACCGGATAAAGCAAACCCTTTTCCGCAGCGGCATCCATAAAAATTTCGGTGATCACGCCGGGTTCTACAGTAGCTTGCAGGTTCCGTTCATCAATTTCCAGGATGTGGTTAAATTTTTCCATCGCGATCAGCAAACCGCCCATTACCGGCAGAGCACCGCCGCTTAAACCTGTTCCGGCACCGCGCGGCGTAACCGGGATTTGATGTTGGCTGGCCAGTTTCATCAGCGCAGAAACTTGTTCCGGCGTTTGCGGTTTCACCACTACCTGCGGATAAAAACGCAAGTCTTCCGTTTCGTCATGACTGTAATTTTCCAGGTCATTTTGATCCGTAAAAACAGCGTCCGTTCCTGCAATTTCCCTGATCCGGCTTAGTATTGCTTCGTTTATCGTGCTAAAACTCATGCTTCTTTTATCCAGGTAATTTCAACAAGCGAATATTTTACTTCGCCCGGCAAAGGCGGGTTTAATTTTTTGATGCCAACTTTTACCGTTTCCAAAAAAGGAAAATCAGCACGGATTTTGACAATCATTTCCTGCACCAGCGTTTCCAGCAGTTTGCGCGGCTGCTTCATTTCTTCGGCTATGACGGAATACAGTTTTTCATAGTTCACGGTATTGGCAATCTCATCGGCAGCGATGTTTTCACTATTGAATTTTACTTCTGCATCTACCAGAAAATGATTTCCCAAAATTTGTTCTTCGGGATAAAAACCATGGCAAGCAAAAAACCTGACTTCCTTCAAAGCAACTTTAATCATAGCCGTAAAGGTATAAATTTAGCAGATTTGTAAAACGGTTTTTGATTTGGGTTACAAGATAAGTCCAGCACCACGACACCAGTTTTTACCCGATAAAAGAAGCATGAGTTTTAATTTGATCAATTAAAGATTACTTTTAACTATGAGATTATGGACAACAATTTTATTATTGTTTGTGAGCTTTGCAGCACAAAGCCAGTTAAAGATTGAAGAAAAATCAAAACAATATGTAATTAAATCCACATCTGACATTAGAGGATTTGTTACCGAAAATCATATTGATTATGCATTGATCAGTTGGTGTACCTCTGCCTGGACAAGTATTAATAGTAGTATATATGGTTTATTTCAACAGCAGGGCAATTGGTATATAGCTAAAATAACCACAGGAATACCCACAAGAAAAGATACCCCTTTTGCGAAATTTGCTTTTACCATTAATCAACATCGATTAAATAAAGCAGAAGTTGATTCTGTTTTGCGACTGCTTAATCCTGCTCAGGCTTTTAAATATAAACAGGAAGATTTTAACAAGCTTCCTGAAACTTATGAGTATCCGGAAAAAAACGGAGAAATAGTTCAAATCATTCAGCCTTCCGATGGCGCTACTTGTCATTTACTGCAACTTTCTAACAATGAAATTAAAACATTAAGTTTTGATAATCCTGACATTTATCTGAAAGATTTTTATCCTCATTTTGAAGGTTATGGTATTTTAAAAGGATTTGTAAATACTATCCGCCAACTTTATACCTTAACAAAGGATTTACCTAAAGAATAATATGTGCAATCTTGTCCCTTGATTATCGCACCAACTTTTACCCGATAAAAGAAGCATGTCCTTATTTTTCGCGCAAACCCTTACCTTTATCCCATGCCTTACAAAGAAAGAGACATCAATAAAATGTATTATACCATGGGCGAGGTTTCGGCCATGTTTAATGTAAACCAATCGATGATCCGTTTTTATGAGAAGGAATTTGACATCCTTCAACCCAAAAAAAATAAAAAAGGAAACCGGCTTTTTACCCCGGAAGATGTAGAAAACCTAAAAATCATCTTCAACTTAATTAACGAACGCGGTTATACGTTGCAAGGTGCGCGCGATTATTTGAAGCAGAACGGCAGCGAGGCAAAGGAAAGCCAGCAAGTGATCAGTTCGTTGGAAAACCTGAAAAAGTTTTTGCTGGAGGTGAAAGAACAATTATGAAGTTACCAGAACGCCCGGCCGTTTTAGTGGTTTACAATTCACGTTCCGGCACGCAGGAAAATGACCAGTTCCGGGATTTGCTGGAGCAGAAAAGCAGGCAATACCAGTTCACTTATCAGGTTTTTGAAATGGGGATGGAAGATTGCGAAGGAAAAATCAGAAAAGACATTGCAGCTTTCCATCCGGATTTGCTAATTGCTGCCGGCGGCGATGGCACCCTGAATATCGTGGCAAAAATAGCACCTGATTACCAATTGCCGGTAATGATCTTGCCTTGCGGATCGGCAAACGGTATGGCACGCGAACTTGCAATCCCCAATTCAGTTGCAGCAGCTTATGACGTACTTTCCAATTATAAAATAAAAGCGATTGACTTACTGAAAATCAATAATTTTACTTGTGTGCATTTAGCTGATGTAGGCCTGAACGCGCGTATTGTAAAACGTTTTGAGCAAGACCCGAAGCGCGGGCTGGCTACTTATGCCAAACATCTTTGGGCGGAAATATTTTTGATCCGAAGCAAACATTTTGAAATAAAATGCGATGAAAAGGTAATCAGGCGGAAAGCTGTTTCCATTACTTTTGCCAATGCTTCCAAGTATGGAACGGGTGCCGTCATCAACCCAACCGGCAAAATTGATGATGGCAAATTTGAATTGTGCATCGTAAAACCTTTTCCACGTTTAAAAATATTTTCGCTGGCCTGGAAAATGTTCCGCGGCACTTTGCACACCAGCGAATATTTTGAAGTGATCAGTTGCACAGAAGCACATGTGAGCCATAAAAAAGGCGTTATCCTACAGGTAGATGGCGAAGTGATCGGCAAGGTAAAACATATCGGCATCAGTATAAAACCTTTGGCTTTGAAGCTTCTTTTACCGGTTGTTTCTTAGTCTAATGCTGCCTGATAAACCATTTTTCCGTTCGCATCTTCCTCATCCACCACCCAAGTTTCGGCCACGGTTTTTTGGTTTGAAGTAAACTTCAGCTTAAAAAAACCTTTTGCCGCCAGCGCAAAATTGCCGTACTTCCCTTTTTGCACATAGGTGGATTTGGAAGCTGCACCGCTCACAATATAATTCACGTTATTTTTATAAATATGCTGCAGATTGTGCTCGTGCCCGGCAGCATAAACCAGGTTGGGATGTGCACCGAAAATAGCCTTTAGTTTCTTTTTTAAAGCCCGGAAACGCAAGTTGGAAAGATCTTCCGGCGCACCAATATATTTGCGGTACAAAGGAAGCAATGACCCTACAAAAGGCATCGGCACCAAAGCTTTTTTACGATAAATAGTGAGTGGAAACAAATGGTGCTTGAACTTGAACTTGCCGCCATGCAGTGAGTAGCTGTAAATGGGATAATGGCCCACCACCAGCACTTTTTTGTTTTTGTTCCGTTCGATTATTTCTTCCAACAAAGTATAAAATTCTTCTTCGGAACCGGCAGCACAGCCATCTTTTGCACCAATCGGCCGAAAACCACGCTGGATCCACCATTGCGTATTGATAGCAACGATGGTCAGATCCTCATTCACGGAAACTTCTTTCGGGCCGGGGCAACCGTTGGAAGGCAGGTAAACATTGGCACCGCCAAACAACTTTTCGATGTATTTTTCCTGCCGGACTACGTAGTCATAGCCGTCGTCTTTGCCTTTGTTCCAATCATGGTTTCCGGAAATGAAAATCACTTTCCCCGTATAATCTTTCACCGCCTCGTAGTGTTTTTGCAGCACTAATTCTGCATCTGCCCGCAGCCTGTCGCCTTTTTCGGGCAAACCATGCGGATAAATATTATCACCCAAAAAAATTACGGCGGATGGGTTTGGCGTATCGAGATGCTTAGTCAGCAAACTCAAAACCGGATCAGGTTTGTACCGGGAAATATTGCCGGAATCGCCCACTAAAATCACTTCATAAATTAAGTCAGACATGAGATACTGTTTTTATCGATATAAAACCTTCTTTAAACAAAAACTAAATTTAAATTATTAATTAAAATTATTATAATTGAGTTAAATTAAAATTAAGATAATGGCTTTACTGTTTACAGATGCGTTTTAAAATTTTACTGCCGCTCTTCTTTCTAATA
>JAABUS010004227.1_pt1 | contig 21166 bp, 20 predicted proteins | sample 5560161 | NCBI WGS metagenome assembly JAABUS01 (sample SAMN10711885, study PRJNA513376) | rock metagenome | isolation source: Antarctica rocks | place: Antarctica: Victoria Land, Trio Nunatak nord | collected 2016-01-04
CCGCCCGGATCTGGGCGGTGGGCGAGTGCGCTGAGCACCGCGAGAAGGTCTACGGCGTGTGGGGACCGCTGCTCGAGCAGGCCCGGGCGGCGGGCGCGTCGATCGCCGGGCAGCCGGCCGCCTTCCAAGGGACCGTGCCGGCCACGACGCTCAAGGTGATGGGCGTCGATTTGTTCACCGCCGGAAGGCATTCCGCCACCGACGACCGCGACGAAGAGGTGCTCGCCATGGACACCCGCCGCGGGCTCTACCGCAAGCTCGTGCTCAGCGACGGCCGGCTGGTCGGCGCGACGCTCCTCGGCGACCTCGCCGCCAGCGGGCAGGTCGCCGAGCTGCTGCGAAGCGGCGAGAGGGTCCCGGAGGCGCTGCTCGCTCCTTCCGGCGGGGCGGGCACCGACGACGCCCCCGACGACGGGGCGCTCGTCTGCACCTGCAACGGGGTCAGCCGAGGCACGATCATGACGATCGCCCGCGACCGCGGCCTCGAGCGCGTCGACCAGGTGACCCGAGCGACCCGGGCCTGCTCGGGCTGCGGGAGCTGCGCGCCCGCCGTCGAGGCGCTCCTCGGCGAGCTCAAGGAGGGCCGAGAGCTCGAGCTCAGCAGTGCGCGGGCGGGCGCCGGAGAGCGGGCATGAGTCCGGCTGGCAGGCGCTCGAGCTCGAAGGTCGTGCCGACCTCCTGGGGCGCGCGGTCCTCTACGACCCCGGATCGAGCTCGAAGGTCGTGCCGGCGATCTCCACGTCGTCACCCGGCTCGAAGCCCTCGGCCTCCAGCGCGGCGATGACTCCGAGCGTGCGCAGCCGTTGTTCGATGTAGGCAAGAGCCTCCTCGCTCGCGAGGTCGTGCCGGGCGAACAGCCGCTCGATCCCCGCTCCCGAGACCCGGAAGCCGCCGTCCGGCGTGCGCTCGACTTCCCAGCCCCGGCCCGCCGCGGGGCGAAAGACCCGGTGCTCGGGAAGCGCAGCGGCCTCCGGCTCGGCGGCCCGTGGCTGCTCCTCGGGAATGCGACGGAAGATCTCGGAGACGAGCGCATCGAGGCCGGCGCCGGTCGCCGAGGACGTGACGATGACGGCCGGGCCGCCCTCCGCCGTCAGACGCTCCTCCCAGTCCTGAGCGGCCCGCTCGGCCTCCTCCGCGGGAACCAGGTCGGCCTTGGAGAGCGCGAGGATGTGGGGCAGCGCACCCAGCCGGGGGTCGTGGTCCTCGAGCTCGCGCTCGACGACGGCGAGGTTCTCGACCGGATCTGAGGCGTCGAGCGGTGCCAAGTCGAGGACGTGCACGAGCAGGCGGGTGCGCTCGACGTGGGCGAGGAACTCGTGGCCGAGGCCTGCTCCCTCACTGGCGCCCTCGATCAGGCCGGGGATGTCGGCCACGACGAGCTGGCTGTCGTCGCGCTCGACCACGCCGAGCACCGGCTCGAGCGTCGTGAACGGGTAGTCGGCCACCTTGGGCTGCGCCCGGGTGAGGCGAGCGAGCAGCGAGGACTTGCCCGCGTTGGGAAGACCGACCAGCCCGACGTCGGCGAGGAGCTTGAGCCGCAGCTCGATCCAGCCCTCCTGGCCGGGCAGGCCCCGCTCCGCCAGCCGCGGGGCCTGGCGCGTGGGCCCGGCGAAGCGCTTGTTTCCCCGGCCGCCCGAGCCCCCGTGGGCAACGACGGCCCGCTGGCCCTCGGCCACGAAGTCGTAGCGCTCGCCCTCGAGCCCCTCGACGACCGTTCCGGGCGGCACGCGCACCTCGAGCGTCTCCCCGTCGGCCCCATGACGCAGCGAGCCCTCGCCGTTTCCCGCTCGCGGCGCCTTCCAGTGCGCCCTGCGCCGGAAGGTCTGGAGGTCGCGGAGCGACGGGTCGCAGACGAGCACCAGGTCTCCGCCCCGGCCGCCGTCGCCGCCGTCGGGGCCGCCGCGCGGCACGTGGGCCTCGCGCCGGAAGCTCGAGCAGCCGTCGCCGCCCCGGCCGGCCTGGACGAACACCCGTGCGCGGTCGCTCAGCATGACCTCTTACTCTGGCACGTGGCCGGTCGGCGGCGAGGTCGTCTCCTCCCGGCCGAACCCTCCGCCCCCGTGCCTCGGCGCTTGTCGCGATCGTCGCGCGGGAGCCGGGCGAGACAGAGGCCGTACCACACCCCATCGAGAAAGGCTCTACCAGTGGCGCAATCACCCGTCTTCCTCATCACCGGCGCCTCGACCGGCATCGGCGCGGCAACCGCCCGCCTCGCCGCCGACCAGGGCTACCGCGTCGTCCTCGCGGCACGCAGCGAGGACAAGATCGCCGCGCTGGCCGACGAGCTCGGTGGAGACGAGCATGCGATCGCGGTCCGTTGCGACGTAGCCGAGTGGGAGGATCAGCAGGCGCTGGTGCAGCGCGCGCTCGACGCCTTCGGCCGGCTTGACGTGACCTTTGCCAACGCCGGCTTCGGCGCGTCCCGCGGCTTCACCGAGGAGTCGCCCGAGCATTGGAAGGCGATGGTCCTGACCAACGTCTACGGGGCCGCGCTGACGATCCGGGCGACGATCGACCACCTCAAGGAGTCCAAGGGCCACCTGCTCCTCACCAGCTCCATCGCGGGCCGCCGCGCCCTGCCCGGCTCCCTCTACAGCGCGACGAAGTGGGCCGTTACCGGCATGGGAGAGGCGGCGCGCCAGGAGCTCAACGGCACCGGGGTGCGCGTCACGCTCGTCGAGCCCGGGATGGTCGACACGCCGTTCTTCGACAACCCGGTCACCGGCATGGAGCCCCTACAGCCCGACGACGTCGCGCGCGCGGTGATGTACGCGGTCTCCCAGCCGCCCCACGTGGACGTCAACGAGATCCTCATCAGGCCGACGGCGCAGAACGGGTGAGGCGCGCCCTAGGCCGTCGTCTCGGTAGAGGAGATCGACACGACGCGACCCTGCCGACCGCGGGAGAACGCGACCGTCCCCGCAGCGCGCGCGAAGAGGGTGTGGTCGCGCCCGATGCCCACGCCGTCGCCAGGCTTGAAGCGGGTGCCGCGCTGGCGGACGATGATCTCGCCACCGGTCACGGCCTGGCCGGCGAAGATCTTCACCCCCAGGCGCTTGCTCTCGGAGTCGCGGCCGTTTCGGCTGGAGCCGAGGCCCTTCTTATGCGCCATCGAATGTCACCTCCGTCACTTCGAGTCGAGTGAGCTCCTGGCGATGGCCCGTGCGCCGCTTGTAGCCGCGCTTGGGCTTGAACTTCACGACCCGCAGCTTCTCGCCTCGTTCATGGCTGAGCACCCGCGCGGCGACGCGGACCTTGGCCAGCCCCTCCCCGTCGACGACGTCGTCATCGCCGCGGAAGAGCAGGGGCTCGAGATCGATCGTCGCGCCCTCGTCGGCCCGCAGGCGCTCGACGAGCAGGCGCTGGCCCGCCTCGACGCGGTACTGCTTGCCTCCTGTCTTGACGACGGCGTAGGTCACTCGCTCACTTCGGCCTTTGCACGGGAACGGCGCCTGCCACCTCTGCGGGCCCGGCGCCGGGGCGACGATTCTAGCGACCCGTCCTCGCCCTCGGCATCCTCGGCCCCGGAGAGCGCGTCGCCGTCCTGCCCGCCGACCAGCGTGGCTGTCGCCGCCGTGCGCGCGACCTCCTCGATGCGCACGAGGCGCTTCGAGCCGACGTGTGGCCCCCCGCCCGTCACCGAGATGATGTAGCCGTCGATCTTGGCCACGGCATCGTCGACGTTGTACATGTGGGGCTCGACGATCTGGACCAGGACCTCCTCGCCCTCCGAGAAGGGCAGCGCGCGCTGCTCGACCTCCTCGCAGGTCCCCTCGAAGGTGATCGCCATGTGGTCGAGCGGAAGGCCCTCGGAGCCCTCGAAGTGAAAGACCTTCCCAGTGTCCTGCTCGAGGGCGAGCAGCATCCTGGCTCCCGAACCGGTGAACTCCCCGCTCACCCGCGGGTTGATCTGGACCAGGAACGCCGCGGCCTCGCGCCCCGCGACCTCGAGGCGCAGGCGTCGCTCGACCTCGATCGCGATCGTCTCCTCCGAGCGGATGACTCCCTCTCCGTCGCACGTCGGGCAGGCCCGCGTGAGGATCTCGCGGACGCCGTCGGTTACGTTCTGGCGGGTCATCTCGACCAGCCCGAGCGGAGAGATCTCGGCCGTATAGGTCTTCGTACGGTCCTCGTTGAGGGCGCCGCGCAGCGTCTTGAGGACCGCCTCGCGGTTGCGAGCCCGGGCCATGTCGATGAAGTCGATGACGATGATGCCGCCGATGTCTCGCAGGCGCAGCTGGCGCACGACCTCGTCGGCCGCCTCCAAGTTGGACTTGGTGATCGTGTCCTCGAGGCGTGCGCCCTTGCCCCTGCCGATGAACGATCCCGTGTTCACGTCGATCACGGTGAGCGCCTCTGCGTAGTCGATGATCAGGTAGCCGCCACTGGGCAGGTCGACCCGCCGCGAGAGCGTGCCGTCGATCACCTTCTCGATGCCGTAGCGCTCGAAGAGCGGCTCGTCCTCCTCGTAGAGCTCGACGCGCTCGACGAGCTCTGGCGCGGTGCGGCTGAAGAAGGAGGCCAGCCGCTGTCGCTGCTTCGCGTCGTCGACCACGGCGCGCTCGAAGTCGTCGGAGAAGATGTCGCGCACGACGCGCACCGACAGATCCGCCTCCTGGAAGACCATCGCCGGCGCGGAGGTCTCCTTCACCCGGCTCTCGAGCACCTCGTTGAGACGGTGCAGGTAGGAGACCTCACGCTCGAAGTCGGCGCGCGTGGCGCCCTGGGCGGCGGTACGCACGATGGCGCCACCGCCCCGCAGATCGACCTTGGCGGCCTCCCTGCGCAGCCGGTCGCGCTCGGAGTCCTCGAGCCGGCGCGAGACGCCAACGCCCTCGCCCGTCGGCGCGTAGACCAGGTAGCGTCCGGCGATCGCGAGCTCCATGCTCAGCCGTGCGCCCTTGGTCTTGAGCGGATCCTTGACCACCTGGACGACGATCTCCTGGCCGGGCTTGAGCAGCTCGGTGATCCCGCTTGCCTTCCCACCCCCGCCGCGGCCCCGGCCTCGGCGGGGGGTCTCGACTCCGGGCAGGACGATCTCGTCGACGTGCAAAAAGCCGTTCTTGTCGAGGCCGATGTCCACGAAGGCCGCCTCGAGCCCGGGTAGGACGTTGTCGACCTTACCCTTGTAGATGTTGCCCACGATCGAGCGCGCACCTCGGCGCTCGATGTAGAGCTCTGCGACGTAGTAGCCCGCAGCCGGGTCCTTGACCTTGCGGCGGCGCTTGATGGCGGCCTTGGAGGCGGGCTGGCCTTTCGCTTCGAGCAGCGCGACGCGGGTCTCCCCGCGGTCGACGCTGACGAGCAGTTGCTTCTTCAAGAGAACTCACTTTCGGGTCGAGGCGTCCTCGGGATGACATCAGTCGACGAGGACGCGGCCCTTGGCGGACGCGTTCTTGCGCCCCTGCACGTACACGGACTGCACGAGGCCGAGGGCCATCAGGGTTACGAGCACCGACGAGCCGCCATAGCTCATGAGCGGCAGCGTGACGCCGGTGATGGGCATGATTCCGACGTTCATGCCGACGTTGACGAAGACCTGGAAGGCGACCATCGAGAGGACGCCGCCGGCGATGAGCACGCCGTAGAGGTTCTTCGCCATGGTGAGGATGCGCATGCAGCGCCATATCAGGAGCGCGAAGAGCGAGAGGACGACCGCCACGCCGATGAACCCGTAGGTCTCCCCCACCACGGCGAAGATGAAGTCGGTGTGGTGCTCGGGGAGGAAGTTGTTGCGGGTCTGCGTGGCTTCGTCGCCTCGGCCGGCCCGCTGGCCGGCGCCGATCGCGATGCGTGACTGGCTCTGCTGGTAGCCCTGCTTGGCGGGGTCGTCGGACGGGTTGAGAAAGGCCGTCAGGCGATCCACCTGGTAGGGCTTGAGGACTTCCACTCCCATGGCCGGCGCCGCGATGAGCACGATCACGATCGCCATCGCGCCGAGCGCGAAGAGGGCCGCGAACTGCTTCCACGAGATGCCGGCGAAGAAGAGGATGGCAACCGCGATGGCGACGTACACGAGGCCTGAGCCCAGGTCGGGCTGGGCTATGACGATCATGGCCGGCACGAGGGCCAGCAGCATCGTTCTCGCGGTGGTGTCGCGGTCGTTGCCGCGACGGATCCGGCCGACCACGAAGGCGGCCAGGGCGAGGATGAGCAGGAGCTTTCCGAGCTCCGAGGGTTGGAAGTTGAAGAACGGCAGCTCGAAGGCCCGCTTCGAGCCGCGGGTCGTGGAGCCGGCGGCAATGACGGCGACGATCAGGACCATCATGATCGCGTAGAGCCCGTAGCGCAGCTCGCGCAGGCGCGAGTAGTCGAAGCGGCTCAACAGGACCATGAGGGCGATGCCGATCGCGGCGTAGGCCCCTTGACGGTAGACGTAGTAGTAGGGGGCGTCGGAGATGTCCTCCTTGGTCGCGCCGACGAGGGTCAACAGCGAGCAGGCGCACAGGCCGAGGATCGCCAGGGTTAGGAGCGGGTCGAGCGGCATGGTGAAGCTCGGCCGGCGTGGCTCGGTGAGCTGGTCGACCGAGCGGATGGGAGTCGGGGAGACGGGTGGGGGCATGTCAGGTCGTCTTGGACGCGCCCTTGACGAACGACTTCTTCAGGCCGAACCACTCGGCGAGCATGTAGCGGGTGGCGGGCGCGGCCGCCTCGGCGCCGTAGCCGCCCTGCTCCACGGTGACGGCGACGACGATCGGTCGCCGCGGATCGGGAGCGTAGGCGACGTACCACGACTGGTTGGCCTGACCGGGCCGCTCGGCGGTGCCGGTCTTGCCCATCACCTCGCGACCGAAGCCCTTGAACACGTCGGCCGACGTGCCTCCCGGCTCCCCGGCCGCAGCCCGCAGGCCGTCGAGGATCGCCCTGCGGTTGGCGTCGGCGATGCGCACCCGGCGGGAGGCCCCCGGCTCGATCTCCTGCAGAGCACGCCCCGCGCCGTCCTCGACGCGCCGGCCGAGGTGCGGGCGCACGACCTTGCCTCCGTTGGCGACGGTCGAGTAGGCGACCGCCATCTGCAGCGGGGTGGCTTGGAGATCGCCCTGGCCGACGGCGAAGTTCACGTTGTCGCCGATCGACCACGGTCGGTCGGTGAGCTTGCGCTTGAACAGGCGGTTCCGCCATGCGGGCGTGGGGACGAGGCCCTTGGCCTCACCCGGGAGGTCGATGCCTGTCGGGCGGCCGACACCGAGACGCTTGGCCCAGGTCTGGATGATGTCGCCTCCCTCGCCGTTGGCCTGCACGCCCATCGTGTAGAAGAACACGTCGGAGGACACCTGCAGCGCCTTGCGGACCGCGATCGGTCCGTTAGCGACGTTGTTGTCGTTGTTGAAGGTGATGTTGCCGACCTTCAGGCTGCCCCCGTCGTTGATGATCGTGTCCGGCGTGATCAGGCCGGACTCCAAGGCGGCGGTCGCGGTGATGACCTTGAAGGTCGAGCCCGTCGGGTAGAGGCCGTTGATGGCCCGGTTTACGAGCGGGGCACCGAACTCGTTGCTGTTGAGCTTCTTGAATGTCCCCGGCTTGACCGGCTTGGCGAAGAGGTTGGGGTCGAAGCTCGGGTAGGAGCCCATGGCGAGCACCTCGCCGTTAGTCGGGTCCATGGCCACGAAAGCCCCTCGCTTCAGGGCCCCCGGTCCGGCCTCGGGCAGCACTCCGACCTTCTCCATAGCCTCCTGGCCCGCCTTCTGGAGATCGAGGTCGATCGACAGGCGCACCTGTTTTCCCCGGTCCGGCGGGATCTCCGGACCGCGGTTCTTGGCGCGACCCAGCGCGTCGATGTAGATGCGCTGGGCGCCGTCCTTGCCGCGCAGGTAGCGGTCGTAGGTGTACTCGACGCCGCTCTTGCCGACGATCGTCCCCTGGTTTACCCCGCGGAACTTCGACTGCTTGAGCTCGTCGGGGCTGATCTCGCCGACAGTTCCGAACAGCTGCGCCCCGAGGAGCTTGCGCGGGTAGCTCCGCAAGAACACCGTTTGGGCCTTGACCCCGGGGAAGTCGGTCTGGCGCTCGTAGATGTAGCTGTAGACGACCTGGGAGACGTCGTTCTTGAGCGTGACGTCGGAGTAGGGCAGCACGGCTCGCTGGTCCTTGATCTCCTTGCGGATCTTCTTCGGAGGCATGCTCAGGACCCTGCCCAGCCGGCGATAGAGCGCGGTGCGCTCGCGGCCCGGCGCCGGCAGCTTCTCGGGCTCGATTACCACGGCGCTCGAGATCCGGTTGTCCACCAGGGTCCGCCCCTGGCGGTCGACGATGTCCCCGCGCGGCGCCGGGACGCGAACGTCGCGGACGCGGTTGTCGTTCGCGGTCGCCAAGAACTGGTCGCCGGAGAGCACCTGCAGGAACCACAGCCGGAAGAAGATCAACGCGAAGATCGTGACCGCGACGACGCCCGCCAGGGCCACGCGGAAGGCGAGCTGCGGGGTGACCGGCACGAAGCGGTCCTCGCGATCGATCATGCCCGGCTGATGGGGCTCAGTCCCCCGGTCGTGTAGGCACGGCGCCGGCGCCGGCGCGGATCGTCGGGCAGGTAGGGCTCCACCGTCCGGCGCACCAGCGCGTAGACGGGCAGGGCGAAAACCGCGTTGACGACGATCGTCGCGAGGATGTCGCGCGCCAGCAGGAAGCTCACGGGCGCGTCGACGCCGAGCAGGAACTGCATCACCGAGAAGCCCACCGTCCAGATCGCGGTCGCCGCGGCGCCCGCGGCGACCGGGACGAGCGTGTGCGCAGGGTCGCGCATCTCGCGCAGCCGGCCGGCGCCGTAGCCGACGGCCACGCCGATCAGCGACTCGACCCCGAGGGTCTGGAGCAGGGCCATGTCGACGAAGAGCCCCATCCCAAAGCCCATGCAGGCGCCGGCGACCGACCCCGCGAGCAGGCCGACGGCCATGATGATCAGAGGAGTGAGGTCGGCGGTGACGCCGAGCAGGGTCACCTGCGAGACGGCGGTGAGCTGGAGGATCACGGCGACGACGCCGAGGACCCACAGCCGGATGGCCACGGGGACGCCCACGGTCAGGGAACCTGCGCGGTCAGCTCGGGCGCGGTCTGCGGCCGCGTGAGGATCTGGACGAAGTCGAGCTTGCGCACATCGGCGAAGGAGCGGACGTGGACGCGCTGGTAGACGTCGAGCTCCCCAGGGTCGACCTTGCTGACCACTCCGACCGGGATGCCGGGCGGAAAGAGCGACTCCAGGCGGCTCGAGCGCGAGCCGGCGGTGACGACCCGCTCGCCGCGCTTGACCTTCTCGGTCGAGGAGACGAAGTCCATGACCAGATCGTCCGGCTTGCCGACGGCGGTCTTGAGGACGCCGCCGACGCCCGTGAGGGCGACCTTCACCGACACGCCGCTGGTGCTGTCGGTGATCAGGGTGATCTTCGCGGCACCGCCGCTCACCTCCGAGACCTTGCCGATGAGTCCGCCGGGACCCGTCACCGGCTGGTCGGCCTCGACGCCGGCGCTCGATCCCTTGTCGACGGTGAGCGTGGCGTACCAGATCGTCGGGGAGCGGGCGATGACCCGTGCCGTGACCGGGCGCGAGGACTTCAGACCCGACTCCTCGTCGAGGGCGACGATCTTCTTCAGCTCGGTGTTCTCGCGGGCGAGGGAGTCGGCCCTCGTGGCGTCCCGGCGCAGCTGGTCGCGTTCGGACTCGAGCTTGTCGCGCTCGCCCTTGGCGGCGATGGTGTCGTCGACCCAGCCGGCCAGGTCGGAGAACGGCTTGAGCGCGCGGCTCGCGCCCTCCTGCATCGGTGCGAGCACCTCGAGGAAGCCGCGCTGGATGGAGCGCAGGGGCCCGCCCGCAGCTTCGCCGAAGTAGGCGGTCAGGAGGATCAGGGAGCCGCCGACGAGCAGGAGCAGTACCGCCCGTCGTCTGCGTACGTTTCGGTCGTACACGTGTGCCGTGCCTCCAGAGCCTTGGATATCCGCGCCGAGCTAGCGGCGGCGGCGGCTCTTCGAATTCTTGTTGGACTTGTGGATGGCCTCGAACTCCTCCAGCGAGCGGCCGGACCCGACGGCGACGCACGTCAGCGGGGACTCGGCGAGGTGGGCCGGCATCTGGGTCTCGTTCCGGAGGCGCTCGTCGAGGCCCTGCAGGAGCGAGCCTCCGCCTGCGAGCATGATCCCACGATCCATGATGTCGGCCGCTAATTCGGGCGGGGTGCGGTCGAGCGTCACCTTCACGGAGTTGAGGATCTGCCCGACGGGCTCCTCGAGCGCGGCGCGGATCTCCTCGGAGGTAAGCACCACCGTCTTGGGCAGGCCAGAGACCATGTCCCGACCGCGGATCTCGGCCTGGACCTCCTCGGCCATAGGGTAGGCCGAGCCGATCTCGAGCTTTACCTCCTCGGCGGTCTGGTTGCCGATGAGCAGCTTGTACTCGCGCTTTACGTAGTTGATGATCGCGTCGTCCATCTCGTCGCCGCCGATGCGAATGGAGTCCGAGACGACGATACCGCCCAGCGAGATCACCGCGACCTCGCTGGTGCCGCCGCCGATGTCGACGACCATGTTGCCCGTCGGCTCGCCCACCGGCAGGCCGGATCCGATGGCCGCCGCCATGGGCTCCTCGATCAGGTAGGCCTGACGGGCCCCAGCGCTCAGGCACGCCTCCTCGACCGCGCGCTTCTCGACCCCGGTCACCCCGGAGGGCACGCAGACCACGACGCGCGGGTGCGCCCAGCGGTTCTGGTGGACCTTCTGGATGAAGTGGCGGAGCATCTCCTCGGTGACCTCGAAGTCGGCGATCACCCCGTCCTTGAGCGGGCGGATGGCCTGGATGGTGCCTGGGGTGCGGCCGAGCATCCGCTTTGCTTCGATGCCCACGGCGTGGACTTCTCCGCTGCGTGAGTCGACCGCGACCACGGAGGGCTCGGAGAGGACGATCCCGCGCCCGCGCACGTAGACGAGCGTGTTGGCGGTGCCGAGATCGACCGCCATGTCGCGGCCACCGAATCCGGTCATGTAGCTGAAGAAGCCCATGGGTCAGCGAAGCGGACGGGGCGAAGAAAGCTGACGCGCGCGCGTGGCAGCGACGGCTGCCGGGACTCAGCCCCGTCCGGGCGCTGAGTGTATCGAACGACCGTCCAGCCTCAGGGGGGTGTAAGGGGGGCGAAGGGGCTGCAAATGTTAGGAGCTTGCGAGGTCGAGCAGCAGCCCGAGCGGCAGCCCGACGACGTTGAGGTAGTCGCCCTCGATGCGGCGAACGAGCGCGGCGCCGCGCTCCTGGATCGCGTAGGCGCCCGCGCGGCCATGCCACTCTCCGGTGGCCACGTACCAGTCGATCGCTGCGTCGTCGAGGTCGCGGAAGGTGACCGCGGTCTTCTCGACACCGCTGCGCTCGCCGCCCTCCGACGCGAGCACGAGGCCCGAGAGCACGGTGTGCGTGCGGCCTGCGAGCGCGCGCAGCGTCGCCCGGGCCGCCTCCTCGTCAGCCGGCTGCCCGTAGATCCGCCCGTCCAGCGCGACGAGCGTGTCGACGCCGAGCACGAACGCGGAGCGCTCACCGGCGCGCCCGCCTCCCCCGACCCGGCTCCCTTCCGCGGCGCGCCCGCCTCCCCCGACCCGGCTCCCTCCCGCGGCGCGCCCCCCTCCCGCGCCGCGTCGCACCTCCCACGCGATGGCACGAGCCTTGCGGCGGGCGTTCTCGAGCGCGACCTCCGCCGGGTCGCCGCCGGTCAGCTCCTCCACCCCCGCCGGGCGAACCTCGAAGTCCGCGCCGATCCGCTCCAGGATCGCTCGCCGCTGCGGCGAGCGCGAGGCGAGGATCAGCCGCTGGTGAAGAACAGCGAGACCTCGCGCGCCGCCGACTCCGGAGAGTCCGAGCCGTGAACGAGGTTCTGGCCCACTTCGATCGCGAAGTCGCCCCGGATCGAGCCCGGGGAGGCCTCGAGCGGGTTGGTCGCCCCGATGACCTGGCGGGCGGCGGGGACGACCTCCTCGCCCTCCAAGACCATGGCGACGAGGGGGCCCGAGGTGATGAACTCGACGAGATCTGAGAAGAAGGGCTTTCCCTCGTGCTCTTCGTAGTGGCGCTGGGCGAGCTCGGTGTCGACGGTCATCTGGCGCAGCGCGGCGATGCGCAGGCCCTTGCGCTCGAAGCGCGCGATGATCTCACCCGTCAGCCCCCGGGCGAAGGCGTCGGGCTTGACCAGGATGAGGGTCTGGCTCATGTCTCGCGCAGCGCTTCGCGCTCGCTGGTCTCGCTGCGACGGCGCCGGCGGCGCGACGTGGCCTCCGAGGACCCGACCTCGGCCTCGCAGTACGGGCACACCCGCCAGCCCGGGTCGAGCGGCTTGGCGCAGTTCGGGCACGGATCCTTGAGCTTTCGCAGGCAGCTCGGGCAGCGCAGGAACTCCTTGTCGACCGGATGGTCGCAGTGGGGGCAGAAGCCGGTGGTTATCTCGTAGAGCCGCGCCTCGGCGGCCTGCATCTCGAGCTCGCGCTCGCGCATGTCCTCGAGGTACTCGGGGGGGCGGACCAGCATGTAGACGATCGAGCCGACGAACGGGAAGATGAACGCGCCGAGCGCGGCGCACGCTACGAGCATTGGGTCCAGGATCCGCCGGCGGGCGTCGGCGTAGGCGCGGTAGACGAGCGCGAGCCAGATCACCACCAGGAACAGGATGAGCAGATTGACGGCGGTGTTGACGGCGCCGTTCTCGATGCCGAAGAGCGCTAGCGGTGGCATGTGCCCGCGAGTGTAATGGGTGGCCCCTACAGAAAAAGTCGGCCGAAGCCGTAGCCGATGCCGAAGAAGACCAGGATCACCAGCGCAACGACGACCGCAACCAGGCCGATCATCGCCAGGAAGTGGGGGCCGTCGCGGTCGCTCACAGCATCGAGGCGCGGCGTTTGCCGGGCGCGCGCAGGAGGTCTGAGACGAGGTAGATGGAGCCGGTGGCCACCACCGTCCCGTCGCGGCCGGCGAGCGCACGGGCGCGGTCGACCGCGCGCCGGGGCTCGGGCTCGACGTGGGCCGGCGGGCCGCCGAGCTGGCCGGCGAGCGACATGAGCGTGGCCGGCGAGAGCGCCCGCGGGTTGGCGTTGGAAGTGAGCACGACGGCGTCGCAGAGGGGAAGAAGGGCGCGGAGCATAGCCGCCGCGTCCTTGTCGTCGAGGATCGAGAGCACCGCGACGAGCGGCGAGGGCCGCGCCGGCTCTTGCCGCTCGCCCGCCGCTCCAGCCCCCGGCCGGCCAGCTCCATGCTCATCGCCCGCGGCTCCGGCCCCCGACCGCGCCGCTCCACCCTCGCCACGCAGCTCTTCGATCGCCTCGGCGAGCGCGGCCATCCCGCTCGGGTTGTGGGCCCCGTCGACGATGGTCAACGGCTCTGAGTCCACGATCTCGAGGCGGCCGGGGATCGTGACCTCGGCCGCCGCCTCGCGCACCGCGGCCTCGTTCAGGGGTCCGACCAGCGCCTCGGCGGCGGCCCGGGCGAGCGCGAAGTTGCGCCGTTGGAAGGGCCCGGCGACGGCAAGCTCGACCCCGGCCGCGGGCGACGCGTGAACGAGCCGCGCGCCCTGGCGCGCCGCCGCCGCGCGCGCCTCCTCCTCGACCTCTTCGGCGAGATCGCCGACCACGAGCGTCCCCCCCTCTCTGACCACCGCGAGCTTCTCGCGGGCGATATCACGGACCGTCGGACCGAGCCAGCGGGTGTGCTCGAGCGAGACGGTCGTGAGCACTTGGACCGAGGAAGGAATGACGTTCGTCGCGTCGTAGCGTCCCCCGAGCCCTGCTTCGACCACGGCGACGTCCACCCCGTGCCGGGCGAGCTCGTCCAACGCGGCGGCGGTGAGAACCTCGAACTGCGTGATGCGGTCGTCGTCCGAGAGGGTCCGCTCGACGAGCGTCGCCGCATGTGCGGCGCGCTGGACCGCCGCCGCGAAGGCGGCCGGCTCCGCGTCGAGCTCTCCCACCCTGACGCGCTCGGTGAATGAGCGCAGGTGGGGCGAGAGATAGGCGCCCGTTCGCCGCCCGTGGCGCTCGAGGATCGCGGCGATCATGCGGGCGGTCGACGACTTGCCGTTGGAGCCCACCACGTGCACGGACGCATAGCTGCGCTGGGGCAGCCCGAGCGCGGTGGTAAGGCGCCGCATCCGGTCCAGCCCGAAGCGCATTCCGAAGAGCTCGAGGCCCAGCAGGTGGCGCTCGGCCTCGTCGTAGGTCCAGGCGCGCGTCAGAGAGGGACCCCTCCCTCGCCGCCCGCCCTACGTGTCGTGCTCCTCATAGCGCCTCGAGCTCTGCCCTGTAGCGCGCGAGCTTCGCGCGCTCGCCTTCCACCACCGCCGGCGGCGCCTTTTCGACGAAGCCGGCGTTGCCGAGCTTGCGCTCGGCGCGCTCGATCTCGGCTCGCAGCGCGCCGAGGCGCTCCTCGCGCCTGCGACCGGCCGCTTCGAGATCGAGGCCGTCCGTCGCGAGCACCTCCACCACGCCTCCCGGGATCGCGATGGACGCCGTGGGCTCCCCGCCGTCCGGGGAGGCGTGGAGGTCGAACCGGGCGAGCCGGGCGACCTGGACCACCGTAGCTTCGTAGCCCGCGGCGGCGAGTCGCCCGCGCACGGCCAAACCGGGTCGCACTCCCACCTCGTCGCGCCACACGCGCAGCGCCTGGACCGCGGCGATGGCCTGCTCGAGCTCGCCCTCGGCGGCCTCGTCGACCAGTCCGGCGTCGGGCCGCGCGGCGGCGCGGCGGGCTAGGAGGCCCTCGGCGCCGGGCACTTGCGACCAGATCTCCTCGGTGACGAACGGGATGAGCGGATGGGCGAGGGCGAGCGTCTCGGAGAGCACGTACAGCAGCGTGGAGGAGACGTCGGCGTGGTCCGGGGAGTCCGCGTCATAGAGGCGCGGCTTGACCAGCTCGAGGTACCAGTCGCAGAGCTCGTCGTAGAGGAAGTCGTAGAGGGCGAGCGCGGCGTGGGAGAAGTCGAAGCGATCGACGTAGCCCGTCACCTCCTCGATCGCGCGCTGAAGCCGCGAGAGGATCCAGCGGTCCTCCACCCTCTGCGGAGCCGGCGCCGGGTGCGCCGCCTCGTCGACGCGCAGCAGGACCAGGCGCGACGCGTTCCACAGCTTGTTGGCAAGCGCGCGCCCCTGGGCGATCTTCTCCTCGCTGAAACGCACGTCCTGGGCGCCGGACATCGCGAGCAGCCCGAAGCGCACGGCGTCGGCGCCGTAGGGGGGGAAATCGCCGCCCTCGGGGAACACGGCGGGGCGGGGACCGCCCTCGACGAGCTCGAGCGGGTCGATCCCGGTGCCGAGCGACTTGGACATCCGCCGCCCGTCGGGCGCCTGGATGACCGAGTGCACGTAGACGTCGGTGAACGGCACGTTCTCCGGAAAGCGCAGGCCCATCATCACCATGCGCGCGACCCAGAGGAACAGGATGTCGCGGGCGGTGGAGAGGACGTCGGTGGGGTAGAAGGCGCGCAGCGCGTCGGTGTCCGCCGGCCACCCCAGCGTCGCGAAGGGCCACAGCGCGCTCGAGAACCAGGTGTCCAGGACGTCGGGGTCGCGCTCCCAGCCCTCGCCGTCGGGCGCCTCGAGGCCGACGAAGGTCTCCTCCCCGCGGTACCAGACCGGGATCTGGTGGCCCCACCACAGCTGGCGGCTGACGCACCACGGCCGGATGTTCTCCAGCCACTCGACGTAGCGGCGCGCCTGGGAGGCGGGATGGATGCGCACGCGCCCGTCGCGGACGGCCTCGATCGCGGGTCGGGCGAGATCGTCCATGGCCATGAACCACTGCAGCGAGATGAGCGGCTCGACGCGCTCTCCGGAGCGGTGGGAGTAGGGCACCGTGTGCACGTACTCCTCGCTCCCCCGCAGGCGGCCCTCCGCCACGAGCGCCTGAACCACCTCCCGCTGCGCCTGCGCGACCGACAGCCCCGCGAAGCGCTCGCCGGCCTCCGCGGTCATGCGGCCGTCCTCGCCGATGACGCTCACCTCCTCGAGCCCGTGGCGGCGGCCGATCTCGAAGTCGTTGGGGTCGTGGCCCGGGGTGATCTTCAGCGCGCCGGTGCCGAAGTCGGGACGCACGTGCTCGTCTGCCACGATCGGCAGCCGCCGCCCGACGAGCGGCAGGATCGCCTCGCGGCCCACGAGCTCGCGATAGCGCTCGTCGTCGGGGTGCACGGCGATCGCCGTGTCGGCCAGCATCGTCTCGGGGCGAACGGTCGCGACCACCACCTCGCCGGCCCCCTCCCGCGGCTCGAGGTCCCCCTCCCCCGCCCCCTCCCTCGGCGCGTTCTCCTCCTCCGCCCCCTCCCTCGGCGCGTTCTCCTCCTCCGCCCCCTCCCTCGGCGCGTTCTCATCTCCCGCCCCCTCCCTCGGCGCGAGCGGGTAGGCGATCGAGTAGAGCGTGTCCCGCACGCCCTCGCGCTCCTCCACCTCGAGGTCTGAGATCGCCGACCGCAGCCCCGGATCCCAGTTGACCATGTAGTTGTCGCGGTAGATGACCCCCTGCTGGTAGAGATCGACGAAGACGTTCGTCACCGCGCACACGTAGTCCGGGTCCATCGTGAAGCGCTCGTCCTCGTAGTCCAGCGAGGCGCCGAGGCGCTTGAACTGCTCGGTGATCCGCCCGCCGTACTCCTCGCGCCAGCGCCACACGCGCTCGACGAAGGCGTCGCGGCCGATCTCCTCGCGGCTCGTCCCCTCGCGCTCGAGCTGCTTCTCGACCTGGCGCTGGGTCGCGATCCCAGCGTGGTCGGTCCCGAAGACCCACTTCGCCCGCCGCCCCCGCATCCGCTGCAAACGGATGAGGACGTCCTGGATGGCGCCGTTGAGCGCATGACCCATGTGCAGCGACCCGGTCACGTTGGGCGGCGGGACGGCGATGGAGTAGTTCTCCTCCGGCGACCCCTCCGCCTCGGGGTGAAACAGCCCGGATTCAAGCCACCGCGCCACGATCCGCGGCTCGACCTCGCCCGGCTCGTAGCGCGTGCGCGCCTCGAGCTCTGAGCGGTCAGGAGGGTCGGTCACTACGTGCGAATTGTAGGCGTGTCCTTGCACGACGACTCGAGGCACATCCTGATCCGGGAACTACTCGACCTGCCTCCATCCAGGCGCCTCGCTCGGCAGGTGGCGGCGGCGAACGGCTTCCGGCCGCTCGCGCGCTCCGCAGCGGCGCAGCGCGCGGGAGTCGAGTTCGACGAGGGCATCCGCTTCGACCCCCGTCCCGTTCTGCGGGGCCTCGGGGAGGCCGCCGTGCGGTTCGTGCTCATCGGCAAGCTCGCTGGGAATCTCCGCGGCGACCCTCTCGTTCCAGGCGAATGCGAGGTCGCCGTCTGCGTCGATGCAAGCGAAGCCAACCGCGGCGCGGTGGCAAGCGCGCTCGACCGCTTGTCGGCGACGCCTTGGACTGACTCCGACGAGCACCCGCTGGACGTGCCGCTCGATCTTCGGGGGCTCCAAGACGCCACGCGGTCGCGAGTGGAGGCCCACGGAGCCATTTTGGCCGTGATCGCCAACCCACGGGGGACCACCGGCTACCGCGACCTCATGCGCTCCGCAACCGAGGAGGGAGCCGCCGCGGACCTTCGGGTCATGGTCGCGTCGCTCACCGACCTGATGCGGATCGCCGACGCGTCGCCGGACCTCGGCGACAGCCACCAGCTCCCTACCCTCCGGCAGGTTCGCGAGCTCTCGCTCTCGCAGGCCGAGCCCCAGCGGGTGAGGCGCGATGGACGCGGCGCTATTCGTTGATCGGCCGCTGATCTCGGGTCGAAGCAATGCCGCGCTCTGTTACTCCCTCCCGATGGTTCCGTCCTTCCCGAGGCCCTCTCTCGAGCTTGTCATCTCACGTAAGAGCGCGCCTGCCCGCGCATTAGCATTGATGCCATGCGCGGCATCGTTGAGCTGTACCGAGAGCTCGACCCGGGCCGGCCGCTCGGGGCCGACGACGACGCCCTGTACGTCGACTGGCAGAAGAAGCTCGACCCCGGAGCCGTCGACGTCAGGGCCCGTTCCGCAGCTTCCTTCGCAACGCCTCGGCCGAGCATCCGATCACCCGCCTGCTCACCGGCCATCGTGGATCGGGGAAGACCACCGAGCTCAACCGGGTGGCCAAGCAGCTCGGCGAGGGTGACGGCGCCAAGCGCGTCTTCGTCTCGACCCTGTTCGCGCAGCAGTGGCTCGACATCGAGGACGTGCAGCCCGAGGATCTCGTGCTCCAGATCGTCCGCCAGCCGTAGCCGACCTGCGCCGCGAGGGCATGCAACTCGGGCAGAAGCGCTTCGAGAGCTTCTTCCAGTCGCTTCGCGACCGCGCCAAGGGGGTGGCGTTCGAGTCGGCGGAGATCGGCGTCGATCCGCTGACATTCAGCTTCGCCCTCAAGGACTTTCCCACGGGCCGCAGCGAGTTTCGCAAGCTGCTCAGCGCGCAGCTTCCCACCGTCTTCGATCTCGTCAACCGCGAACTGCTGCCGGCGGCGCGCGAGCACCTGACGAGCAAGGGCTACGACGACCTCGTGCTCGTGGTCGACGACCTCGACAAGATTCCGCAGAAGGTCCTGACCGACTCCGGGCTGACCAACCACGAGAGCCTGTTCCTCGACAATGCCGGCACGCTCCGCGCGATCAACGCGAGCCTGCTGCTCACGGTTCCCATCGAGCTCGCCTACAGCCCGGCGCAGGGCCGGCTCAAGGACGACTACGGCGCATCCATCGTCACGGTGCCGCTCGTGTCGATCAGGGATTCGGGGGGCGAGCCCATACCCGACGGCGAGCAGTCGCTCGCCGAGATCCTCGGTCGTAGAGCTGAGCAGGCGTTCGGTGAGGCGAGAGGCGATCCGTTCGCGGGCGCCGAGCGGATCTTCGCCGAGCCCGAGCTGCTGCTGCGCGTGGTGCGCCTTTCCGGGGGGCACGTACGCGGCCTGCTGGTCACCCTGACCGAGCTGCTCGACTGGGTCGACGACTTGCCGATCGGCCGTGAGACCGTCGAGCGCTACGTGCCGCGTGCGGCAAGGGACCTCGCCCGCGGGCTGCTGCCGAGCGACGAGGAGATCCTCGACCACGTCCGCCGAACGGGCAAAGCGATGGAGAGCCCGCGCTTCTTCGACCTCCTGCGCAACCAGTACGTATACGCCTACGAGGCCGGCGGGGGCGACTACTGGTACGGGCTCAACCCGCTGCTCGAGGAGATCCGGCTGTGAGCCCGACGAGCGCGGACCAGTTCCCGGAGGTGGAGGAGCTCCAGGCGCTGGACCGGATGGTGCGGCGGGCAGACGGCTTCCGGCTCGGATTCGTGATTGCCAACCACCCCCTCCGCGTCGATTCGGTGACTGAGGAACTGGCGACTCGGTGGCGACCGAAGGCGGTCGCGACGGTGTCCATTGACGACCCTGGCGCGAGCCTCGTGTCGAAGCTCGCGCAGGCGGCCCGAGGCGAGCCGGTGGCCATCTTCGTCCGTGGGTTTGAGCGGCTGCGGCGGATGGCCGGGGGAACGCCGGCCGTCCGGGGGCTCAACCTCAACCGGGACCGCCTGCGGTCCACTGTCCCAGTGCCGGTGGTCTTCTTTGGCCCGGAGTACGCGATCCGCCGCATCGCCGCCGAGGCCCCCGACCTGTGGGCAGTTCGCTCCGGCGTCTTCCGATTCCGCCCGGAGGCTGGCACGGCGGGGCTGACCGCAGCGGTCGCGCGGCGGGAGATCGACTGGAGCACCGCCCCGGAGCAGCGCCGAGACCGCGCCGTCCTCCTGGACCACATTCTCGAGGAGCTCGACGAGAACGACGGCTCTCCGGAGGATCGGGCCGAGGCGCTCGCGGGTCTGGCCCGCGCCGCATCGATGAAGAACCGCTATGCGGACGCCATCGCGCTGTACGAGCAGGCGCTGCCCATCTACCGCGACACCGGCGATCGCCTGGGCGAAGCCAGCACCCTCAAGGCGCTCGGCGACGCCGCGCGCATGCAGAGCCGCTACCCCGACGCCATCGCGCTCTACGACCAAGCGCTGGCCATCTCCCGCGAGATCGGCGACGGGCTGGACGAGGCCAACACCCTCAGGTCACTTGGCGACGCCGCGCTGATGCAGGGCCGCTACCCCGACGCCATCGCGCTCTACGACCAAGCGCTGGCCATCTCCCGCGAGATCGGCGACCGACTGGGCGAAGCAAACGCCCTCTGGTCGCTCGGCGACGCCGCGCTGATGCAGGGCCGCTACCCCGACGCCACCGCCCTCTACGACCAGGCCCTGCCCCTCTACACCGACATCGGCCATCCGCTCGGCGAAGCAAACACCCTCAGGTCACTCGGCGACGCCGCGGACAAGCAGAGCCGCTACCCCGACGCCATCGCGCTCTACGACCAAGCGCTGCCGATCTACCGCGACATCGGCGACCGGCGCGGAGAAGCCAACATCCTCCAATCACTCGGCCAGGTCGCCCGCATGCAGCGCCGCTACCCCGACGCCATCGCCCTCTACGACCAGGCGCTGCCCATCTACCGCGAAATCGGCGACGCCGCGGAGAGGCGATCGCCCTCGCCGGTCACGCCACGGCACTCGCCGCGAACGGATCTCCATCCGCGCCCAAGGTCCTCGAGGAAGCGGTCCGCCGGACCGCCGAGGCCGGTCTCGAGGAGCGGTCGAGAGAGATCCAGCGGCTGCTCGACGAGACGACGGTCTCCGCAAAGCAGATCGAGACCTGACCGCCGCCGCGTACGGCGGCGCAACCGCCTGTCGGGCTAGGCCGACTGCTCCTGCAACGGCTCGTCCTCGTCGCTCGCCGCCTCGGTGACCAGGGTGGGCTTGAGGCCGCGCTCGACGGTCTCCTTGGTCACCACGCACTTCTTGACGTCGCGGCGGGAAGGGAGCTCGAACTGGACCTCGAGGAGGATCTCCTCGATGATCGAGCGCAGGCCGCGGGCGCCCGTCTCGCGCTCGAGGGCCTTGTCGGCCACCGAGACCAGCGATTCGTCGGCAAAGACGAGCTCGATGCTGTCGAAGGAGAAGAAGCGCTGGAACTGCTTGACCAGCGCGTTGCGCGGCTCGGTCAGGATCGTGACGAGATCGTCCCGCGAGAGCTGGTGAATCGCCGACATGACCGGCAGGCGGCCGATGAACTCCGGGATGAGGCCGTAGTGGATGAGGTCCTCGGGCAGACAGTGCTCGAAGATCTCGCCGGTGTCCTTGTTGAACTTCGACATGATCGCGGCGCCGAAGCCCACGC
>JAABUS010004230.1_pt1 | contig 21155 bp, 18 predicted proteins | sample 5560161 | NCBI WGS metagenome assembly JAABUS01 (sample SAMN10711885, study PRJNA513376) | rock metagenome | isolation source: Antarctica rocks | place: Antarctica: Victoria Land, Trio Nunatak nord | collected 2016-01-04
GGTTTGGGAGTCGATATGAGCAACCCGGATGAGATGGAAGTATGTCTATCCATGGTTCCTGTCCAGTCTGCTATTGTTGATCTGGTTCAGAAGATCGAACGACGAATAAAGAAGGTAGTGATTTTTACATCGAACTCGAATTCGCGTCATTACCGCGTCCACGAAAAGAAGAATTGGTAGTAGTGAGAATTCCTGTCAAAATCGCAGTTCTCCGTCTCGATTGACAATTTGTCATTGATACTCCCATCAAGTATAGCCGGTCAATTCCAGAACTACTAGCTGGAATTCCTCGTGCCGGAATCCCGGCGAATTTCACTTGGGGCGTTATGCGGAGTACCTATGGTCAAGAAGAAGACACGTTGGGGAAGACCTGGGACGAAGTCAGGCAGATATTGCTCGACGCAGGCATGAACAGGAATAATTACCTCGTGGAATGGTCGAATAGTTGGATCGACTACAGTCTCCTGAAGATAGTCATGGAAGAGCACACTCCTTCACACTCAATCTGCTTATTCCCCTACCGGAAAACCACCCTTTCAGGATTATTAAGGATGAGTCTATCATACTTTCATCATTTTATCTGTCCAGATTCCAAATTTCACGAGTATGCCCACCAAGCGGGCTTCCATAGCTTCATGCTCATTGATAGAATGAGTACTATGGTTAATATCGCTCATCGAGATGATACTAAAGTTGAGAACCGGGTTGTTAATAAACTGCGGACCGATGAGCAGATTATGCAGTCACGAGAGCAGCTGAAAAAGAAGTATGACGATGACGACGATATTGATCACGATCAAACCTGGACCGATATCGGCTCTCTTGGTATTCAGGTTGCAGATAAAGAGACAATAGAAGCAATGACTAGCGAAGACAAAGAACTTGTTGATCTCTTTCTGAGGTCTTTAGGTACTCTACCGTCTACCGACGAGACCTCTAGCCCTACGAGCATTCCCAGTGTCAGGGGAAATGAAAACTATAAAGTCAAATCGGATCTCGACCACGAGAAGGATGAAGTCTAGAGTCGGCGAGATGCCTATGGACATCGGAACGACGCAGCGGAAATTATAACATGTATCATGCAATGGAAACTATTTCACGGTCACATTTCAGCCTTTACGGGTAGTGGCAAAAGAAATTCAACAAGCTATAGTGAACGTACATATTATTGAGGTGCCTCCGTCGGAGATATGGTTCCCAAATAAGTGAGGGCGAGTCGTTTTTCAATCACAGTGACAATCTCATTCCAATCGCACATCCCTCCCTGCCCAACATCACCACAGAACGGAATCGACATTAGGAAGCAAGGCTAGGGAGGCCACAGTAGGCTGTTCCGGAGACTGACCAGCGAGAAATATCGCTGCAGATTTAGTAAGAATGACGCGAATCAAGAGGTTCGAGTGATTTTCAAACGAGGAAATAACGAGGGGTAATTTGTATGAGATGCGTTTTGCTATCATGGATTGCGGCTGCAACTGCTGCCGCTGGCGCCGGCGCCGGCGATCGATGTGCTTCCTGGAGGTTGTCCTCGGGTCTAATTGTCATTTTTCTTTTCTTATTTTCGAGGACAACCCCGCTCTCTGCTAAACCTACGATTAGCGAGGAAGTTTGGTTAATACTGGCCCCTGATGAATGTACTTGTAGAGTACCTAAGGTAATCTTCCCTTTCCCAAACAACGAACTCCTCCCATGCTTGAAACACGCTGTTAACCTCTCTCCCGACCCCAGAACCCATTGCAACCACTTCTTCCACGCCTCCTGCCTCTTCACCTAGTGGGATCAACCTGGCCGCTACAACTTCATTTGTCCCCTATGCCGCCACATCCCCGGTCGTCTACGCGACCGTGCCACCTTTCAAGCCGAGCGTACAGACGTCGAGCTTGGTAGCCACGATACTGCGATGCCCGCTCACTGGATGCAGACGACTGAGGACCAGCTTCGAAGGGATGTTGAGGTTGCGGATCTACCGGTAGCGACGCAGGAAGTCTGGGCGAGGGAGCAGGAGAAGAGAAGGATGAAGTAATGTGATCGGGAGATGGAGTGGAAAGGGGTAGGTATTAATTCCTCGAATAGGCCTTTAGGGGGATTATGGGCGCACGGGCGATAGGAGCTAGAAGGAAGCGGGAGGAAATTTCTGACTATGATACCTTGTGAGATTCACGTCCAAGGCTTTTCCCAAAGATTATGCATGGGCGATTGTTCAGCTATTCTCTCAACATAGAAGTCTTGTAGGGGTACCCTATGTATGCCAAAGAAGTTCTACTGTGTACTCGTACGCGCACATATTTGTCTTCGGGCTTATGCGGCTATCTCCAGGTCGGCGAACTGGCCCGTTCTACCGGTACCAAGCTCCTCTGGGAAAACGCTCTCTAAAGCCCAGCCCCTCTCAAGTCTCAACGTCCATTCACGGATGCTTAAGGGTGACTGGACACTTCTCACCACTGCACCTTGATTTGAAATCACGCCCACCATGTATCCTATACATCAATATCAACCCTATATGAGGCCTTTAGCTGCCACTCCGCAGTTGAGAGTCCCAACAATCACCAATCTCTAACTCTCATCGAGTCTACAAAGCCACACAACGTTCCTCTATGCAAAAATACATCATCACATAACAAGGGAACATAGGAGGATATTCAAGCGCCCAGACAGTCGAATATGTCTTCCCAACACAAATCCCTCCAGGCACTCTACCCGTGGACCAAATCTCCTATCATCGTCAATGGACCCATGTACCGTATCTCCATGTCCCGCCTCGCGACAGCCGTCACTCAATCCGGTGGTATCGGTTTCATAGCCTCCGGCCTAGACCAATCCTCCCTCCTCAACGAACTCTCCCTCATCGCCAAAGCCCTGAACCATACCCCTTCCGCCGAGAACCCTCTTCCCGTTGGCGTCGGCTTCATCAACTGGGGCTCAAACCTAGACTACGCTCTCCAAGCCATTGAAAAGTACATCCCAGCCGCAGTCTGGTTTTTCGCACCGCGCCAACCCGAAGACCTGAAACTATGGAGCGACCGCGTTAGAGAAGCCAGCAAGGGTAAAACGGCCATCTGGGTGCAGGTCGGCACTGTCGCGCAAGCCTTGCAAGCAGCTGAGCTCTGCAACCCAGAAGTTCTAGTTGTTCAAGGCTCCGACGCTGGCGGCCACGGCACAGCAAATGCGGCCGGTATCATCACTGTCCTGCCCGAAGTCGCGGACACGCTTGAGGAGAAAGGCTTCGGCCACATCCCCCTCGTTGCCGCCGGAGGCATAAGCGACGGCCGAGGCGTAGCAGCCGCCACCCTCCTCGGCGCACAGGGCGTAGTGCTAGGCACGCGGTTCATCGCCTGCAGCGAAGCGGAAATCAGCAAAGACTACCAACGCGACGTCCTCGCCGCTTCAGACGGCGGGCAGAGCACCGTCAGAAACGTGTTCTTTGACGAACTGAGAGGGCCGAACGAGTGGCCCGCGTACATGGATGGGAGGGGTCTTCGGGATCGTGCGTTGGAGGACAGCGAGAGGGGAATGAGCTTGGAGGAGAATCGGCGGATTTACAAGGAGGGGTTGGAGAAGGGGGATCGGAGCCGGGTGACGAGGTATGCGGGGACGGGGGTGGGGTTGGTGAGAGAGGTTTTGGGGGCGAGGGAGATTGTGGAGGGGCTGAGACGGGAATGTGGGATGGCGCTGGAGAAGGCGGTGGCGGGGATGTGAATGCCAGGGCTGTGGAGAACGCTTGGCTTATCCTTTAACTCATCATCATCTCTTCTTCTTGTCTTCGACTCAGCGGTCGTTGTCAGCGACAATAGCCTATTCTTTCCTGCCGATGTATCATCTCCTGATCAGAGTGACAAGGTCCTCAACAAAGATTCAGAAGCTTTCTCCCAGGCAAGATTGGGCCAAAGACATCTAAACAGCAGGGGATTCGGAAGACGATGAATGACAATGACAATGACACGAATAAGTTTTCTTCACCGAGATGCCTTCACCCAAGGCAAAATGTCATAGTCATTCTCGAACAGAAATATTCCTATTGCTGTCTTCTTGATAGAAAACTGGTTATGATATATATTTATAGTTTATGAATAAAGTCGAAAGATTCAACATCAGATGCTTTTTTTCGATGATAATAAGTGACAGTGACCTGAGTACGGTTCGATAACCGTTAGGATTGGGTGCGCATAGTTAGTTGCAGCTGAGATATGCTGGTGAAAGATTCTGAGTAAAGTATGCAAAAGATCTTGTGTTTAGAAGCAGTGAGGAATATGCAAAGACACCGATGTTTTTTTCTTGACGATGGATTCTATTGAACATCTCGAATCTTCAGGGTTACGAGTGCTCTGGATATCAAAGAGAAAGAAAACCACAACACCATTGTACCAGCGCTGTTAGGAATCGAACCTAATATAATTAAATCATCCAACGACTGATATGGCCTAGAACTAACGTGTGGCGCGAGCCGAGGGTGAAAACATGTAACAGTGACTGGAGAGTAAATGCTTTTCGTGAGAGCTGATGATGAGTTGATGGACTTATAAGCTTCTAAAGGTTGGATGAGAATCCTTAGAAAGAAAAACAAAAAAAACATGATTATCGACGACGACAGGACTCTAATGAAGTAATCAGTAACTGAATCAAGTAATTTTGCATGCCGGAACGTACCGAACCTGTGCTCCCGAAAGAAATTGATTTCTAGTCAATCGCCTTAACCACTCGGCCACGTCGTCCGCAACTGTAAATTAGGTTTCTTATACAATAATATATTATAAATACAATCCGAAGCTCGCGAGCTACGTGCATCACGCAGAGCGCAGTGGACATTCCCATAAGCCCGCGCAAGATTCCCCTCACAATGCGCCCCGAAGTGCTCGCTCGATCTCTAACACGTTGACTTGAAAGTCCTCATCTCTCTTGTCACTGATTAATTCCCATCAGAAAATGGCTGAAGTTGGCATTGCAGCTAGTGTTATCCAATATATCGACGTCGGTGGTCGTTCGCTCATTGGGCTCAGTCGACTCTGTTCTACACTTCGCCATGTACCGCAAACAATAGAGAATTCACAAACTAACACTCAGCCATCTCCTAGCCATTGCAAAAACTGTCAAATCCAATCGTCTGACCTTACATGCGGGAACACAGGCCGTGGAATTTGATTATATGTACTCTACTCTGACTGCATCAAACTCGCCGAGGATCTTGAATCCTTACCTAATAGCTTAACCGTTGCTGTTTATGATGGTCCATTGCGCCGCGCTTGGAAGACAGTCGTTGCTGCCAAAAAGGAAAAGGAAATTTTTCATATTTGTGAGCGCCTGGAGTAGTATAAGACTACACTGTCTCTCTGGCTCTTCAATGCTGTTCTGTAAGTTTCTGTGCTACGAGCATTGCCTTTCTCAAGCTACATAATGAGACAATTTGGTTCTTCCACTCCCTGCTATTCATTTATGTGGACAATGCCTTATGGTTCATAAATTGATCTGCTATTACCAGCGTGTCGCAGAGCAACTCTAATGTCATCTCTAGTCGCATATATAGCACTGTATAGCAGAGTCAACAGTAAGTGCAGTCCTTGAATTAGAAGTAGCTGCCTCAGTGAATCAACAGAATGTTAGGCTTGGCGATCAACAAATAATACCACGGCTTCAGACCATCCAGGACTCTAGCAGCCAGACGAGTCAGAGTATGTCGCAGTTGAATCAACAGTAAGCGTACTCAAAGACTTGAAAGAGTCGCTTTAGTGAACTAACAGAATCCTAGACTCCGAAATCAACGAATCTTACCCCGGCTTCAGGGCATTCAAGACTCTAGTAGCCAGATAAATCGGGCCATTTCACAGCTGAATCATCAGTAAGCACACTCCAAATAGAAAGCGGTCGCTCAGGCACTCAGAGAATGCCAGACTCGATAACCAGCGAATTGACTCACGGCTTCAGATCATTGAGGACTCTAGCAGCCAGACAAGTCAAGACATATCCCAGCTATTGAAGATCGCTGGCGAAAAATCTGGACAAGTACAGAACGTGGTTCAGAAACAGCAACAACAGATGGAGCAACTGCAATTGCAATACGACTTTTTGTTACAGGTTCTTTGCCAGAAACCCAGCTTTCTCAAGGAGACCTGCGATGAGACCAAAATAGCAGAAAGCTCCTCTCACATAGAAGAGGCTGAGTCCGTAGGCACAGGTATCTTATCCGATAACATGGGTTCTCCGAGGTGCACCTGCAGAGCTTACACTAAAACGACGCAATGGCAGCTTTTGCCATTCCTTCAAATCCGGCGTATTTTCCGAAGTTCTCACTATTCTTTCTGTCAGTTTTACACCCCGTCAAAGAAAACAAAAGAATTGTCAGTATGGTTGCTGCCTCCAAAACGCCTTTTAGCGCACATGATCTCTGTATCCCTCCAAACAAGCTGGGGGCGGGTGGGTCCTCGATAAGCCCGATCATGATAGGGACGAAAAGAATCGTTGATAGAAATCGATCTCCCGCTTTTCAGGCTGTGGAAAATATTGAATCTAGGCTGTGGGCGTCTAATTTTCGTGCTAGCACCTCTTGCATCCCAGATCTGGAATCCGTTCTGACACTTCTTTTTTCGGATCGGAAGGCGTCTCCGTTAGATGAGGATGATAGTGGCAACACTTTACTTTTCGTGAGTCTATTTTGACTCTCACGTAGCCTCATAGCCGACATTCCGATGGTGTCTTCAGGAAGTCCTATCGCTTTACACCTCGCACGGCAGGTGTGGATCAGATGGTGAACCCGGCAATGAGTATTTCTCACTAATTCAACTCCTTGTTGAAGGAGTAGAAGATATCAACGCTATTGCCTCTCCAAATTCTAACAAGAGTACACCGCGTTTCCACAATAGCGGCGGAACTGTCTTCGATCTATACGCTTGTTTTGTAGAATATTCTTCAACTTTGCGTCTATCTCCCAGCAGAGTGGTCCTGGATCGAATTATCCTGAACATGCTACTCAGTAGAGGAGCTGAGCTCTCGAAGCCTATCAACCTAATTGAACGCATCCATACACACTACCGATTTTTCTATTTCAATATCGAGACCTCTATCTTGCGTAAAATTCCCGAGCAGGTTGAACGTAAGACTCTTTGACAAACCTTAGAGCTCTGCTGATTTTTGGTAGAATGCGGTCACAAGTACCTCGTCTTTACTATTCTCCAAAGATCTGAGAAAGAGCTGCTGAGGATTCTCAGAGAGGTAGATATCAATCACAAATCACCAATTAATGGACTTACGGCGCTTCATTTTGCGATCGAATGGCCATGGGCATTACAGCATCTACTAAATGAAAATGCCGACATCAATGCTACAGACGATTTTGGACGACGCCTTATACATCTAGCCGTTGCAACGGGTCATTTCGAATCAGCAATTGCGTTACTTCAGGCTGACTGTGCTATCATGACTTCCAAAACGACACCGAGTCTACTTCAATTAGCCTTAAAATTCACGAATGCAGAGCAGCGCAGCGTTATTATACCGGCAACAGTCGACGCGCTGGCCGATCGACACAATCGACTATTAAAGCTGGGGAGAGCAGCCTTGCCAGAGGATCAGCTCAGCGCCTTAAAAATTTAAGAGTCCAAATTGGAAAGAAAAGCTCCAGACATTATGATTGCACTGTTCGGTTCAGGCTTCTCAGTTCCGCAAGCGTTGGCGCTTGACGATAGAAGTGTTTATGACACTGGGGATATGCATGGAAGCATCAGACTATCACCACAATATGCGGAAATGCTATGGTCGGCTGGATTCCATGACATTGATAGTCCCAATCATACCGGGCTCACTCCCATGATGCAAAGCTGGTATGCGGCGAATTTCGAAATGGTAAATTGGTTCATGCAGAAAGGCGTTTCTGGACGATCCCGACATCAAGACGCACCTCTGTATGGCCTTCACTTACTCCCAGTACGAATAGCTTACCCTGGCGCTTACTTCCGGCACGATTCAGATCTAATTGACACGGATGTTGCCCTGATTTTGAACCTCCAGCATGACCAAACCATCAATCACGACGGCTGTGTTTGTATCTGCGCGCCGCAGGGATGCACACCCGCCTCATTTCTAGTGAAGCGGGTTCTTCGAATATATGATAAAAAACTCTACGCTTGGATCTGTCGTAAAATGCTGCTTCCGCACACATGCTGCGTAATCGGTCAAAAATGCGAAATCATGGTGCAGCCTCAACAGCCCGAGAACAGTTATGAAGTTTTGTTCATCGCAAAGCTGTTCGTAGAAGACTATATGAGACTCTACGATAGACGTCGGCCAGAATATGGTGGCCCTCTTGAAAACTTTCCGAGGCTTTTCATTGGAGAAGTGGAGAGTACTTCGAATGGCGGTTTCATGACGTTTCCTTCTATATCTTCAATGGCAAGACTTTAGACGGTACAAATCTCCTCTTGTGGGACCCGCATCCCCCTCGAAGCGATCATGAGCATTCGAGATTCCTCGTGGCTGGCCAAGTAACCCTCCCATAACAGGAAGGCTTTGCCCTGGTGGACCACGAATAGAAAAGTGATTGCCATCGCCCACCTGTACCGCGCCAAGTGTCGCAAGGACAGTTGCCAGGTCAACTCCTGATTCGATGAATACCTTTCAATTAAATGCTGCGGAAGACAGATTTGTGAGGGTAAATACGCACCAATCCCGTAAATCTTAGTGATAGCACCAATAGACTTCTGGAAACCTATGTACCCATTCCGAGCAACGTTTCCATGGTTGGCCACCGCGTTCATGGCCGGACATGGTCCACGCAGGTCAGATAGGCCAGGTGCAACGAAGGCGTGTGCGCCAGAGACATCGATGTGTTGCGCTGTGGGGTCAATACCCTGGCGTTTCAAATGGTTGGGGAAAGCATTGGCACCTGCTGCGCCGAGAATAAAGCCGAATATCAGAAACATCTTGGAGATGGCAGGCTGGCTTGAGTGGTGTTGCGAGGAGAAATCTCCTACGGGACTGCAAGCTCTATATGTCCCATTACGGTGGGGCAACCAAGCCTCCTTTTTGCCACATCATCAGGATACGTGCACCGACGTAGCGGGTGCGTATAGTTGGATAGATCGTGACCACGGGCGACCCGCTCTCGAAGATCTAATGCACCTTGATGGAGCTGTGGACGTCGCTCTGACTGGTCAGGCATAACCAGTCTCGCGGCAGATACAGACATCGAGCTTCATGACTCGGTTGCGAAAGAGAAGAAACGACGTCTGATGAGCAGCGATCATGCAGCTGAAGTTTGTGCGTCGAATATCTTCAGAAAAATGACATACTTGTGACCATTGTTTGATGAAGTCATGAGTGTGACTTGTTGCTTGAACATTAACGAATTGATATGCTACTAGGCCCGTTACCTAAAACCTCTCTTTTAGCATACTTCGAGATTTACAAAAACCAAGTTTTTTTTTTTTAAAACCTGTGCTCTTTGAGCGAACGACCTAGGGTTGCGACCTCTTAAATTTGAATTGATGAACTGCGAGGTTCACGATATACACTCCTGACGATGTAATAGTTGTTAGTAGTACCAACACTTGCCAGCATTAGCGACAAAGATCCTCTTACTCTGAATACCGTAGCTAGCTGGCTTTCCCTTATAGTCGCTCTAACCACGATTCTGGTTAGTGACTGTCCAGAATCTTCTATGGTACAAGGTAGGTTTTGTACTGACAGAGAATAGCTCAGATACCGTGATAATCCCGAGACTTTCAATTGTCAACTTCGTTAGAGACTGAGCATGTCTCCAGCAGAGCATTCAACCGACACGAATTTCAACTCCGATGATGAGACTCCTCAAGATCAAAGCTAGGATGATCGTCGTTGCACGGCCAAATTGGTGAAAGCGTTCGTCATCACCAGGGGACAGACTAGCGGAGAGATTGTCAGTCATGAACTCGACGTCTTGATAGAAGCTCGATGAATTGAAAGCTGCTGCAAGGTCGACACCGCCTCTGATTGAAACGAACGTCTGCGCGCAAATAATGTTGGTAATTTGTTTGTTAATTTTTTTCTTTGTCGGTACTTTTGTAGAGCTTGTGCATATGTGAGGTTAGCTACATTCTGTGATTGTAACATAAATCGAGATTTCCTGACCAAATGATCCACCAAGGTTCTTTGTTATATCGGAACCGTCAAACTTGTAGCCCGGACAGATTTTATCGTGAGTTGAGTCATAAGAGCCGGTTTCCACATTTCTCTCATGGTCATTCGGTGACTCACAACCTATTTCCCCCCCTCCACTCTTATCACTCACTCCTGCCACTTCACCCTCCCACTCCTAAACAACCCCACCATCCCCATCGGTAACAAGCCCGGATCCACAACGCTAAACCCGCCAAACCGCTCAATCATCCCGAGCCCATACAGCTGCGCAACCCACTGCCAATACGGCTTCATGTCCCCCCAATACGGGCCAATGTCCCCGCCACTCGGCAAGGCCTCCACCGCCCTTTTGACAGCCCCCTCATCGTCGTCAATCCTCTCTTCAGCCGGCCGCTGCAACAATTTCCGAAACATATCCCCCAGCTGGTCACTAAATCCATAGTTCAGTTCCTCGCGATACTTTGTGTACTCCTCAAACGAAAAAAACGTCTTGTAGTCAGCGGGCCTGAAGCCCGGGTCGAGCAGCTCATCGCGCCGGGTTTTATCCTGCTCGAAGCGGGTCTTGGCATCTTTGTAGGCTTCCCTTTCAGCGTCCTCGAACTTGTCCAGGAGCTCGCTTGGGTGTTCGAGCACGGTGTCCCGGATCTGGAGGAGGCCGATAAAGGGGTTGCGGACTTCGAGACCCCCTAAGCAGGTGGGGAAGAAGAAGTAGCCGTCTGGGATGTCTGTGATACCGAAGCGGTGCGAGATGGTTTGTTTGAGGTACTCGATGATGCTGCCTTCGCTAGCGCTACTGCCTGGGCCGAGACCGGTGGCAGCAGCTGACGAAGAGAAGATTTGGCGCTGGATGCGGTTGTGGGTTGCGAGCATGTTGTCGACGTGTTCGCGGCCGAAGCAGTTGGCTGCTTTGCCGAAGTTGGAGGTGAAGAAGGTGGCGGCGTAGCTGTTCCAGGCCTGAATCCAGGCAAAGACGCTCGTGGTCTTGCCCTGAAGTTGGCGCGACAGCTCGGAAATGTGTTTGTCGACTATTTGCTGGTCGATCTCGAAGCGGCCTGATTCGGGGTTTAGGCGCAGCATGCCCCATCTGATGTCGCCTTTGGGCAGAGGATCTTCGACTTCGACGACTATCTTCTTGTCGGACTTGGTCTTTTGAAGCATTCTTGCACTACCGGTTCTACTTGCACTGAGGGTGAGGCCCATTGTTTTGTTGAATTTATCGATCGTAGTCCAGGCCTTCACGCAGGCTTCATTCTTTGCGGACCAGAACCAGAAGTCATCATGTAGTCGCCACAGGAGCTCGCCTGCAGCATCTTGGTTGACCTTGAAGTCAAGGCAGAAGAGCACGACTTCACCAAACACGTCACTCAGCACGTGTGCTCCTGGCGTGCCTCTCATCCGTAGGCGCGGCTCGGCGGATTCGTCGTCGATGAACTTCAACGGCGCTTGAAGAAATGTTCGGAAGAATTTCAGCCATTTTTTGGAAACTCCAAGGAATCTTAAAACGCACTCAATTGTGTCGTGCGGTAGCGACGAATATAAACTCTCGATTTGGGAGCGGAAGCAGGTGATTTCTCCATGAAGTCGGCATTTCATAGCAATCTCAGTCGACAACAAATGCAGCAAGCTTTGCTTTGCCTCCATATGATTCCTGGCCTCGTCATTCTGATCTTCATCATCGAATTCAGAATCGGAATCATTGAGATCTTCATCGTCAACGATGTACTCTTCAGCGATTCTATGTCGATAAGCGCACACACTAGACCTGCGTTTAGCTTGGGAGGCCATTTGCCTTCGTGGGGCAGGAGCACGTTTGGGAGTCACATCCGTATCCAAGTCAGCTTCTTCGTCGCCTTCTTCCCCGGTACGCTGCTGACTCTCGTAATCAAGAAGTCGAGCCATGAAGTAATCTCTGTGATAGATTCTCTGCTTCTTTGACTCCACGTTCGGCCTTTCGGACATGCGCCCCAGGAAGTATTCTCTCCGTTTCATGTCAAGCAATGAGACCGACTCCCGAGGTAACTTCCACACGCCTCTGTACTTGCGGAAGTCGGAAAAACTCTGCTTCCAAAGGACCGACCATTTGACTCCAATGAACTGCAAGAAGATTGCCTGCAGAAGCTCTTCGCGCATATAGATTTTGTAGGTCCCGTTCATTTGGCGGCGTTCTTCTAGCGGCACTTCGCTACCCCATGACCAGGTTTGAATGGCTGCCAGGCGCATATTCAGTACATCTGCTATCTCATTCATAATAGCGTTGTTGCCTTTGAATTCCTTGAGAACATTACGCTTCTCATCCGTGAGAAGATCAGAGTCGAGAAGCCCGTTGATAGTCCACTCCAAAGTGGACGAGTCGAAGACCCTAGGTCTTGCTAGCTCCTGCTCAAAGGCCTCTACTCCATCCCGAAGGTCTTTGAGAGCTCTCAGCAAGCTTCTTGAATCATCTAACTCTGGCTCGAACAGAGTTTTCAGCATGGAATCGATGCCAGCCTTGTCAATCTTGGCCGGCTCAAAGACGGAACGCTCCCAATTGACACGCGATTCCATCTTCTTTCCGCCGTCGACCTTTTCAAAGTCCTGAATTTCTGCATCTTCCCCTTCAATACTAGTCGCTACTTTCTGCGTGCTAGAAAGCCATTCGCTTGTCAATTTGCCGTACAAGCTGGCGTACGAGTATTTCAGGGATTGGACCTCGATGTGACGAAACATGGACTGTTCCCATTGTCCTAGAATCTTCGAGGACACGGAAGGGTCATAACGAGCTTGTGCAAGAAAGCGATCAAGATGACGAAGGTCATATTCTAGACGGCGATTGTTTGTACTGCCTATTGAGACTCGCCCACGGTAGGTCGAGACGTTGAAGCAAGTCTTCACACCTTCGACCAGGGTGCAGACCCTCTGGATCGGATCCTCTTGGCTCGATGCATTGACGATGACTTCTTTACTCTTCTTCTCAAAGCCTTCACGCTTCAGTGCAACTTCGTCCAACTTCGTATTGGTAATGTCCTGCAAGGTCCGAGAAAACAGACTGCCGGTCGAAGACATGGAGTTTTACAATTGGCTGGTTGGGTTTGAAAAGAGCTGATGAAGATAGCAACGCCAGGAGAAATCCGAAGAAGGGGAAAAGGTTGATGAAAGAAGGCAAGTCGGACAGGCCAGGGACCCGCTTTATGCAGCGACGAAGGATTCTGCAGCGCAGGCAGCAGCGGCCTCGACGACTCATGCGTTGTCTCCATGGCAGTACACGGGACTTGCCTCAAGAAGAGTCATGCCTCGGTATTCTATTCGGTAAGGATACCTTGGGAGGCTAGATTAGCGTCAGACAGTAATTTCGTTTCCCAAGCTCAACCTAAGCTAAATTGACAGCTAGACCGATAAGAAAGGCGAATTTCAGCCCACAGATACCACACTAAGCGTCTTTGGAAACCTGAAGGTACTGAAATCTATGATATCATCCCAACACCTCCTGCACGACACGCCTACAGGTTCAAGCCAGACACGATTCTGGCGTCGCGGTTGTGATTGACCTGTCCGGCGACATCCAATCACTTCGCCTAACTACAACCCCGAGATCAATAAATACAGAGTCAAACGTGGGCAGTCAATTGGGGAGTAGGAGCCGGCAGGGTAAATAGACCATCGCTACGACCCTCGCGGTTAGTTTCAGTGGTATTGCCGATTTCACCTTGGGAGGAGGTGCGAGGATGATGAGAGGCAAATTGGACGGTGGGCGAGATGTGTGGGGGAGAACGGGCGTGAAGCAGAGCGCTGCTAAAGAAGTATATGCGGTTTGGTGTTAGGGAAGTGTTCGATTATGGGGAGGATGAGGAGGGACAGGATGTCAGTCCTGTTGTACATCAGACTTGTTTTCAGTGGGGTTATGAATCAGTCTTGAGCTTGCTGCCTTCTAAAACCATGCCCTGTCAGGCTAATGAACGACAGGATAAAACAAAGCGATCTGGATCGCTACTGTTCGAAATCGGATTCACTATTACTTTTGTATAGAAAGATAATTGTCAAAAGTCTCAATTAAAGCTCTCTGTAGTCTCCAAGTAATCGCATTGTTCTAGTGGTCGGCCCTTGTTCCGTGAACGCTCTTCACTTACGCCTCCCCCTGATGGTACCTAATTGAAGGTTCTGAGAGCACTTCACGCCTTCGTATACGCCCTAGAACTCCTGCCTGCTTAGAGCAAAGCGGGCTTAGTCGTTCATAGCAGAACACAGAGGTGTGTTTACGTTAATGGGGAGAGCGTATCTAAGCTTTGTGGGGTCCCGCGTCGCATAGTGGTGGCCACGATTAGAAGCAAAGCTGAGACGGTTGCTTGACCTCAGAAGTTGATGTTGTGTGAGACTACCATCCTGATGACAGTGCCCAAGTGCGCAATTGTTTGGAAAAGCTTGCGGATATACTGAAATTGCCGAATGGCTTGGTTGGAGTACTTTCATCATATTGAGGAGTTCAATGGGTTGTCGGCAGATTTGGAGATCTGTCTGAACTTTGGTACTATCAAAGTGCTACTGAGTGCTCTTTGTTAAGAAAAGTCTTGATGATTGAGCACTGCAAATTTTCAGGCTGTTAGAACGACCGCCTTCTGAGCTTCGCTAAGGCCCGTTTCAATCATCAAACCCTTTCCATTCCTGCCAATCTCCGTGGTCGTACTCTTGCTCTTCAGCGCTGGGTTCACAGTCAAGGCCCAACGTCGGCAGATCCTCACTTACTCTTACAAACGCAGCCACGAAAAATCCTTGCGTACCTTCTTCAGTCCCCTTCTCGCACCGAATACACGCTTCCGCTACCTCATCTGCATCAAAATCTTCGATATCGCCCTTCGTCAGTATGTCACGACAAGCAATAGCATCCCCCCTAATACTCCAAGCCTGCATCCCAGAAACCTGCTCTGCACGATGCAAGATATGCCATCCTTTTTGCTTGGCTACTGACGATTTCAAAGCTTTGATTACTACATGCTCGTTTTCTTCGGCGTGGATGGAGCATGTGGAGTAGGTAATCCGATGGGCTTTGGGGAACTGAAAAGCGTGGAGGATGAGCTTGAGCTGGAATGCGGACAGCGCTTCGAGCCGCTTGCTAAGTTTGTTAGCGTCGTCCATGTTTGTTGGAATCTCTTCCTTCAGGTCTATGGGATCCCGATCAAGTTTGGGCGTAGCTTGTCGTTTCCGCTTTTTTAAATGAGCCTTCCCCAGCGTGTCAGCCTGCTTGCTTGGTAGGATAATGCTCGGCATCTCTTTTTGTCCGATCATCCCACTCCCTGAGCAGCTGGGATCCATCAGAAGTGAGCTAACCCTATTCCATGGCGCTTTGTCAGGATTCAACTGGAGAAAGTCCTGCTCTGCCTTTACTTTAACGATTTCCTCGGCGCCTGCTGTAACAATCATTTCCTGAAGTACCACCGCCCGATCCTTATCGCGTTCGCAAGCCCAGACTTTTGGCAATGTTGTGGTAGTACAACGGCTTCGCAGGATAGCTGCAAGATGAGTGGTTTTATTCCCTGGCGCAGCACATGCGTCAAGGAACGGCCCATCCTCGGGCCGTGGATCAAGCAGATAGGCTGGAAAGCAAGACGCCTTGTCCTGTAGAATGATCAAGCCCTTTCGATATGCGGATGTTCTTGACATATCAGCGGCTACTGATAATGCAAGGAGATTTGGGATGTGCTTGTCAATGTGTAATAGCTTCTCGGCGTAGTGTGTTTTTTTAGCGGCCAAGACAACCTCGTCGATGGACTCCACAGCTCTGTACTCAGAGAACGTTGTCGCTAACTGTTCGTTCAAATTCGTCCGAAGCGTGTTGACTCGTATCCATCGAGGACGAGGATGTGCCGCATTAGAAGTTCCACTTGTCTGCGGTTCCCCCAACGAGCTTTCGTTCGCCGGATTCCCTGAATCATTGGAGCTACTGGTCTCGACACGTCTTCGAAGATCCTCGATGGACGTGAAGCCCTTCTTGAGCCTAACCTTGGTGAGCTCTGCATTCAATCGTGCCTTGTGCTTGGTCACTGCAAGTCTCAAAGGGTGCGTTGCCGGAGCCGCAATTCCTCTTTTCGCCAGAAGAAGGTCATGCACAATTAGAAGAGCTAGGCCAGGAGAAAGCTACATTATCCAACCTTGTGTGTCAGTTAGTATTTTAAAGTCTTCGTGGCCAGAATCTACGCGTACTTTTCTTTCGAACTGTAGAAGCTGAGACCTCTCAATGACTTGTTTTAAAATTTGGCTCCATTTGGATGCTTCACTAACGAGGGCATAGACTTGCTTTGGCGGTGATCTCAAGTTCTTCGCGCCGAATGTTCTGACTTTTAGAGATCCTAAAGACTGGCCAGTCTCAGACAGCAGCAAAGGTGCCGCATCATAGTAAAGTGACATTGAGGTGCTTATGCTTAGGCTGTGTTATCTAAATTTGTAGAGCGAGTTAGGATGGGTTATTGCAAGCTCGTTTAAAGTTTCCTCTTGCCGCAAACGTGCCTTAACAGGTAAAGTTCATACCAAAAATGAACACACAGGAATCCACTTCTTTGACACCGAGTTTGGGGTTTTGCCAGTAAAGCGTCCTCAGTCCTCCACATCACCATGGCCATGCAAACGGGCCCCGGCGGCAAGGTCGACCGCCAAACAACCACACCATTCCATCTCAAGCTCTTCTATCGGACTGGAGCTTTCCACCGGTATGCTCTCTATCCTCTCCACCAGTTTGCCCTTTGCTGAAACGCACCACCACAGTCGTCTAATCTGAAGTAACCAGACTCGACGAATTTCCTTCCTCAACCAGCGGCCCGCTACCACCCCACCTCCAAATCTACACCTGGCCCTCATGTACCCTCCGCGAGCTCTCTCACTTGCTGACTTCAGCGCTGCCGAGTCTGCTTCCCGATCCAGTCATCGGTACACGGTTGTCGTACAAGCTCATATTCCCTGATACGCGCGAGTCGGCACGAGGGGGGCCAGGGAGGTACATGAGTAAGGATCTGGGCAATGTGGTAGTAGGAGGTGATGGACCGGGTATAATGCCTACAGAGGAAGAAGCGAATGTAGTCACCTCGGGACCAATGGCTGGGGAGCTGAATGGAGAACCCGACAAGACGCTGCAAGATGCGCGGTTCGTGATTGGTGATTATATCTCCTGCGCGATTTTCCCACCTCTGGCCAATGGATCGGTCGCACCTCCGCCAGGAGCAGGAACAAGAACGGGAGCTACTGGTGGAGGAAGAGGGACGAACGACTATGGGAGCGGCAGAGGTGGGAGTATTAGAGGGCCGAGGGAGAATGGATATGGGGGTTTCAGGGGTGGGGGTGGACCGAGAGGGGGGCCGCCGTTTAATGGTGGTAGACTTGGTGGGGACCTACCGAGTGGGGAGTGGAGACGAGGCGAGAGAATACCGGATGGGCCTGGCGGTGGACGGGGTGGTTATGGTAGGGGAAGAGGGAGAGCGTATTGATGGCGTATTGATGGCGTTTGGGGATTTTGCACATTTATTAGTCCCAAAAAAAATCGAGAACCCCCGTTATGATCCGTACTCTGCAGTCAGAATAAGGATGCTACGTATCAAGCCTTGGTCTTGACAGGATGACAGGTGATGGATTTTGACTATTAGACATAGACTATACCATCTAATTGGAGGCCCAACTCGCTGACAAAGAGCAAGTGTGGAATCTTTCAATGCTGCAGTCTCCGGCAACAGAGAATACAATTGCTTGACGATTATCTCCTCTGGTTCGTATCGAGCGATTTGATCACCCTCATCCAGACTCACTGTCCGGAGACTCAGCCGTTCCTTGTCCTGCCAAAGTGAATTCGACCCTCCCAAAGCGCCAGTAGCATGCCCTCAAAATTCAGCGATCGTATCCCCCCTCCTCTTCCCCCTCATATTATATTTCCCCTGGAACCCAAGTCAGCCCCGGCAATCTTCCCGGACCCAACCAAACCTCTCCCCAATCCTTTTGAATCCCTGTCGTAGCAACTGGAGAACTCACATCCGTCACAAACCCCAGATATCCAAACATCGCCGGTACGACGACCACATATGCGAATGTCAGCCATGCTGTTCGGGGTGTCCAGCGAAAGTATTTGTGGCGGTTGACGTTCATATCTGCACTGTGTTAATCGGGCCTTCGCAAATGTGGAATGTAAAGACAGAGAGGATAACGGGGAGATTTATGCTGGCATGAGGGGCGTACTGTTGTATTTGGTGAGCGCCGGGTCCATTGAGATGGCGGCTGCGGAAAGGTTAGCGAATAACTTTCCGAGAGCGTTTAATTAATAAGCATGGAGTACATTTGTTAAGATGGACCGCCATGACAACAGACGAGGGGCGCATATTGCTTGGGAACTGGAAGATATTCGGAGGTTGAGGTCTGGATATTGTGATGCTTCGAGGTTAGCGTGAGGCCTTATGTAAGCGTTCTCCAATTGGGCAAGAGTGAGCGGAAACACTCCGAGATTAAGCCGAGGCTTATATGAAAGCTCGAGGTTGTAGTTGGGATGATGAAAGGTACAAATAAGCTACAAAGGACGCATCGATAGATAGCCTACGGGTTTACTCATTGTTATTGTACGATGGCTGAAGCATCTGACCATACTCCTGTGAAGACGGAGCAAAAGGCTAAGGTTGTACTGTACTGGTAAGTACCAGGTCATCGAATTGGTTGCCAATGGAGCTGTTATGTCTGAGGTTTCCTTACGCAAGCATCCCTCTTCAGTAACGTTTTATCGAGTTAGTTTGATGGCACATGTGTATTAGATCGTTTCTTGCTTTTCGAATTTGGAGTCATCTAAGGACCAATGCCCCATACAGCGCCATTTGTCCATGTTTTCCCCCTCTCATGTCTAGTTACAAATGCCGAAAGCGAAGCGTGATTGGTGATTTCGACCGACCTCTATTCAATACAGATCCCTTAACTCTTGCAGGCTGGAAAAGTCCCGCTCACAGCGTATCCTCTGGCTTCTAGAAGAGCTCAAGGTGGAATATGAGCTCAAGACGTACGAACGAGAGAAAATGATGGCACCCGAGGAGCTAAAGCAGATTCACCCTCTTGGGAAGGCGCCACTCGTCTCCATTCAGGCCGCGGGAATGTCAAAACCGTTGATCTTGGCAGAATCGGGTTTGATCATCGAGTACCTTATAGACCATTTCGGGCCCCAGCTGGCTCCCAAGAGGTATGCGGAGGGAAAAGAAGGGCAAGTGGGCGGAGAGACCGAAGAATGGATGCGATATAGGTACTACATGCACTATGGAGAAGGGAGCATAATGCCGTATCTGTTGGTTGCGCTGCTTATGGGCAGTAAGTCTTAATCTCTCATGAGGCACAAATTAGCACTAACGAGACCCTTCCCAGATATCCAGACTAACTCGCCGTTTTTCATCAAACCCATCTCGAACGCTATAGTTAACAACATCAACTCCATGTTTCTCGAACCTAATTTCAAGACCCATTTCGGTTTTCTCGAGAGCCAAATCACAACTTCACCACATGGGGGACAGTATCTTTGCGGCACCGAACTTACAGGAGCTGATATCATGATGAGTTTCCCACTTGGGGCTGCCAAAGGACGAGCTGGCTTTAATAAAGAGAAGCACCCAAAGCTTTGGGCTTATGTGGAAAGAGTGGAATCTAGGGAAGCGTATAAGAAGGCGGTGCAGAAAATCTTTGATGTTGAAGGGTCTTACGATCCGACTCTGTAGAGTTGTTGCTGGAGCTCGCTAGCCTGGATCTCTTCCCATTGTGACGCTTGTAGCGTAATTTTCAGTCATGTCAAAATGCCTTGTTTGTATCTAGCTATGCAAAACTTGAAAGTCTTTGCACTAAAAAAAAGAATACCTACGGTCGAGACTAACAACCACTGTGAACGCTAGAAATGATAACCATCGACTTTCTCTGAGAATACGACGGACCACAAACCAACATGAGAACAGAACGATGCCCAATAGATTAATCTGGGTCTATCAGTCAGGGTATAGCCTTCTTGGTAGTGGTCATGGTACAATTTACGATCTTTCCGCCCCGACGTGGTCAGGCCCTCCTCGTGTTTGACCCTATAGAGCCCATCAACGTAGAAGTCTCATCATAATCCTATGTAGACCAACGATTTTGAGACTTTGTTAAAGCCATACCGCCAGCGCCCACATCAATGGATAGAAGGACATGATGGCAAAATAGATAATTCGATGGGATTGAAGAACCAAGAATCATAGAGACAATGATTTGACACAAGGTGATGCTGTTAGATAACCAGCCCTCGAACATTCGTATCAGTGTTTTAATCGAACGTGATTCATGATATCCCTGCCAATAAAACCGCACAGGTGTCGTGTCTTCAGCAAATGCTATCTCACCGTGATACTGGCGTCAACATGCAGGCACTCGACTTCTTTCGCCGCAATCGCAATCTCGCAAAAACAGTCGTTCTTTTCCATTACCGCGATCTTGAAATAATCGCCTGACGTTCTGTCCAGATGTGATGCACGCTGGGTGATTTGATTGAGCCCAATGAGAATTTTTAGATGCGCATGTAAAATTGCTCGCTAACGGGGCGACACAGTCAGCACTATGCTATCAATAGGAGGCCGCCTCAACCTCGATTGGAGCTGGGTACAGTACGTAGGTTGACAGCGAAGAGTTGGGATGAAAATAGAAGTGTGGTCATCGCACGAAGGGGCAACGGCTGATGCCGCAAAGCGATTCCAATGGTGGCGGGGGGCATTGGGGAGACAATGAAAGCAATCCGTTCTCTCCAAAGCAGCATTGGCTTCTTGCGACCTCAACATCTGACTCCAGCTTCATATTTGCCTTGGACACCGAAACCCCAACTCACAACACAGGCGTTAGTGTCGTCGATCACAGCGGTACGGCCCGCCATGGCAACGCCTTCCGCGACGCCAGTCAACAGTTCATCTTCGACTTCCACCAAGTACAACCTTTCCCAGCAGTGCCTGTCTCCGAGCAGTCGCGAGCCTCTGCAGGCTCGTCGCAGCTGAATATCGGTGGTGACTGGAGGAGCTCCTTCGATTCAACAGATTCTGCGCTCGGCAACATCAATACCGGAAGGG
>JAABUS010004232.1_pt1 | contig 21145 bp, 27 predicted proteins | sample 5560161 | NCBI WGS metagenome assembly JAABUS01 (sample SAMN10711885, study PRJNA513376) | rock metagenome | isolation source: Antarctica rocks | place: Antarctica: Victoria Land, Trio Nunatak nord | collected 2016-01-04
TCCCGGGGTTCTTTGGAGGTGTGGTTGCGGGGGGAGGGGATGTGGTTGGGGTTTTGAGGGGGATGGCGGAGGGGGGGAGGGGGATGGTGAATGGGCTTATGAGGCGTTATTTTGAGAGGGGGAGGAGGTATAGCTGTCCAGAGATGGAGGTTGAGAGGGCGGATGGGAGGGGGAGGTCGTACTCTGTCTGAGCATGTACCGGCTGATGGTGCAGACAATCGACCGGCTAGACAATCCGGGGAAAGCGATCTCGATAGCGGGTGGTATTACCACGGATCTCACATAGGGGGCTTCAGGCATCGGAAGATCGTGAGCATTGATCCTTTCTCTCCTTCGATGAGGGAGCGGATCCAGCTACCAAAGATGAGAGTCGAAAACGTCACAATCATCCGATGATCTGACGATCTGGCATCCAGAGAAACAAGAGTCTCACGCCGTACACCTCCCTCTGCCGTCAATGGCTCATAATGCCAGCAAGTTGAGGTGAGCAGATAGCGCAGAAGTAGAAGTGACCGGAGCTGAATGTCTTCCGAAGCCCCTGGTTTACTCCCACTGACCAGCATGCCGATTAGGATGCCTCAACTGATGTAACCCCATACTTTCCTGCTGCAGTTGATGACCCCTTCATGATGATTTACTTGGGTTTCTGTTCTTCCGGCGTCTTTTGTGAGCTTAGTGCTTGGACATTAGGACCAGCGATCAATGACATGATATCAGCGGATGGAGTGATCGTCGAGAAGGAGGCCTGGCAATTGAAAAAGATCTGACAACGATGCAGAGATGCAAGGGTGTACATGAGCGCGGCGAGAACGCTAACAGGACAAGGCCACGTGAACTCAACGCCCCAAAATGCCCAGTGAACCGATGCCATACATCTCCCAACCCCCGAAACAAAATACCCCAGATCAAACAATATACCCGAGCCGCCCTAATGCAAAGCACACCCACAATCCCTCCTCCTCAGCTTGAAATCCCCTTCATAATGATCCCCGTGATTCGTAGCCCGTGCATCGCCAACAGGCTCCCCCATCCAGTTCTTTGTCCGCTCTACCATCGCACCCTGCTCTCTTAGCTGTCTGGTGACGGCATCAACGTCCACATCCAGATACTCGCGGAGGAAGTCCCCAACCGCGGTGTTCTCATGGTTGCCCGCTAACGGACTCGCTAGTTCTCGATTACTAGCGAAGATGGGCACGTCGACGGCTGAATGCCCATGGGTGCTCCACCCCACCTGCGCCCGACGGCTGATAATGTCCGCGAAGGCGTAGGACGCGGGCCAGGCTTGCGGGTGGGCGACGAGGCGGTCGATTTCGTCGTCCGTGGCGTCGTGGACGCCGAGACCGGTTTCGAGAAGGTGGCGGATGTAGTTTCGGAGGTCGGAGGAGCGGGGAAGGGTGGTGTCGACGGGGGTTTGGGGGTTGTTGAGGTGGGAGTGGAGGTGGTAGGCCAAGTTTTCGGAGGAATGGGTGGCGTTGGTGAGTTGCGCGGGGAACCAGTGGTATTCGGGGTAGGTGGAGTGGAGCTCTGTTGCTGGTTAGTGGTGCGGGATGGAGGTAAAGGGGGGAGGTAGCTTCAACGTACGGCGAGCGGTGGCTAGACCCCCGGTTTCGTGGTCGCTGGTACTGATGGCCACGCCTTGAACGTCGTCTTCGTCTAAGAAGTCTAACACGCTGGCGAACGCTTTGTCGTACGCTATCACCTCGTGGACTTGAGCAACGGGGTCGTTGCCATGGCCGGCGTGGTCGATCCTGCTGCCCTCGATCATGAGGAAGAACCCCTTGTCGCTATCCTCAGTCGCTGCGCTGAGGGCATTGAGCGCTGTGCGGGCCATCTCATCGAGTGACGGGTACACATCGTCCATGTGTCTTCGGTCAATCTCGTAAGGAATATCAGTCGATGCGAAAAGACCCAGTAGAGGCAGCTTGACAGAATCCCCAAGATTGAGATCGTCGAATCCTCTGCGGTCATCCACATAGCTGAAGCCATTGCTCTTTGCCAGCTCGACAATGTCTTTTTCGTCACCCCTGCATGATCCGTCCGTAGTGTTTGGCAGGAAATGGCAACGCCCACCTCCGAGCATAAGGTCCACCATGCGACCCAAGGGGTGCTCCCCAACCTCTTGCTCCGCAATCCTATCCTCTTCCTCGCGTTGATTCACATGCGCCGTAAAACAAGCCGGCGTAGCATCAGTGATGCGCGTCGTAACCACCAAGCCCGTCATGTACCCTGCCATCTTAGCCGCCTCCAGCACTGTTCCACAGGGAGTGTGATCCGGCAGTACCGATATAGCACCATTATAGCTCTTCTTCCCACACGAAAACGCCGTCGCACCCGCGGCCGAGTCCGTAATCAAGCTGGATGAACTTCTCGTCCGCGACGACCCAATAAGGTGCTGATCCAGCACCAGCAGATCATCAATCGGCAGCCCACTCTCCACTTGCCTGAAACTCCTCGTCAACGAGAGACTCGTCGGGCCCATCCCGTCAGACACCATGAAGATCAAATTTCTCTTCCCGCTTGGCCTGCCATCTTTCCAGTCGCCCCCTGAGCTCTTGGGATGCGCTGTTTGCTTGTGTTGATACATGACGGCGAGGATAATGACGATGGCGGTAGCAAGAGTGGCCCAGGCGAAGAGCCCAACCTCACGCCAGAAGTCCCAGCCATATCTGCGGGCTTGAGGTTTCTGTTGGCCGGTTAGGAGGGCGTCTTCTTCTTCGATGCTGCGCTCGTCGGAGTGGTCTGAGGAGGGTCGGTCTTGGGAGAGCAGAGGCTCTTGACCTCGAGGCATTGTGGAATCTCCCTAGTGCAGCGGTATCATTTGGCTTGCAAGAGCCTGCACCAGGTATTTAAAACATTGTTAAAGGTTGGGAGATAACACTTTGATCGTTGGTGGGAGCCACGGCACTGTTGTCATGTGCTGATCGACCCTAAATTAGCCCTAGCAGTCCGCATTCCGCGCACCATATATCATGCTCAGCAGACCGAAATCGACATTATACTTAGACATCAGATACTCGATTGTGGAACAATGCTGGCTATCTGGGCGGGTGAAAGCTAATTGACGACAGCTTAACCGCCGTCGGAACCATGGAGAGCCTTTGAGATCGCATCTTGAATTGGCTACATCAGCTTGCTTCCAATGGATACAAGCTCATTCTCTGATGTGAAGGTTTACGAATCAATCAAGCAATCAGTGTAACTTCATCGTAACCATCCTCGGTCTAAATCGTTTTCGATTTGATGGAAAGCCCTCGGTCATTTCCATCTAAGAGCTTTCGCAAACAGAGCAGGTCTGATCGTGCCTGCTGGAGGGTGTGTGCACTTATCTAAACTAAAGGGGGAAGTAAAGCAGAATTGACATGCCCAGACGCTCATGCACTGTTCCACGCTCCCTTCACTTACTCCATCGTCGACCAACCCTTTCCCTCTGGATCCAGGGCACAGAATGGTGCCCCACTTTATAGGTCTGGATCGTCCTCATCAGGCAGAGGAGCGTTCGTTGCGTCCTCCATCTCCTTGTTATACTGTGCGAGTAGAGCTTCGTCGACCTGGACGGTCGGCGGTTCGAGAGCGATACCTGCGACGAATTCCTGTAGGGAGATTCTGTAAGCAATGATCATAGCTAAAGAGGAGGGCCAAAGTTGGCTTACCAAGTTGGGGTTGCCGACCAGCTTCCTAGCCAGCCATAAGAAGGGCTTCTCGAAGTTGTAATTGGATTTGGCGGAGATATCGTAGTATTGAAGATTCTTCTTCCGGTGGAAGGTGATTGTCTTTGCCTTGACTTTACGTTCCTTCACGTCCACCTTGTTACCAGTGAGTACTATCGGGACCTGCTCGCAGACACGGACAAGATCGCCTGCGAGGTCTGTTAGCTACAGAGAATTTAACGTTGTGGCGGGGGATATACGGTGCCAATTGGGAACGTTCTTGTAGGTAATACGCGACGTGACATCGAACATGATGATACCACATTGACCATTGATGTAGTATCCGTCTCGCAGGCCACCGAACTTTTCCTGCCCGGCGGTGTCCCAGACGTCGAATTGGATGGGTCCATAATTCTAGGAGCTGGTTAGCGCAATCTCATGAAGAAGAAGAAAGGTACATACTGTCGTAAATTGGAGAGGGTGGACCTCTACTCCGAGGGTGGCAATGTACTTCTTCTCAAATTCTCCCGTCAAATGACGCTTGACAAAGGTGGTCTGGAAGACAAGTGAGTCAGTATAGGCCAATAAATCGTAGAATCCGCATGTCGAATTGAGGGCTGAGTTTCCATGGACTTTTCCGCAGTATCCCACAACAGTCGCTGATGACGCGCGAAGCTGGTACGAACCTTGCCTGTTCCGCCGTCGCCAACAAGCACGAGCTTGAAGCTTGGAGTAGCTTGACCACCGGCGGCGTCTGCCATCGTAAGATCGTGAAGTTTTTGTAGCCCCTGATACTTTTGGTGCTTCCGCAGATGTAGTAATAGACTACTTAGTTGCGCTCTGAGGGAAGGTTGACGCTGGAGTTAAGATTGTATAATTTGTGGGTAAGGCAGATGTCATTCACCTTTGAGTGACAACAAATTTTGCCTAGAGGGTGCAGACCAATCAACACAGAGTCGGCTTTTATTAGTCATCACATCTACATGGTTCTGATAGTGGCTTGGCGATATACATTGCACTGAGATAATAATTAGGCCTCCACTCAAGCAAGTAGGGACAGCAACATAAAATGTTCTGCCCCCGGGGAAACTCCTTTTACAAGCATTCCACTCTATCTCTATTTTACTCGGGAGACGAATGCCAGTTTCTGTAGATCCTGCAGCATCCTTGCATCAAATTGGAATCAGATTGGAAGAAGGTGACAGCCTAGTAAACCTCGTCCACCCCAGTTGCGTCTCGGAGTCAGCTGTAACTGTAGCTCCTGCGCGCCCATATTTGGATTCGATTCGTCTCTCGAGACTTTGACCAGGACACTACGCTATGGGAAATGGTAAGCGAAAACCCTTCAACCACCGCGGGTCACTTACGCCTTCGCTCCCTTGAACGACCACCCCGACTCGGCTGAGCTTCTCGTGGTTTATCCAATTGGCATCACCGAATGACCGTATCCTGTCCCCAGCTCTTAGACCTGCATCGTCCGCCGGACTACCAGAGATAACGCTATTGACCTTCGCAAACGGGGCTTCGAGGGGCCGAGAACGACTGTCGATTCTCTGGGATGGGCCAGAAGCCGAGGGTATGATTGAGCTCTGGAGCGAAGCGTGGTGTGCGTGTAACCCGACCTCAATCCTGGACATGAGCCCTTTGTAGTCGTTGCGAAGGCGTATGATCCGCGCTCTTGTAGTTCTTACTAGACTTGTGTCGGCACACACCATTGACAACATCGTCGCTTGGACCTACACACTTTGCGCGGTATCCAAGTCGTCCCTTGGGTATCCGTCGAAGGTTGTCAGTGTGGTGTTCATGTTGACGCCATGCTTGAATGCGCAGAAGGATCAGTCATTTGGCAAAGAGGTTGGAATGACGAATTGGCATCGCTCACACTGTCAAGCACACTACCCAGAGCGCTGAGTTCCTCTTCTACTTTTTGCTTTTCGGACATAAGCTCCAATAGTGACATGGCTTTATCTTTGGGTCCATCGAAGCTGCGGCCACCGGCCGAGTCCGAAGACACAGATGGCGTGTGTATACTGTCCATGAGAAGTCCCATCGTTGAGATGCTATACGTGTGAAAGGGCTCTTGATGCTGCCATATCTTAACTTATCAGTCAAGGTAAACCCGAAGTTTCTCCAAGGGGTTAGGGCGAGCTTAGTGTCACCGAAGGAGCGTTTCTGAATTCTCCGCGCTCTGGTCTTTCGAGAAAGGTAAGGTAGGTACTTTAGGACTATGACGGGGAGCTCTGCTATGTAATCACTAATAGAACGGACTTACAAGTGGCATCTAACTCATAGTATTGTAGGATTCCGTGCAAGACGTAACCTTGGGAGGTATGTTGTGTACTGTCAGTCTCAATCGCAAGTAGCTGCCATCAAGGCTGCTTCTCTCCTACAAGCTACTCCACCTTATGCTTTGATCCCATATGGTAGCCATTTCTGCCTTATGGGGTTACCCTCGTTTTCGCTCCTCCCTATTTCCGCCTGTTTACCCCAAGAATGACACATCTCGACGTTCCTTCTTCTTACGGTTGAAGCTCGTCAATCTTCACAAAGCTAGCAGCTTTGGGCTCTCCTGATTCTGTTTTTGGCGTTGGAATCGTTAATTCAGCATCTTTGATCGTAACGCTTTTGCAGCTATCAAACTTGCCTCCCTGCTTCTTGTCCCCTGTTATCGAAATTGCTGTCTTGTCTGCCATGAGGACGGCTTCCTCTTGCGGTAGCAATATTGTACCATGGCCACTAAAGACTTGTTGTATCGTTTTCCGAGCTCCCAATCATCGTCTTCGGCACCAGACGTGAGGCACAGCTGGCCGTTCTACCAGCAGGCTCAGCAGTCACAGCGAAGAGTTGATGATGATCGCTCTGAGCACTCCGATTCTGTTCGTAAGCCATCAGCAAGTTCTACTGGGTCTTTTAACTCCGGTTCTCATGGACCTCTTCGGCTTACGAATGAGAACATCCATCCACATCGGGGTGTTTCACCTTCCCCGTTCTCGAGCCTTGTGCACGGTAAAGCGTCAAATTCAGTCTCGTGCAGTTCTTGGTCCGATCAACATATTCGACACGGTCAGAGCCCCACAGCTATTGCTTCCCCCGATACCGAACCCTGGATCGACGTTGATCTTCGTGCTAGATGTGGCGAGCGTTCTGCTCAACGAAGGCAGTCTCGCCTATCGTATGAGGTCGCGAGACGGGAGTTACTGTCCGTTCGCCATCGACGCACTCAGCCAAAGCCAGAGGTGGACAAATTGTCCATAGTTACTACTGATGCTACGAAACATCCGTTCCGGAGATGGATGAACTCTGTCCGCCACAGAAGTCCTGGCCCCAATAGATCGCTAAAAGTCCGAGAAAAGCGCTGGTCCCTGGATGATTTTGTCGAGAGCAAGGATCCCTCGACGCCGCGGAATAAGGATAACCGACATAAGAAATCGTCCTCATGGTCATCCTCTGGCATCCTCACCGTTGTAAAGTCTGCAACCGCGAACCTAGCTGTGGCCCACTCAAAGAAAACTGAACGACGAACCCCAAGTCGAGGAAGTAAGAGGAGCAGTGGGACTTCTGAGGAGACGAACCGGGCGTCTTTAGACAAAAGTCGGGTATTTGCACGGTTTATGGACGAAGCTGCCTGGGACAGGGCCAGACAAAGACGGAGGACTCTAGAGGAAATAGTCAGCTCTGAAGAAAGCTATGTCGCCGATCTCAAAGTGCTGGTAAATGTATGATTCCGTGCAGCCATCGTCCTTCAGATCAAGGCTAATCGCCGTCACTAGGTCTATGTTACTTTGTTAGAATCGGCGTCGAACGTCTCTCAACAGAATTGGGCACGTGTGCATCAGAATATCACAGAGATCTTGACGTTACACGACGAGCTCCTGTCGTGCTTACGTCACGTAATGCGGGACTCAGATGCTCGCTCGGATAAAATTGACTTCAAATTGAGCCTGCTATCCAAGCACAACCGATGGAGAAGTCAAGATGGCTTTCAAGCAACGACGGCTGAAACAGCGGTTCCAGTAGCTCGGCGGTCTACAGAAGTCTCACGGTTTAGACGGAAAAAGAACTCCGCACTGGTCTCGGATCCTCATGAGGTTGCCGAGATTGCTCAGGTCTTCGATCGAATGGTATGGCCAGAATGTTATTGATTCTTCCTTCTTGTTTACTGCTGACTGTTACTGTTTGTGCAGATGACACGCTTTTTTGTCTACGAGGAATATGGAGCAAATTACGAAACCATGCTGCATGATATGGCTACGACGTCGAAGCAGATTCCGAACTGGCATGCTTACGAACGAGGTATCGAAGCTCTGGCGCATTCACTTATATCTTGTAATCCCTATGGGGGAACCAATAGAAAGGGGCTCACCTTCGAGGACCTGCTGATAAAGGTAGGCGTCAAAGCACTTTCCTAAATCATATCTGCCTGACATGTCTTATCACTAGCCTATACAGCGCGTCTGTAAGTACCCTCTGCTATTTGCGGACCTTTACAAGTACACACCAGTCATCGATGGTGCGGAGTCGCGGGCAGAGATAGAGAAGGTTCTTTGTAGGCTTCGCGAAACCACGCAGGAGATCAACAAGGCTACTAATGATCAAGAGACTCGTGTCAAAATTCAACGGTCTTGGCAGCTTCAGGATCTCATAGACGTTCCAGATGTGGTAAGAATGGTCAACATGCACAGGAACTCCGTGATCAGGGGCGTCGCGGCTGACATTCGTAGGTGACTGCGCCGCCTTCTCTGAGACTTCTCGGCCACGCAATCTTGTGTGGCGTGTTATTCGTGACCTATCAATCACCGCAAGGGCTGCGGGGCGGCTTCATGCTTTGTGTGCTGTTCAAGTCATACGTTCTTATAGCACCTCCGGGGGCGGGGAATACGAGGTACGAGTGTGGGGCGATTATTAACCTAGGAGGTGTTCGAATCGAGGAGCCGGACAATGGCAGGGGCAAGTGCAAGAACCGCGACAATATATGATTTGTGTACTTCATTGACTTTACCACAGGCTTACAGTGTCATACAGCTCCATACTCATGGAAGGCAACTTTCGAAAACGAACAAAATCTTTACGAGATGATCCACTGTGCCTGCTCTGCACGAGAAGAGGAGCAGTGGAGGGGTCGGCTCCTGGAATACTCCACCAAAGAAGGCCAACGACAAGCGGAGGACGATATTGGACTGCCGCCTCCATATGCATTACTAAATCTTGACATGAAGTCGCTTGGTCAGACGTTTCGTCAGTCAGAGAAACCAGTCCGCCCTCTGTCTCTCCAACGCGCCTCTACTATACCAAGAATAGCGAGTTATCAAGTGATCATCAAGAACACGAACGCTATGAAAGATCCCCCAATCCGCAATGTCTCCCCTTCGGATTCTGTAGGCCGGTCTCATTCTCTCATGGCTAGCAATCGAGTGCCAATTTTAGCCCCAAAACGAATGGAAAGGACACGCATGGAGCACCAACTGGCCGGCGTCTGGACCCGAGAATTGTTGCCATATCCAGGTATGGGTGGACAGCGTGGAGAAAATATGATTCGCAATTCGGCAAGCTCGATGTTGCAGAGACTCAGAGGAGCGAGTCTCAGCAGCACCTTCAGTAAGCGGTCGACAAGCGTTTCGAGCCTTGCAGACAGTAGGTCAGAGCATTTACAGGAATCTATCTATCGGACCGATGATCAATCGGCAAAGAAGTGGCCAAAATTGCATGAATCCAAATCCTTGGATGTTGGTCTAGGCATGAAGAACAGGACTATGGCAGGCTCTCCGGTGGTACATGTTCCACGGAGGAGCAACTTATTGGCTGGCACAAGACTATTCAGGATCAAGAGAGCTAAAAAAGAGATCATTGCGCCCGAAGCTACAAATCCTGATGATGAGCCTCGGTCTTCCGAGTGTAGCTCTGTGGAGACCATCAAAACCAGAATCACTGCCACAAGTGGAATTTTTACGGCCCTTTCGACGGAGGGAATTAGGGGCTGGTTTCATTCAACTCGATGAAGACAAGCCGGTCCCAGAGTCTTTCATTTGAGGGATGACTGGGTTCTTGTAGGCTTGTGCACTGGCTTGAGTGGAAGCCGACGCTCACAATGCGTTACAATGAGACGCAAAGTGAGGCGAGGGGCTGGAGGATAGGAGTGGATGGCTTACAGGCGGCATTGTTATTATTATCTGGGCTCCTTTGAGTATCTATATGCACATCCAATATGACCTTCAACCGACCAAATCTTCCTAAAACACCGATTGTAGGGCTGCACTAGGCTCGCTCGGGCCAAGCGGGTCTCCCACTCGCTAAAGTTCGAGATCGACGCACATTACCCGCCCGGCGACAATCAAACATCTACAATCACATCACCCACTACTTCTGAGGCCTACCGCCGACCGCAACCATGCCTGGAGGAGTCAGCGTTCGAGATGTCGACGTAGGTCTCCCAGTCCTATGGCGAGATTGCTAGCTTCTGCCTGAAGGTATGGGTGGACAGCTGAGAAGGCGGCCAACAGCGACCCCGAAAGGGAAAATGCGCTGCCAGGAACATCTTGAGCGCTTTACAATACTGATCTCGAGTAAAAATAGGCTCAAAAGTTCATCAGCAAGTACTCAGATTTCTTGAAGAGACAAGGAAAACTCCCCATCCCAGGTACGTTATTACCTGAACCGAACCGACGACCGGACTTCCCTAATAGAGATACCGCCTACGTGCTCCAAATCTAGAAAGATTGATGCTCACTTCTACGCCTCTAGGTTGGGTTGACACTGTCAAAACGTCTCACTCGAAGGAGCTTCCCCCACAATCCTCAGACTGGTACATCCTACTTACCCCGTCGAGTACCTTGGCTTCAATGGCGGCAGACGGCTAGCTGATGTTTGGTCTCATCGTTGCGAACCAGGTACTACACTCGTGCTGCCTCTGTCGCTCGTCATGTCTACATGCGCAAAACTGTCGGTGTCGGCCGCATGCGAAAGGTTCACGGCAGCACAAAGAACCGTGGCTCAAGACCAAGTCATCACGTGGATGCGAGTGGGAGCGTAGACCGCAACGTAATGAAGTCACTAGAGAAGATTGGCGTACTGGAGAAGGACGAAGACAAGGGAGGTAGACGGATCACGCAGAGTGGGCAGAGGGATCTGGATCGTAAGCCCACCTGGATTTCCCGCGGCCTCGGGCAATGTGGGGCATCGGGCTAACGAGACGATGCGATACACAGGGATTGCACAGCAAACCATCGATGACAGCGATGACGAAGAAGAGGAGTAGGCGGGCATGGCTATGGCGCTCTTAATCCGATAACGGGGCGGGGCTATCATAAGGTGTCCAATATCCCTAGCATCAGTTACTGGAATCAAAGCATGCCCAATTGCTCTATCTGCATGGATATCAGATCGTTGTGGGTAACGTAAGCAGCGTTTGCAGCATATCAATCAGCAATGCGATGCTTCTTTGGACAAGCCGCACATGCAGCGACGAGAAGAGGAGTCTGCTTGGCAATCAACAGAAGCCCATTGTACATATCACATTTGAGCGTGCATCAGCGACACAGTAACAGGCTGGGGTGTGCCAGAATGTGGATGAAAACCAAAGCACTCTAGAATTCCGTATGCAGGCGCAGCTGCAGCAAGCCATGACTTGTCCCTTGAGATCTGTTACAATACCGTTGAACCGCGACTTTGTTAGGTTTTAGATTGAAATGATCGGGTCCTGCCGGGTCTATTATATATCTCAAAGGAAGCCTTCCTATTGCTCACTTGGTGCGATGAACAATTGATCGGTCCTTTAGCAGGCCATAGGGCGCCTCCCGATCCGCCTCTCGCGCGTTCATTAGCTGGTCTCCACTAGCCATGAACTCTAACGTGGACCCTAATCTACCCAAGCAACCTTTTCATGCAGCACATTTCACGCAGCCGAGGAAGCGCGAATGTCATGGCAGGCTCAAGTATGAGCAAGTCGACATTTACTCGAGCGAAGAGTCCAGCGGCGAAGAGCGAGATGGCGATACGCTGGATGCCAACGGACAGGATGGGTCTGGCGGCCAGAAGCGGAGGCCCATGTCTGTGTCGTAAGCTACCTTACCAATCCAATCCGTTGGCATTCATGAGGTTGACTATAGGCAGCTGTGAGCACTGCAAGCTCAGAAAGGTCCGACTTCCCCGATAGCTCCAGCATCTTGTCACTGCGTCTGCCGAATGCGTACTTGCTCGACGATTGACATAGTGCAGGTCAGATGTGATCGAGGACAACCCGATTGCGGATGGTGCACGCGCAATGCACAGCTGTGCGAGTACAAGGAAAGAAAAAAGCCTGGCTTGAGAGCAGGTTATGGTCGTGAGCTTGAACGGAGGCTTGGTATGAACTACGGAACCTGCTTTCCATCGCCCATATGGCTGCTGAGCAAAACCTAGATCGTCATGAAGCTCGTTTGCAAAACCACGAGAAGCGTTTGGAAACCCAAGAGTTCGAGAAACGCAACAAAGGCCGATCACTTGGTTTTCAGTCACGGGAATACCTGCCCGAAGCTCAGGCCTTCTCTACGCGCCAAACACAACCGTCACAAAGCATTCATTCCTACGCGGAAACATGCTTAGTCTTTGCTCCAAAGGGTCAAGAGTCGCGCAATTTCCACGGACATTGCTCCCCAGGGAACAGCCCCTCTTCCGGGGCCAGCGAGACGCAATCGCAGTATACGTTTGAGGTAACGCAGCAACATTTCGCTGCCACGAATATGATAAGCATGCTTACTGTTCCAGTTCTCGAAAGGCTCCTCTAATTCCAGTGAAGAGCCTCTGCAGTCGCCCAGCCTGAACATTAAGGTCGAATCTCTCGAGGCTCAGGTCGTCGGCGACATATTTGCAGAAGCCGGCAACTTTGCCTTTCCAGAAGTCCCTATTCTTTTGGAGCTGGTAAATCTATACTTTACACACATCAATGCTTGGTGTCCGGTACTTCATCAGGAGACTATTCTTGGGATGGTTAATACATCTTCGCGCTTACGTGATGAAGGTGATCAAATCCTATTACACTCGGTAGTCGCCACGACATTGCGATTCTACAATAACCCTGGTTTCACCGACGAAATGAAAGTAAAACAGAAGGAAAGATCGAACAAGGAGGTCCTGTTATATGGCCTTGAAAACCCGACAGTCAAATCACTCCAGGCGATGGCCATCCTAGCACTAGACCGGGTAGGGTCTACCAGCGGACCTCCGGCTTGGATGCTCCTGGCTGTTGTCGCACGATCGGTTGTGCTGCTGGGACTTGCTGACGAGTTTACTTCCCAGACATCTTCGCCAGACAAGCCTCCAATATCGATCACTAAAGGAGTAATCTTATCTGGGCCTGGAGACTGGATCGAGGAGGAGAGCCGTCGGCGCCTCTTTTGGATGGTGTTTCTGCTCGACCGGCTGGCGACCATCGTTACAGCACATGACTTCGCTTTAAACGACAAACACATCAAGAGGCGGCTGCCTTGTCGCAACGACCACTTCGCGAATAACAAACGTGTGGTGACCAGGTCCTTCAAGAGGTCCAAAAACCTACAGGACCCACCAGGTCATGATCCTAATGCAGATGCATTTGCACTTTACCTCGAGGTCTTGGAAATACTGGCACGCGTTCACGAGTTCTTGAGGAGAACTCCCATGGACATCAGTGTACCAGAGAGCGTGCGAACATGGGTGGCGGAGTATGATAAGATCAACAGGTATCTTGCAAGCTGGTGGGCACGTCTCCCTCCTGAGTATAGCTCTACCAGCTCCGTAGAGTCCAGCGATGGGGTAGGGTATGCTCCAAGCAATCACCATGAGGTTTGTGGTTGGGTCATGTTGCATGCAACTTACCACGCGTGAGTTTGCCCTTGTCAGTAAATCGAGGTCAGATCGATAGCTAATCCGATCGAAGCGCCATGATACGTTTACATTCCTCCGCGGCTTACCATAGGCCTGTCTCCCCTTTCTTTACTGCACGACTTAGCGACGACGCTGTGCGGTCTTGCGTTAGTGCCGCAGGTATGATTTTAAGCTTGTGTGTCCATGTCGTTCATTACGATATAATCGACAAGCTAGGTCCACCCTTTGCCTACACATTATGGGTTGCAGGTCGAGTTCTTCTGGTCCATGGGTCCACGTTCTGCCATTCAGTGGACGACGAGAAGATCCGCATATTGATCAAAGCACTCGGATGCATGGGCACTTACTGGCCAGTCGCAGATCGCTATCATCAACTCCTCGTTCGAGTCTACAATGATTATCGACACAGCGAGGAAATCTTCGCCGAATTTCGAAGACGAGTCATGCCGCGCGCGGTCAAGAGGATGGTGGACATGACCAAGAATGCCTATGATCTGAACTTTGGAATCGCATCGCTCTCGATGGATGAACCAGACATCTCTAGAATACCTGCGAATGACTACCTCTCCTGACACGGTGCTATGTCTGTAGATCCCGCGCCGCCCGGGACGACGAATACTCCGATTGACGGCAAGCAGGCCAAGTTCTTGTCGTTTGGTCAGGACATTTTCTGCGATCCCATGAATTCTGCGGCAACAGGCCCACAGGTGTAAATGGTTTAGACATGCGACTACAGCGGACAATGTAGACTAGCATAGCAAGCTCAGCAACTGTCGACGAAGGCCAACTGCTGGTTCTCCGTCATTTGTATATAAGACGAGTGTCGGCAATGCTCCGTACCCAAGATCTGCTCAGCTGCAGCTCGGACGCTAGATGGGCTGCACGGATAGCAACCTCAGGGCCATGTGCGAAGGTAATGCAAGGCGACGATCCATGGGCCGCGAAGACGCGTGCAGCCCCGGCTAGGATTTGTCAAGAGAGGAAATTATCTCCTGCGTCGAGTGCAATTGCCTGCTCTGTGGTCGCGCGTTGCATGCGGAGGTTGAGGCTCGACTGGGCGAGTGGTGCAGGCCGAGCGAGGAGCGAGGAGCGAGGGCCGTTGGGCGCATGAAGTCATGCTGTTGGCCCCTGGTCATCACCTTCTCCCCAAAAGGACACTGGTTTGACGGTATGCGATTCATGGACGATGTCGGTAGCAATTCGGCCAAATCATAGGCTCCGATGCAGTGTGCAGACCAAATGTGCGGATTGGCACGAATCCCTGCCGAATTCAGTTCGGGTCAGACGTATCACGGAATAGTGCGCGCGGAAGCTCTGAAACCGACAAGACGAATGAGCTGTCACCACATTGTACGATTTTGAGTTGGCTCTGCAACAGCAGCGCAGCTGGGTCACTCGCCTCTGCTTTCTTCCACTGCACCGAATATACCGCCTTCATGCCAGTAGGCAATGACGGTCGAATGACCGATAGGCGCAACGTCATGGGGCAGGAAAGACCGCGATCTCGACCACGCCTCCAGTTGTGTGGCTGGCTGACCACCGCACGCCAATATCCCTAAACCAGAATAGCAACACAGTGACGTTTCCGACTGCCGAATGCAATCGACCCTCGCCGCCGCCCAATGTACGGATAAAGGCACGCCCTTCGTCGTCAACGATTCGACGAACGTATTGACAGCTGGAGATAGACGACCATGACAAATATTCCTATAATTACACGCCACCCGCCCTAACCTCGCCTTGCCGTTTAGGTCTGACAGAGAACGAAGTAAAATGAGATGAAGAGGTCTGTGGGGATGGGCCCTCGCAGCCAGATACGGGGTGTGTGGTTTCTTCCCCAGCAGGATTTCAGCATGTCGACGATAGATGGACGTGCTCGTATCTGGGACGTGGATCTGTACTCGTACAGGGCTGAGGAGACTGTGGGCAGCATCGAGCCTTGAGGTAGTGCAAGCGCTTCGCATGTCGTCAATCTGGAGTGGATATGGGCTGCTGGCCGGAAGCGCATCCATGAGCTCCACAGATCTCAGACCAATATCAGCGTAGAGCACTATCGATAAGCCATTCTAATACTCCGGATTGATGAATCAATCAATGATCATGACTGATAAGTGATGACCAGATCGGATATTCTCGCCGGTGCGCTTACCAACGCGATCGTCATGATGTGCACCGGGGTGTGGATGATAATGGGTGCGGGCGACGCCCTGAGACCAGCTAAGGGACCGTCCCGGCGTTGCGCCCCGGAAAAGCCCAGCTCTATCCTCACCACTCTTTAATGGGCATCACCGGACTAGAAGTACCTAGTCTCAGATGAGTTCAAGGACCAGCTCTAGGGGCACCGGGGCCAAGCGGGGGGAGAGGTCCTAGTGGGGGATTCGGGGGACTCGCCTACTTCTACTCTGTAGGGGTGCCCCCTAGGAGCAATGGTTCGGGGGCTAGTGCAGCATCGCCGCTAGTGTGCCAAACTGCACGATGAACGATTGAATCAATGCAACACAGATCCACCTGCCTGCATGCTCTCATACGGAGTGCTCCTACACTCGCCCTGCTGCTGCTATCCCAAGACACCACCCTCCTCGTACCCGCCGGGGTAAGGCAAGACGATAGTACGATACTCGACGCACTGTATCAGTCTCTCACTACCGCCCCCCCTGGTCCCTCCATCGGCACTTTCGCCTCGCCTGCTGCTGATTGGGTGCCCCCTGCTTCCCAGTGTCGTACATGCACAGATGTGAGATGACCTTCATCAAGCGCTGCAGACTGGCTAAGTGGCCTTCTGGCAAGCTCCAACGCTTCACGGGAGCACTCCGTGCCTGTCGTTGGCCTACTTGGCCCTCGAGACCCAATCAATCTTGCGCCACTAGTGCGGCATCCAAACAGGCTCTCGCTGTGCCCGGTGCTGTTGCAACAGTCCCATGGTTCACCCTTCACCCCCATGCATCTCGTTCGCGCTAAGCCGCAGCCACGGCGGATCGAAGACTGGTCTTGGGGACGTGGTGGGCATCCAGCGGGCTGCCAATGGGGCAAGGGTGGGCAGATCGAAGGCACAGAGCCTTCGGCAATCTACCTTTGGTGTCACATCTACTTTCTTCATGCATTCAACGTCAGCCGCCAGCGAGTTGTGGACGCTCCATTCGCGTAAGTGGCTCTCGTTCCACAATGGTCCAGATGCCCAATGTCCAATGCCACTGACATCTTGCCGCATCCCTTTACTAATGCGAGCCCTAGTATTTCTCATTTCATTCCGTTAGGGAAAACAATGTTTGACCATGACACTGGCTGACTATACGTGCTGGAGGGAGTTACTGAGGTGGAGGCCATGTGCTTGCCGTTCATTGTTGGATTCGTGGGCCTTTTGGGCAATATAGACCATGGACCTCGCTAGCAATCCCTCCCTCGCTGACGATGCACCCGGACCTCAAACCGTACCTATGCAACCGGCATCGCTTCGAGAGAAGACTAAGCGTCCTCAATTGTCTTGCAATCCTTGTCGGACTCGAAAAGTCAAGGTTCGTATGGGTCAAGTCATCTCCCTGCCCAGCTCCCTGACCTTGAGATGCTCATAGTGTGACCGCATACAACCATGTACCGCCTGTTCGCTTCATCAGATAGCTAATCACTGTCATTACGATCTTTCGGAGAGTGAACGGCAACCGATCCTCCAGGCGGAAGCGTTGAAGGAGAAGGACAGATCCATCTTGCGTCTTCGTAACGAGATCCAGCTTCTTCGCGGTCAGCCCATCAAAACAGAACCAGTAAGCGATGACCAGTCGGGTCAGATCAGACCCCGCATGAGACTTCCACCAAGGATCCCGAGGAGGACGACAACAGTAGGTCAAAAGCGCTTTCACGGAGGTCCCTCTGATGACCACATCTACTTTGGCACTCCCGGCTTGACAAGCGTTGTGCAAGAGGTAAGCCGAATCTTGCTTCCCTCCCGACCAGGGCTGAGAGGGTCTAGTTTGCGAATCTGTCGGTGCAGGGCCATATACCCAGCTTAACACATTCTGTCCCACGCGGCAGGGACATTCTCTCTCATCAAATGAAGACTGCTTTTCCTTTTCCCACCGTGTGGCCGGCCGGTGACGAGATAACCTGCCTATTGAGTGTCCTGCCCAGCGAGGACGATATCATGGGCTATCTGGACTCCTTCCAGCGACGTGTTCAGGCCTGCTTCTTTCCTCACATGCCAGAGGAGTGTACGCAGCCCGAGATCAAGCGCTTTCTCGCCAACGTCGAGCATCACGCTGTCACGAACTCCGATATGTTTGCGCTACTCTTCGCTACGATGGCTCAAGGTTTGCAGAACGGTATCTACGACCGATGCGGGGAGAGATGGATTGCGGGTGCAGTAGACGCTGAGTCTCAAAGAGGCGATGTATTTGGTCGGTCCCTTACGTCTGTATGTAGGCCTACGAAGCTGACACTCTCTAGTCGCTGCCGCTATGCAGGCATTGAGGATGGGATCATTCCTCTCGCGGCCAACGATCCTCACCATCCAAACCTTGTTGTTGATAGGACCGTATCTCACGAACAGCGGTAGATTCCTTGATGCGTGGGCAGTTTTTGGGTTGACCATAAGGCTTGCCCAAAGCCTCGGCTGTAAGCGCTAGGACAACAGTAGGACTCCCTCGTGCAAAACTGACGTCCCTGCAGTACATCGTGATCCGAACAAGCTGAATCCACCTGCACCAAACGAGCAAATTATTGTGCGCAAGAATCTCTGGTGGTGGATGCTCCATCTCGACCAACAGTACTCCATCACTCTTGGACGACCTCTGGGCATCTCAAGCATTGGCGATTGTCCGACCCCTGAGCCTCTTATCGTTGACCCTGTCATCCAAAGCCTGTCCAATTATCTCAGCCAATTCACCCTTTTGACACGTCAGATTCTGTCAGCTGGATATCAGGATAACGCCCAGATCGACCACTTCACTGATCAGCTCGTCCGTCTAAAAGCAACCTTGCCAGGGGCCATTCAATTCGACCAGACATGGTTGAACAAGGAGAAGCCTCTGCCTCCATGGCCTCTTGATGCGCAAGCAGCAGCCCTCCATGGCAAGACAAACAATATAATCCTTTTATTGAATCGACAAAGGGTGGAGGATCCTCTAGAAACTAGTGTGGCTGTACCCTTCCTGAAGAGAGACCCAGATTCTGCCTATATAGTTGCTCGCGGCCGAGAGCGGGTACTACAATCTTGTCGCGCGATTCTCCACGCTTTCGAATTCTTCCATTCCCGTGTTCGAGCTGCTATGATTTGCTGGACCATGGCACAGCAAGCGTTTAATGCAGCTGTGATTCTCGTTCTTTCCATGTTCGAGACAAAGGATTGTCAGGATCTCCATATTGTTCAGCTGACAATGAGTAATTTCCACGAAATGACTCGACTGGGCTTGCACAAGCTTGCGGGACCTGCTCTTGAGAAGCTAAGCACTCTTATGAGAGATTTCCAAGCAGGTGAAGCAGCTAAAGAAAAGGTCATGGGTCATAACGGCATGTTCTTGCTCGAGGATCCAGGTTTACAGGGGTTCAAAGAAGACTTTCTCCCTTTGCACTTTCAGATGGCAGGCAGCGCAATGCCGCAGGATCGGCCGAGTAAAAGGCGATCCGTTGCTGGTGATCCGACTGAGCTTAGCTCGCCATCAACTTCGAAACAGACAACAGCGTCCCAGTCCAGACGGAAAGGCCAGCACAAGCCGAACCCTACAAGAGGTATCAAGCCTAAAGCGCCGCCTATAAACACAATTTCGCGCAACCAAAAACCTCCAAACCTACGCAGGCTATCGGAGATACCGCCGAACTTTCATCGAGAACAAATACGATCAGCTCACAGCACTGGGGATATTCCACTGATGGTCCCTGAGTCTCTGGGCTACATGGGCACGCAAGCAGAGTCTGCGCCCTCAACAGCTTTCCCAACAGACGAGCATACCTTCTCATCCTTCCCCACCGACTTCAATTCTACCCCACAAATATCTGACATAGCCTTCAACACTTCTGTCCTCCGCCCAGGGACTTACCCGCAAGAGCGGTCGTTCTTCCCACAACAACCGACTTCTGGTCCTGATCCCAGCGCAGCGATGTTCACGCCGGGGGGACCACTAGCTCCATCAACGTCTGGAGAGGTTTATCAAGTCCAGCCGGGGCAGCAACCCAATTTTCCATTCGACCTTGACGACAGCTCTGGATTTGCACAGTACCAACAGGCATCGTCGTCATACTTGGCTTCGCCTTACACCATGCCGCATGTCCCACCATCTTATCCCCATCAGTTTTAGTTTCTATATACTCTGCCGATCCACTCTCGTTTCAACCACCGAATCCTTCCTCAACAATAACGGCCATATCGTACCTGAATTTGAAATTATCGACAGAAATAAAAGCAACGTCAGCACGGGTCAAACAGTACCGTCGACGCGCTCAGAACTATATTTTACTCCCAGGACTCTTTCATTCAACGGTTTCTCACTTTACAAGAAATCATTTGCCTACGTCAAAAAGCAGCCCGTCGTTTATATACCCCACCTCCGCAACAGAGAAGGACGTTCTTGGGCTTGAGAAGCACACCGAGGTCGCACAGTACCGGTTGCACTCAGCGTATCAATTGGTGGATATACCCCTCGCTTGACGGTAGTTCGTTGCTTCATGACGACCCGTTCATACCTCTAGCATTCCTCAACACTCGTTAAGATTCACGATTTTCGGTTCCCTTCGACCTTGTCTTTAGGGCGGGCAAGATGGTTCTGCATGGCATTCTTGGAGCGACGGCGGGGCTTTTAGCTTTTCACTAGAATATAACGAGGCAACTCGGACATACAGGATAGCGGAAGAAGCTGGTCCTGGCGTTCTTTTAATATAATGGAATCCCTGATTGGGAAATTTCTCAATCAAAGGTACGGACAGCTGTATGGAAGCTTGCGGAACGTGATGCTGGAGTGGTGATAAGATACTCAAAGAAACATGTACATCCAACCGCTGATGCTCGACGCTCCTCATCTTCCATCTTAGATCCTGCTCTACCATCTCCGGCTTCCATCCCACAACGCAAGGCCGATTCAGGATACAGGAAACCCCCTCTTCATGCATTATTATGCATCCCGAAGCTCCCATTCTTCCCCCCTATCCTCCAGAGTCTCCAAGCGCATGTGACATTATTAGAATCTACGCTATCCATCAGTATTCCTCGAGGTTCAGCTGGAAGGCACATACGCGGGCAACAGGACCTCACTCCAGCTCGACGACAGAAATGCAACGGCAACCTACCGCACTAGTCAGCCAACCCACTCTCATACACCCTATCACCCCACATCCCTGTCCCACTTCCACTCCCTCCTCTACCCACGCCGCCCCTCTCTTAAGCTCTCACCACTCTCCCTCCCCCTTCTCTCTCTCCCCACCCTTCCTCACCTCGCCCCTCACCCCTCTACCCACCCCTTCCTCACCCATCCACCCGAAGAAAACAAACTCACACCAAACATCCCAACAGCCCTAACAGCGCCCAGGTTCTCCTTCGCGGTCAGCTCCGTATATGCGGTTTTGAGGTAGCCAGTTGCGGTGCCCTCTTCGGGAGCTAGAGGGCCGTGGCGGGGTGCGATGCGCTTGTTGGAGGTGGAGGAGGAGGGGGGGGAGCGCTTGGGTGGCATTGTTGTGGGGGG
>JAABUS010004235.1_pt1 | contig 21143 bp, 23 predicted proteins | sample 5560161 | NCBI WGS metagenome assembly JAABUS01 (sample SAMN10711885, study PRJNA513376) | rock metagenome | isolation source: Antarctica rocks | place: Antarctica: Victoria Land, Trio Nunatak nord | collected 2016-01-04
GCCACAGCAAAAAGCGATATTGATTTATTGGTTGATATTTATAAAGACAAAAAAACGCTTCGTAATTACCTCTCCATTGTTTATTTTTTAGAAGAATTATTTAACAATAAAGTAGAGCTGATCACCAAACAATCATTAAGCAAACATGTTGACCCGCATATTTTAGAAACCGTAGAATATGTATCCATCGCAGGTTGAGTTTTTAAAACATATCTTGGATGAATGCAATTACCTGATCAAAGAATATGAGCAAAATAGCTTTGAAGAACTTTTGCAAAATGAAAGGCTTGCAAAAGCTATTTGCAGAAGTTTGGAAATTATTGGGAAGGAAGCAAGCAGTAAAATTAATCCTTAAAAAAATTACTTTGCTATAATAACTTATAAGGTCAAATTGATAAATGGGAAGCGAACTACAGACCTTTATGCATCAATATAAGGATTTCTGGGAATGGTAACCAAGCGATAGCCTTTAATTTGTAGTTGCTGAATAATTCTGTTATGAGGAACCTGTTTAAAGATAATGGTAGATAATACTTGTCCCGGTAATATCTTAAGCTTTACCAGCAAATCCAGAAAACGTTTTTTTACCTGGATCGATAAAACCTTCCAATTTTTTGTATCATTATTTACGTTTTCTGCTCCCTGGAAATAAAAGTTTGGATTGATTTTCTTGAAGGCAACCAGGGGAAGGTTCAGGCCTGCTGCAAATTTCTCAAACTCCCTTTCCGATACCTTGTACACAAAATTACCAACCGGCTCGAAAGAGAACCGGTTCTTCCATACTTTGCGTAATAAGCGGCTTTTGGAGGACAATAAATTGGTGAGCAATAATAAAAGGGGCATTTTAGATACAGGATCCTGCGGCTCGATGATAACAATTGCTTTTTTAGCTACCCGTATCATTTCATAGAGGGCGGCATAAGGCCTTGGAAAATGATGGTATGATTCTTTACAGAGCACATAATCGAACTTGCTGTTACCAAAAGAAAGCTTTTCTGCATTCTCAGCTGCATACGCTTTCACTACGCCTTCCTGTTTTGCTACTTCTAAAAAATCAACGTTCAGGTCAGTAGCCAGAGCACTGCTTCCCTTGGATAAAATATATTGGGCATCAAAACCATAAGCATCCCCAACAGTCAGCCAGTGCTGCGGCGGATCCTGTAGCAAAGGTTCCAGGCAACTGAAAAATATTTGTTGTAACCACCGGGAAACTGTTCCCTTCCCAGACACCTTTGCTTTATGGTAATGATTAACTTTTGCTTCCCTGGTTGGAAATTGCTGGTTATACCAATTGCAATGCCGGTCGTAACTTTCCTGATGATACATAATGAATTTAGTAATTTATCCTTTATGGAGAATTACGGCTGATCGGAAACAAACGCTGGGTAACCTGACCTAAAAAAGAAGAAAAAAAAGATTATTAAAAAAAGCACAATATTATCCCAGCGTTTTTGCATTGGGCTGCGTATGGTTAGTAGGATAAAACGAATACCGGCACTCTTAACATATTAAATGAACTTATTTGCTAAGCAGGATTCCCGGCTTGTTAAAAGATGTAAGGCTAATGAGCGCTCGGCACAGGAGGATTTATACAAGCTGTTTTATGCCGAAATGCTAAGGCTTTGCTACCGTTATCTAAAATCTAATGAACTGTCTGGAGAAGCGCTTAATACAGGATTTTTAAAAGTATTTCAAAATATAAGCACCTTCGATATGCAAAAAGGAGATCTGGGCGTATGGATAAGAACCATTATGGTCAGAACATGTATTGATCTGGGCAGGAAAGAAGCCAAATTCCAGGAGACTGGTAACGGAGATGAAGAAACAGCAGCTTTATTTATCACACCTGAAATCCTGGACAAACTGTATGCGCAGGACTTGATAAAAGTTATCCGACTGCTACCTGCTGCAACACAACTCGTATTTAACCTTTCCGTTATAGAGGGTTATTCGCATAAAGAAATCGGAGAACAGTTACAGATTAGTGAAAGTACATCCAGGTGGCATTTGTCAGAAGCTAAAAAACAGCTTAGGGCAATATTGGAGCCAGCTAATAAAAGTGTTAATGAACCAACTGAAAACCCAAATAAGGCAAGATGAAAAATTCAGCATGGTATCAGAAACTTTGGCGTAAAAAGCTGGATGAACTTCCTCTTCATAAGGATACCGAATCAGCATGGCCTGACATGAAGAAGCTGCTCGACGAACACATGCCTGAAACTGGTACCGAAGGAGGAAGCAGTAGTAAGCCATTTGGAATTTCACTGGTTTCTTTACTTGGCTACCTCATACTGATAGCAATTACAATTGGTGCGATAGGATATTACTCTTTCCTATCTATCACTCCTAAAAACGTTCAAAAACCAAAACAACAAAAGCATATAGACACACTAAAACATAGTGAGATTAGCCTTGATAGTACACGCAATAATATCATTGATAATAAACAGTTGCAATTAAACGCCAATGATATTGTTGAAAATAGCAATGATACTATCTACTCTAACAAACAAAGCAGTACAATTAGCAAAGTAGAAACGGCTGCTTCAAATCCGAGAACAGAGATTAAAGCTTTAACAAAAAACAGTAGCTTACCTAAAGTAGTGTTACCTAAAAGAACAACTTTAGTATCTTCCAAATTGTCAATCCGTTTTGTTGGTATAGAAAAACGAAATCGGTTACAAACTCATCCAATTGTAAAAACGGTAACAAAGGCAAATGGAAAACTGACTGACAGTGTGGATAAGATCATAAGTAAAGACCGCTATTTAGATGGAAAGAATGCTGATGGGTATAGCAAGGCTATTAACAGACAATCTATCATTCAGGATTCAGCAAATAAAATAGCTAAGTTTAAACAAGTACCTGCAATTACAACAATAGTTAAAAAAGATAAGAATCAACTTAAAGTCAGTAGCAAATCAAATGTTAATCAATCTAAGAATATAGCAAAAGGAAAAAAGGCGAATGTTTTTCTTACACCAACCTATAATTACGGTTTAGAAATCGGGGTGAATACAAGCAACAACGTTAGATTGTATTTTGGTGGAGTTGGTTCATATGCTTTAAACAATCGATGGCTGGTTAACACAGGGGTTCGAATCAATGGCTATAAGCGAATTTTCGGTGAATATTCACATCCAAGTTATTATCGGCCCGATTCCCTGCCTCCCTTTAAAATTATTGATTCTCGTAAACTTTTAGTACTCGATATACCGGTAAACTTAGAATACAGAATTTCTAAAACAATTAGCGTAAAGGCTGGGCCTCTTATCAGCCTGCCTTTAAAACAGAGAGACATCAGTAGCAAACTTGGCACTATTACAGATCTGCGGGATACTGTTTATCATAGTAAGGAAATTAATAAAGCTATCAATAACACAACCATTAGCAAAATTTCTTTTGGGTTTACTGGTGGCGTAAGTTTTCACCTAAACAAATTTGATCTAAATAGCAACTACCAGTTATTAACCCCTTATAAAGTCAGTAATGATTTAGGTGCTTATCGCAAAGCCAATAATACTTTTCAGGTTAGTATTGGCTATCGGTTTAAATAGCTTAAACTTTCTACAACCCAAACGTCAACCCAAAATTCATATTTTTCAAACCTGCTTGATCAGGGCTATTTTCAGACAGGTCATTCGCATAATACTTCACAAACAAACTTTGTTCAATCTTTAAACCGTTTCTTTGTATAGCTTGGCCAGTTGCTCCTCCCATTCTACGGACCACTTGAGTAAGGCCATTAGCGGATCAGCGGTACTTTTGCCAAAGCCTGTTAATTCATATTCAACACGTGGAGGTACTTCAGGAAATACTTTCCGTTTTACCATACCGTAACTAATCAAAGTTTTAAGCGTTTGAGTGAGCATTTTAGGGGAAATGCCATTGATTTGCCGCTGCAACTCACTGTTACGCTTGGTACCCTGCATCAACGCCATTAAAATAAGCAAAGTCCACTTATTAGCTATCAGCGTTAAGGACTGGTTCAGGATGCAGCTTTCGTCCAGATTGGACTTTACCATCAGCGTTTGCTGTAATTTGAAAAAATTTTCATTTTCTTTTCCTGCTTCTTTTACTATTACGCTCATATCTTACTTTAAGGTGCTTATGATACTTTTGGGTGCCTACTTCCAAATATATAGTATTGGGTTTAGCTTTGTAATAAAAAATTGAAATTATGACAAAGAATGAAACTCAGGGCCAGCAACTATTCATGGCCTTATTAAGCAATTTTAATTCTGGTGCTGATGCGGTTATAAGCTTATTCAATGAGGATGCGGTTATTGAATATCCTTATGCACCTTCTATCGGAGTGGCAGCACGGCAAGACAAGGAAGCGTATCGCAAGCACTTAGAAGGCGGTTTAAAGAATATGCCTGATCTTCAGTTTTCAAATATCAGGGTATATCCCTTACAAAAGGAAGGTGCTTACTGGGCAGAAGCACACGGGGAAACGACTATTCTGTCTACCGGATTATTATACCAGCAGGATTATGTGATGTATTTTATCCTCAAAGATAACAAGTTTAGCTTTTACCGCGAGTACTGGAACCCATTACCTGGAATGAAAGCGTTTGGAGGAGATAAAGGAACGCAAGAAATGTTTAATACCAACGACAAATAGCATCATGATGAAAATAGCCATCGCAGCAGCCACAGGAAACATTGGCAGCAGGGCAGCTAAGCAGGTAGCCAGCCAAGGGGCTATACCTATATTGCTTGGTCAAAATATAGATAGGTTGAACCAACTAAATATTCCAAATGCCATTACCGAAGTAGCGGATCTTAGCAATAAAGAACAGGTCATCAAGGCAACCCAAAGTGCTGATGCTTTGTTGTGGCTGGTTCCGCCAGTGCTTAATGTATCAAGTTTACGGGAATGGTATGATCAGGTAATTGGTGCAGGTATTGCAGCAGTCCGGCAAAACCAAATCAAAAGAGTAGTGCTGATCTCTACCCTGGGCGTAAGTACTTTACCTCATTTAGGCACAGTTACCTACTGCGGAAATATGGAAGCTGCCTTTGATGAACTGGACACCAATGTACTGGCCTTGCGGCCGGGTTACTTTATGGAGAATTTTCTGCTACAGGCGCAAAGCATCAAAGAAAAAGGCGAGTTTAGCTTTACTTATGATGCGCAGCATGATGTCCCGTTCATTAGTACGAATGACATTGGTGATGCTGCAACCAAATACTTGCTGGATGAAACTTGGGCCGGACATTGGAAACTAAACCTGATGGGACCCGAAAATATAACCTTGAGTGAAGCAGCATTGCGTTTATCTATACAGCTTAAAAAAACCATCAGCTATAGGCAGGAATCCCTTCAAGAAATAAAGGAGCAACTCAAAAACTGGGGAGCTACGGAAACAGTACAGCAGGAACTGACAGATTTATTTCAGGCTTTAGGTAACCCTAATGGCGCTTATGCCACGCCCCGTACACCAGAAGCTTATAGCCCTACTTCTTTCGAGGACTTTGTAAAGAATAAGCTATTGCCTTTGCTATAGTATAGGCTTATAAGCATTAGGCAGTAATTAATAGACCTGTGCCAGCAGTGTAAATTTGCTGGTGCAGTTTTTTATCCTATTTCCGCTTTTTCGGAAAATATAAAAGCTAACTAAGAGCCTGTTTAAATTTATATCAGAAAAAATGATAATGCTTCTTTTACCCTATAAAAACTGGTGTTTGCATCAATTTAAATAAATCAAAAACTAAATGCCTGCCATTTTTTAGGTGATAAAAGAAGCATAGAAAAATATATTGAACAAATTTTAAACAGGCTCTAAACCTTAATTTAAAAATTATCATGCGTTAAAGATACGTAAAACAGAATTTGGAGTTTATTTAGTATGTTTGAGTATGTCTTCTCCATTATCAAAAGATACAATCTTAAAAAAGCTGGTGGCTAACAAAGCACAATTGATTGCATTTGGCGTGCTGGAAATTGGGCTTTTTGGTTCTTATGTTAAAGATCAAGCCACAGCAAAAAGCGATATTGATTTATTGGTTGATATTTATAAAGACAAAAAAACGCTTCGTAATTACCTCTCCATTGTTTATTTTTTAGAAGAATTATTCAACAATAAAGTAGAGCTGATCACCAAACAATCATTAAGCAAACATATTGGCCCGCATATTTTAGAAACTGTAGAATATTTATCCATCACAGATTGAGTTCAATTGTTTAAGCTATTATAGCTAAACAATTTCACTTAAGATTTTTTTTCTTAATTTGATTAATCATCCGCACCATTTCATCCAACTGAAATTTCTTAAAGCCTCCTTGTGAAACAACAACCTTATTGCGCTTATGATTATAAAAAATCAATTGCCAACCTGATTTAGCTTGAGATATTCTAGTGTATTTATAACTACCTTGTGCATGGAATACGTCAATAGAAACAATCTTTTCTTCTCCCCAGCAATTCATATAATAATAATTAAATGTTCTTTCTTTGGCAAAAATTACAACTTGGATTTCAAACTTAGAAAAAACGAAGAGTAAAAACCAGATTGCTTCCGTTAAGCAAAATATTATTAAAGTATTTTTGGTGAGACATGCTATCGACAAGTTAACAATGGAAAGTATTAGAAACGGAATCCAAATTTTAAGCAATGTTGGAGGCTTTATTCTAGGAATAAAAACAACGGGTTCAGGCATATTTTAGCGTTAGTTAACTAGGAAAGATAACAATCAATTTTAAAAGCCTGAAGTTAATCCAAAGTTGATGCTTTTCAACCCATTTTGATCCGGACTGTTTTCGAACACATTGTTTCCATAATATTTTACGAACAAAGCTAAACCGTAATAACCAGCACGTGCAAAAGCACCATAACGGAACTTGTTGAAATGATAGTTATCGTAAAATTTCTTTTTACCGAAATCATCGCTAACCTGTTTTACCTTTCCATCCAACAGAAAACCAATTTCAGGTCCGGCGGTAAAGTGAAATTTGTGACCTCGTTTATCGTCTCTCGTCCTGAAATAAAATCCTAAGGGAATGTGTAGATAACTAGAAGAAAAACGATTTTTACTGTAGTTTACATTATCGGTTGTGTAACTTAGTGTTGGTGTATTTTCTTGGATCGTAATATTTTGTTGCAAACGGATTAATGTCCAATCAAAACCACCTGCTAAGTAAATTTTAAAGTATGGGTTAAAACGATAGCTAGTTTGTAACACATCAAAACCAACATAAGATGTTACATTACCTTTATAATCCAGAAACTGATTCTTGGAAGATAAAGTGAAACTGCCATTATCCAACAAACGAGAATAACCTATTTCAAATCGTGAAAAAGTAAGACCAAAGTTAAAAGGAGAGGCTTTCTTTACCACTTTAGGCTTAATTGTATCGTAGCCAAATTGTTTTCTAATATTATCACCCATTATCAGTTTAAAAGTTTTCTTTTTGGTTCTAGCCGAATCAGATTTTACCCGAACAGAATCAGTTCCATTTTGCGAAAAAGCAGTAGTAAGCAATCCGCAAATTATTGCAGTCAGTAGTAAGCGTTTCATATAGATTTAGATTTTAAAATTGGTTATTTTTCTTTTTTAATGCTGATAATGCCGAGGTTGATACCGGTTATGTTGGATTCGTCGCCGTCATCGTTGTCCGTAAATTCGATTAGCTTATCCTGGCGTTTATCAACTTTGGCCATCACCAAATTTACCAAGTCGCCCATACTTCTGATACTTTTTCGTTTAGCGGCAAATGTTGGTTTGCTTGCTTTAGCGGTTGGAATTGTTGGTTTGGCAGCAATTGCTTCCGGCGTTTCAACTTCCATCGGCACTTTTAATTTTGTTGCAGCATTAGGCACAACAGCTATCTTGGACGGTTCAACCTGATCATTTGCCGGGTCAAAGTTATGATCTGGTCCTGATTTTGCCCGGGCCAAAGTTTGGATTGGATACTCCTGTGGACTTGGATTGACCATCGGTTTTAAAACTGTCCTTCTGCTGTTTTTCTTAAATGTCCGTGCTTCTTTTACCGCCTTATTTTTAACAGCCGAAAGAAGCATTTTCTTTTCCGTCAAAATTTCAACTGGTTTGATTTCGGGTTTATCCCGTTCCACTTTCAGCTTAACTACTTTATGCGGAAGCTGATTTTTTACGGGCTGATCATTTTGGCGCAGCAACAGCAATCCAACCGAAAGAACCACAATTAAGCTTGCAGCAATACTTAATACTTGCAATATGTTTTTCTTTTTCGGTCTCCCATTCAATTGTGCCGAAATATTTTCCCAAACTACTGTATCAGGCTCTGTCTCTAAGTTATTTAGTTTTGAACTGAATAAGTCATCCAATTCTTTATCCGATGTTTTCATACCTTACCCCTTCCGTTTTGTTGACCATTTCTTTTAAAATTGCCCTCGCCCGCGACAGTTGCGATTTTGATGCACCTTCGCTGATCTTTAAAATTTCGCCGATTTCTTTGTGCGAGTAACCTTCAATTGCATATAAGTTAAAAACCAACCGGTAACCTGGCGGCAAAGTTTGGATCATCGCCAGCAAATCTTTTGCTTCCAGGTTTGCAGCCGCAGCAGGGTTTACAGCTAACTCGGCACCGGGCGCGTCCATTTCCACCAATTGCATCATTTTATGATGTTTCCGGTAATATTCGATCGAGCTGTGCACCATGATCCGTCTTACCCATCCTTCAAAAGAACCTTCCCCGCGATAGTCGGACAGCTTGCCAAACACTTTTATAAACCCGTTTTGCAGCATATCTTCCGCCTCCATTTTATCTGTTGCATAACGCAGGCAAACACCCAACATTTTGGCAGCAAAAAGCTTGTACAGCAATTCCTGCGCTTTCCGTTTGCCGCATTGGCATCCTTCAATTAATTCTGTCAGGTTGTGTTCCAAAAGCATCATTTACAAACAAGATGGTTTATATTTTGATTTGGTTGCACGGTCTATCAACTATTTTTGCAGATGCTGTTTTTATCCGGTAAAATCTTATAACAACAAATCTGCATAAACGTTATGTCACTAATCTTTTTAAAGCATACATTCACACAAAGTAAATTTATAAACACTTGGAGCCTTTTTAAATTGATGTCAGAAAATTTGCATGCTTCTTTTATACCTGCAAATTTCTGTTTGTTTAATTATTGCAACCACAAACCGCAAGGTTTTTCCAATTTTTTATATGATAAAAGAAGCATGCAAATCTTATCAAACTAAATTTAAACAGGCCCTTAGCTATTAAACTCAAAATGCCGCATTGGTTAAAAAATATTTTTAAAACACTTGCTGTTTTGGCAGCGCTGTTTCTGGTTGCTATAATTGCGCTTACTGTTTACATCAGCCTGCACAAAAAATCCATCCTGGCAGACCTTACCAAGGAGTTGAACAAAAACCTGCACGGCGGGAGTTTGACCATTGCAAGTATGGAACCTACTTTTTTCAGTGATTTTCCGGGCATTTCCTTGTCGTTGAAAGATGTGGTGCTGAAAGACAGTTTGTGGAAAACACATCATCATACTTTGCTGGAAGCCAGAAATTTTAACATTTCTGTCAATACGTTTGCGCTTTTCAGGGGCGCTATTGAGGTCAATAAAATTGGTATCGATCAGGCCAATGTTTATTTATATACCGATAGCAGCGGCTACTCCAACACTTTTGTTTTTAAGAAGCAGGACAAGGCGAAGGCGACAACTAAAAGCGGTTCATCTTCAACAGAAATACGCCGGTTTTCTTTAAGTGATGTCAGGTTTGTGCTCGATGATCAAAAAGCCCATAAGTTGTTTCATTTTGATGTGGACAATTTGAAAGGTAAAATAGATTATCCAAGTGAAGGCTGGAATGCCAAACTCCAATTAAAGGTTTTGGCAAAAGATATGGCTTTCAATAGTTTAAACGGAAGTTTTATCCAAAATAAATTCTTGGAAGGAACCATTGCGGGCAATTACAACGCAGCAAACGGCATCATCAACGTAACACCCAATACGCTGAACATTGGCGGTGAACCTTTTACCGTCAGTGCAAAGTTCGACCTGGTTAAACATCCTGGCGATTTTACCATCAACCTGGAAGACCGAAGTATTTTATGGGGCCACGCTTCTGGTTTGTTAGCGCAAAATATTACAAATTCACTCAAAAGATACAACATTAAAGATCCAATTGCGGTAAAAGCTTCCATTGCCGGTAGTTTTAATAATGGCGGAAACCCTTTTATAAATGTAAATTGTATTGTTAAAAATAATACGATAACTGTGCCCGGGCTCACCATAGATAGTTGTAGTTTTCGGGGTGCTTTTACCAATAATTACATCAACGGAAAAGGACGAACGGACGAAAATTCTGCAATCAAAATATACAGTTTAACAGGTAATTATGAGCAGGTCCCGTTTCGGGTAGATACCGGTATTATCAGTAATTTAAATAAGCCCGTTGCCGTCGGCACCTTTAAATCGGAATTTGGGGTAGCCCGGTTGAACCATTTATTTGGAGAAACTGTAAAACTTGGAAAAGGAACGGCAGATTTAAATTTAAATTATACTGCTAATATTGTTGATTTTAAATTAGTCAAACCGGTTATCCAAGGTACGGTCAATATTAAAAATGCTGATGTAAATTATATTCCGCGCAAGTTGAATTTCAAAAACACTTCTATTTCAATTAATTTTTCTGGCAATGACCTTTTCCTTAAAAATATCCATTTGCAAAGCGGCAGAAGCAATGTTTACATGGAAGGTACGGTGCGTAATTTTTTGAACTTGTATTATTCGGCCCCAGAAAAAATCCTGATCGATTGGCAGATCCGCAGTCCGCAATTGTATTTGGGTGAGTTCCTTGGATTCTTATCTGCAAAAACTACGGCACCTGCCAAAAAGAAAAACAGCAGTAATTTTGCCGACCAGCTCAGTACGGTTTTAGAAAAAGGCAAAGCTGATATGCACTTGCATGTTGACAAAGCTTATTACTTTAAGTTTTTGGCCACAGATGTAAATGCTAACCTGCTGCTTTCTGAAGCTGGTATCGAACTAAAAAATATCAGTGCAAAAAGTTCCGGAGGCACAGTTCAGTTAAATGGCAGTGTGGCACAAAATGGAAACAACAATCATTTCGCAGTTAATGCAACCGTCAATAATGTAAACATCAGTAACTTCTTCTACTCGTTTGATAATTTTGGAATGCAAGATTTCAGTTACAAAAATCTGAAAGGCTTTCTTTTTTTAAAGTCCAGTATCTCCGGTAATATTTCTAATTTGGGCAAACTTGTTCCGAAATCTATTAACGGAAACATAAATTTAAATTTGAAAAACGGTGCCTTGGTTAATTTTGCCCCGATCAAAAGTGTCGGAAAATTTGCTTTTCCTTTTCGCAACTTGGATAACATCACCATTGCCAACTTGGATGGAAAGTTTGATCTGCATGGCGATAAAATCACCATCAACCCGATGATGATCAATTCCAGTGTACTAAACATGAATGTTGCCGGTGTTTACTCGCTTTCAACAGGGACAAATATTGCATTGGATATTCCGCTCCGCAATCCGAAAAAAGACGAAGGCATTACCAATCTGCAAGAGAAAAAGGAAAGAAGGATGAACGGAATTGTGCTGCACATCCTGGCCAAAGACGGCGATGACGGTAAAATTAAGTTAGGCTGGAACAGGAACCACGAATAATTGGGATAAAATCAATTTGGCGGCCCCTTGTCCTTTGGAGAGGTTTGGGTTGAGGCAAAATTTTAGTGCATAAAAGAAGCATCGATATAATCCAAATCCCGGACAGGTTTTTTTGCCGGTACTTCTTTTATCCTGGTAAAATCAGTTTGTGATTTGGTTTAGCTTTGTCAATCCAAAGGTTAAAACCCATTTTTACAAGATGCTCCGGGTTTGCGTTCTTAAAAAAGGTTATACATAGAACCTGTTTAAATTTTATTCAATTTATTTTACATGCTTCTTTTATCACCTAAAAACCATTAAGTTTCCAGGCTTTCGGATCAGCATAAAACACAACACAAATTTATATGCCTAAAAGAAGCAAATAAATTTTTCTGATATAAATTCAAACAAGCCCTAAAAATCTAATTCAATTTCTTCTGATATAAGCTCAACAACTTCTATATTTAGAATTATGAAGAAAGCTGTATTCCAGACTTGGATTTTATTGTTCCTATTCCATTTATCCTTTGCCCAAAAAATAACTTTACTTAAACCAGACCGCGTTTTCGACGGGCAAAACATGCACGAAGGCTGGTCTGTTTTGATTAAAGACAACCGGATTGAAGCTGTGGGCGATGCTGCATCGGTCCAAGTTCCGGCAAATGCAGAAATCCTTACTTTGAAAGGCATGACGCTTTTGCCAGGATTGATCGAAGGACATTCACATTTATTTTTGCATCCTTACAATGAAACTTCCTGGAACGATCAGGTGCTGACCGAAAGCCGCGCCGAACGTACAGTCAGGGCAGTTGAACATGCTAAAGCAACCTTGATGGCTGGCTTTACCACCGTTCGGGATTTGGGGACAGAAGGCGCAGGATATGATGATGTGGGTTTGAAAACTGCTATCGAAAAAGGCGTGGTTCCGGGCCCGCGGATGCTGGTTGCTACGCGCGCTATTGTGGCCACCGGAAGTTACGGGCCGAAAAGTACAGTAACGGAGGCCATTATCCCGAAAGGAGCAGAAGAAGCAGACGGTTTGGACGGGATAACACGTGTAGTCCGCTCTCAAATTGGTTACGGTGCCGATGTCGTTAAACTTTACGCGGATTACCACTGGGGATTAAACGGAGCGGCAGAACCAACTTTTACAGCAGAAGAATTAAAATTAGCAGTGCAAGTTGCCGGCAGCAGCGGAAGGACAGTTGCCGTACATTCCAGTACAACAGAAGGTATGCGCCGTGCCATCAATGCTGGTGTAACTACTATTGAACATGGCGATGGTGGAACACCGGAACTTTTTAAATTGATGAAAGCAAAAGGCATTGCCCTGTGCCCAACTTTGGCCGCAACAGAATCTATTGCCAGCTATCACGGCTGGAAAAAAGGCGTTGACGCAGAACCGGAAGGCGTTAAACACAAACATTTAATTTTTACAGAAGCCCTGAAAGCAGGCATAACCATTTGTATGGGCGGCGATGTGGGCGTTTTTCCGCATGGCGATAACGCCAAAGAAATGCTGCTGATGGTAGAATACGGCATGAAACCAATAGATGTTTTACGTTCGGCTACTTCGGTTAATGCTGCTGTTTTTAAGCTGCCAAATTTGGGGCAAATCAAAGCTGGTTATCTGGCAGATTTGATTGCTGTGGCAGGAAATCCGGTTGACGAAATTAAGGCGGTAAAAGAAGTACGGATGGTTTGGAAGGATGGGAAGATGGTACGGTAATTTGTATATTTATCAGAAATTACTTGTTTTATGAAAATAGACATTGATGACGAACTGATAGCGAAAGCACAACAAGTATCTAACATAAAATAAAAAAATTAGTGGTAGAAAAAGCATTACAGCTACTACTGATACAAATGGAGAACCAGAAAAGATTTTTGGATTTATAGGGAAAGATAGAGTTTGATGAATCCTAAACAATTAACTTTACTAACATGACAGATATTCAATTGTACAATCAAATAGCTGCATTGCCTGCTGATTTGAAAAAGGAAGTTGCTGATTTTGCAGAGTTTTTAAAGCAAAAATCAAAAACGAACAAGCAGATTAAAGAAAGGCAATTCGGTTATGCTAAAGACTTTTTTAAAATGGTTTCTGACTTTGATGAACCTTTGGAAGATTTTAAAGAATACATGTAATGCACCTTCTTCTCGATACACAATGTTTTAATTCGGTTCATTAACGGAGATAAATCACTATCTGAAATAGCTACAAATGATATTAAGAATATCAATAATGAATGCTTTATTAGCATTGAAAGTATTTGGGAGATTGCGATTAAAGTAAATCTTAATAAGCTCGAATTGAAATCAGGCTTTGATAAAATAATTGATTTTTTGACTGACCTTGATATTGAAATACTGCCTATTACCTTTGAACATATTCAAACGCTTAATACACTTGAATTTTATCATAAAGATCCTTTTGACAGAATGATTATTTCAAAGCAATAGCTGAACAACTAATCGTTATTACCAAAGATGAAAACTTTAGAAAATATCAAGTTATGATAAAGTGGTAAATAAAACCAGATTCTTATACTAAAAAATTTAAAATCTTCCGTTTAGAATAATCATTACTTCTTCAGCCTATAATACTTATAAATCTTAACCGCCGACATAATCATCAACGAAAACACCAACAAACCAATCACACCATAAATCCAATCCACCGCATTTTTAAGCACCGCCAAAAAAACAATGGCAAAAAGAAGTATCGTTGCTACTTCGTTCCAAATGCGTAATTGTGTTGAAGTAAAGTTGAAAATACCTTTTCGCATTTGCTGCATCATATTCTGGCAAATAAAATGGTAGATTATCAATCCAACAACAAAACCTAATTTTACCTGTAACCAGCTTTGCTGCAACCAACCCGGTTGTAAATAAACCATTGTGATACCAGCCAACAAGGTCATAATCATAGCTGGCGTGGTGATGATATTAAAAAGCTTTCGCTCTATGATTTCAAACTGTTCAGAAAGCACTTTACGTTCTACTTCTGCTCGTTCCTGAGCTTCGGTATGGTAAATAAACAAACGCACCACATAAAAAAGGCCGGCCATCCAGCTAACTACAAAAATGATATGGACGGCTTTTAAATAGAAATACATGGATGCTTGTTTTTTATATGTTTTGTCATTTCGACCAAAGGGAGAAATCTTCATCGAATAACACAGGTTTTTTTGTTTTGATAAAGATCTCTCCTATCGTCGAGATGACAAAGCGACGATCTGACTAAATAAAAATAATCAATATCGAAATTCCTTGATCACTTCCACTGCATACTTCACGTTATCAAAAGGGATATCCGGCATAATGCCATGGCCGAGGTTGAAAATAAAACCGTTTTCGCCGCGCATCCTTTCGAACAATTTATGGATGCATTCTTTAATCACTTTTTTATCGGCATATAAAATATGCGGGTCCAGATTGCCTTGCACCGCTACTTCTTTTGGCAGCCTTTTTTTAATGTCGAGCAAATCCACGTTCCAGTCTATTGAGATAACATCCGGTTTTGCTTCGGCCATCAGCGGGGCAAAAACAGAACTTCCTTTACAAAAAGAAATCACCGGAATGTTTTTACGGTTTAATTTACTGATGATTTCAACAATATAACGGTGCGAAAACTCGGCATAATCGTCCCAACTTAAAGCCTGTGCCCAACTGTCAAATATCTGTACGGCATTTACACCGGCTGCAATTTGCAAGTTCAAATAATCTGCTGTTACGCTTGCAATTTTAGCCAATAACCGATGTGCCAGTTCGGGTTCGTTGTGCAGCATCAGTTTGGTCAGCTTAAAATCTTTGGAAGAGCCGCCTTCCACCAAATAACTCATCACGGTAAAAGGCGCACCGGCAAAGCCAATCAGCGGGATTTTACCGTTCAATCTTTGTTGTATTACTTTGATGGCATCTGCAACATATTGCAATTTATGGCTTACTTCGGTTTCTAATTTTTCTATATCTTCTACAGTTCTAACCGGGTTTGCAAACCGCGGCCCGATGCCTTGTGTAAAACTCAGGTTGCCGCCCATGGCTTCGGCAGTAACCAGAATATCAGAAAATAAAATGGCGGCATCAACATCCAGCAAATCAACCGGCAGCATGGTTACATCGGCAGCGATTTCCGGCGTTTTGCACATCTCCAGGAAAGAATATTTATTTTTGATTTCCCAGTATTGCGGCATAAACCGGCCCGCTTGGCGCATCATCCAAACAGGCGGGCGTTCGGTCGGTTTAGAAAAAGCGGCATCAAGCAGTAAGTTGTTTATCATTAGTTTTTAGGTGGTAAAAGAAGCATCAAAAAGTTGTAAGTTATACGTTGTGGGTTGTAAGTTTTAGGCGGACAAAAGAAGCATCAAGTGAGTTGTAAGTTATGAGTTGTGGGCTGTAAGTTTTAGGCGGATAAAAGAAGTATCGTTAAGTTTTACGTTGTTTAATTTCTTTTTCGAGTTTAATAATTACTTCGCGCATCTTGCTGGTCAAATTGTTTTCCTGCTTTTTGGCGAGGTTAAGATAAGCTTCGGCTTTATCAAAATGATGTTGCCTTAAACTGATGTTGGCCACATGTACCAAAGCGGCAACATGATCATTTACAGAACGCAGCGGATATTGGACAGCAACTTCATAATGCTGTACTGCCGAATCAAAATCCTGCTTTTGCAATTCGATTCCGCCCATCATGTATTCGTAATAACCGCGGCGTTTTTTGCTTAATAAATTGGGTTTGGCAATTTGGGTCAATAGCATTTCAGTTTTTCTATAATCTTTATCATGAAACTCTTTTGCTGCCAGCACTACTGTTCCTTCTTTAAAATATCCCCACAGTAAAAGTACAATTGCCAACAAAGCAATCCCGGAGATTTCATAAGCCTGTTCGTAAATACCAAACAGCAAAACCAAGATAAAAATTGCAATAACCAGTTGCCTTGCCCGGTTGGTCAACATTAACTATGATCGGTAAATTTATAGCCTACGCCTCGGATAGAATGAAAATAAACCGGGTTTTTAGGGTCAGGTTCAAAGTATTTACGGAAGGTCAGGATGAAATTATCAATGGTCCGGGTGGATGGATAAACATCGTAATTCCAAACCGTTTCCAAAATCTGCTCGCGCGATACCGCATCGTTTCGACGTTCGATCAGCAATTTCAGCAGCATAGTTTCCTTCTTGGTAAGCGGCGTAACCGTACCATTATCATTAATCAGCTCAAAAGAATTAAAATGGATTGTTTTGTCGCCAATTTTGTAACTATTGAATTCTTTCAGTTCATCGCCTTTCAAGCCTCTTTTAACGAGGTTATTTACACGGAGGATCAATTCCTCCAAATTAAAAGGTTTGGTCAAATAATCATCTGCACCTTTTTTTAGCCCGTTTACTCGGTCTTCATTTGTATTTTTTGCTGTTAAGAACATGATCGGCACTTCAGAATTTTCCAGCCGGATAGTTTCTGCCACTTGAAAACCATCAATCTCAGGCAGCATCACATCCAAAACGATCAGGTTGAAACGTTCTTCTTTAAAAATTTGCAATGCTTTTTTGCCGTTGGTGGCACTCGAAACTTTGTATCCTTCCAGTTCCAGGTTTAGTTTGATGGCTTCGAGCAGGTGCTCTTCATCTTCTACTAATAGAATTCTTTTCTTGCTCATGTAATAAAGTTTATTAATTGGTTATGCAAAAACAACTTCAAATATACTGCCTGATGGTTTGTTATCGCGAACTTTTATGGTTGCTTCGTGCTTGTCCAACACACTCTTCACAATAAATAAACCCAAACCAGTACCTTTTGTATTGCGGGTATCTTCATTGCCAACGCGATAAAATTTGTCAAAAATGCGTGGTTTTTCTGCATCTGCAATACCGATACCATGATCTGCAACCATCAAACGGATGCTTTGTTCTTTGCGCTGCAGCTTTACTTCTACCACTTCACAAGGGCCGGAATATTTGATGGCGTTTTCCACCAAGTTATTGATCATGGAAGAAAGGGCAAATTTATCGCCCATAATTTCAATGTTTGGATCAACATGGGCAGAAATAATTTGCTGGTTGCAACCGCATTTATTGATTTGCAAACGACTGACAATGTTTTGCACCAGCTCGGATAAATCGAAGTTTTCTTTCGGAAAAGAGTAAGAACTATTGTCAATCCGAGAAGCAATCAGCATATTTTCTACCAGATCGTTCAAGCGCTCCACGTCAACCAAACTTTTGCCAATGAAATTCATCTGCTGCTCCCGGTTCAAATCCCGCTTTTGGATCGTTTGCAAATACAATTTGATCGAAGCCATCGGTGATTTCAGTTCATGCGTAACCGACAGTAAAAAGTTTTTTTGCTGCTGATGTAACCGCCGTTCTGAGTTGATGGATTTATGCAGAAAATAAGCTCCGACAGAAAAGATCAATACAAAAACCGAAAGCTCGCCCAGGATCATTGCGATGCGGTTTGGCTGCGCGCGAACCAGCAAAACGCTCCACCAAATCAGTTCGGCCAGCGTATAAAAAATCAGGAAGTAAAAAATAAAAAATGGCTTACGCATCGTTTTCAGTTTTAGCAGGTCAATTTTTAGGTGATAAAAGAAGCATGAAGCTACTTATTTCTAAACACAAAATCCAAACTTTCAAATATCATCCGCTTTGCTTTCTCTAAATCAATTTTGGTGTGTGCCGAGGAAACAAACCCAACTTCGTATCCTGATGGGCCAATGTAAATCCCACGGTTCAGCAATTCGCGGTGAAACAGTTTAAATTTTTCCATACTTGCCGGATCAATTTCATCTGCCCTGCGGATGTTTTCCTGATCGGTAAAAGCAAACCAAAAGATAGAACCAATCTGAAAAACCCGGAGTTTATAGCTTTTTGCAGAAGCATACCGCTGGATAGATTCTGCAAATTCTGCTGTCTTAGCATTCAAATCCTTATAAAAACCGGACTTTGCCAATTCGCTTAACTGCGCAATCCCGGCAGACATGGCAACCGGGTTCCCGGACAACGTACCAGCTTGGTAAACAGAACCTTCGGGAGAAATGTTCGACATAATTGCTGCGGAAGAACCATAAGCGCCCACCGGCAAACCGCCGCCAATGATTTTGCCGTAAGTTACGATATCCGGCGAAATCTGGTAATGCCCGGCAGCGCCTTCAAAACCTAAACGGAAACCGGAAATCACTTCATCAAAAATGAGCAATGCTTTGTTTACCGTACAAATTTCGCGGATGTATTGCAAAAACTCTTTCTCCTGCAAAAGTAAACCGTTGTTGGCCGGGACAGGTTCGATAATAACCGCTGCGATCTGGTCTTTGAATTCTTCAAAAGCTAATTTCAACGCTTCGCGGTCATTTAAAGGAACCACAATGGTTTCATCCGCAAAAGATTTTGGTACGCCTGCGGAAGAAGTTTCGCCGAAAGTAACCAAACCGGAACCTGCTTTTACCAGCAAAGAATCTACATGGCCGTGATAGCAGCCTTCAAACTTCAAAATCTTGTCGCGTTTGGTGTAACCACGCGCTAAGCGGATAGCCGACATGACCGCTTCTGTCCCCGAACTTACAAAACGGAGTTTCTGCAAATATTTATTATGCTTTAAGATCAGCTCGGCCAAGTCGTTTTCCAGAGCAGTTGGTGCGCCGAAAGACATGCCGTTCTGCATGGTTTCCGTTACTTTTTCGCGTACTTTCGGATGGTTATGACCCAAAATCAACGGTCCCCAAGATCCGCAGAAATCGATAAACTCATTCCCGTCTGCATCCCAAACGCGGCAGCCATCGCCTTTTTGAATGAATAAAGGCGTACCGTAAACCGACTTAAAAGCACGTACTGGCGAGTTCACGCCACCCGGAAAATACGTTTTGGCCTTTTCATACAACTCAGCAGATTTCCCGCGGCTGATTTCTGGCTTACCGGCAGGCAATGCCGCTAATTCTTCTGCTTCGGCAGGTGAAAATCGTTTTTTTATTAAATCAAACATCTTTTTTCTGTTGTCGGTTTTCTGGTGCCGGTGGTGGGTTTTGGGTTATCTGATAGCTGACTGCTGATACCTGACCGCTCACAACCATCTTTTCTCCAGCACCTCTTTAGCGTGATAAGTCAAAATAGCAGTAGCACCGGCGCGCCGAATGCCCAGCAAAACTTCCATAATCGCACGGCGTTCGTCCAGCCAGCCATTTTGCACGGCTGCTTTGATCATGGCATATTCTCCGCTGACATTATAAGCTGCAATGGGCAAATCGGAATGATCGTGCAGCAGCTTGATCACATCCAAATACGGTAATGCTGGTTTTACCATTAAAAAATCGGCACCTTCTGCTTCATCCAAACGGGCTTCAATCAAAGCTTCCCGCTGGTTGGCCGGGTTCATCTGGTAGCTCTTTTTATCGCCATGTTTTGGGGCAGATTTTAAAGCATCGCGGAACGGACCGTAAAAAGCACTGGCATATTTAGCGGCGTAAGACATGATGGAAACATTGGTAAATTTATTATTGTCCAGCACCTGGCGGATATAACCCACGCGACCGTCCATCATGTCCGAAGGCGCAATGATATCGGCACCGGAATGTGCATGTGCCAAAGCCATTTTGCCCAAAACTTCAAGTGTTTCATCATTTAAAATTTCTCCGTTTTCTACAATCCCGTCATGCCCATCGGAACTGTAAGGATCCATGGCTACATCTGTAAGCACGCAAACTTCCGGAAAATTTTTCTTTACTTCTTTTATCGCCCTTAAATACAAACTGTTCTCCCGGTAGCTTTCGGTGGCAAATTTATCTTTTAAAGATTCTTCAATGTTTGGGAAAAGATCAAAAGCTTTTAAACCCAGCTTTACACAACTTTCCACTTCGCGCAGCAAATGGTCAATAGAATGCCTGAAGATGCCTGGCATCGAGTTTACTTCTGTTTTTTGTGCGTTTCCATCTACAATAAACAATGGAAAAATCAGGTTGGCCGGTTGCAAAACCGTTTCCTGCACCATTTGCCGGATTGTTTCTGATTTTCGGTTTCTTCTTGGTCGTTGGAGCATTTTTTAAGCTTTCAGGTATCAGCTTTCAGGTATCAGCTTTGAAAATCCAGCGTTTACCTTTGGCTTTACCTCTTTTATTTTTTTATATTTTTTTCATTCGATTGCTATTGGGCTGAAAGCTGACTGCTAATGGCTGACAGCTAAAAGCTTAACCCAAACACCGCTTCTGCCAAACCGATCTCGTCCGGCGAAAAAGGCAGCGTATATTTCACACTGATCTCGTCCAGTTTTTTGCCGGTAGATTTACCGATAGCAATGACTTGCTGTCCCACATCCAGTAAATTATCAGCAAAATAAGCTTCTACATTAGACGGGCTGGTAAAGATCAAAACTTCGGCAGATGACGCTTCTGCATCATCCTCCAAAACCGTTTCATAAACCGGTAGGTCAATCATTTTTGTTGCTGGGGACAGCACCTGATGAATACTGCGCATCGGGTCTTCGGCTGCCGGAAATAATATAGTAGTGCCATTGGCCAGTTTGGCAAATTCTG
>JAABUS010004237.1_pt1 | contig 21139 bp, 25 predicted proteins | sample 5560161 | NCBI WGS metagenome assembly JAABUS01 (sample SAMN10711885, study PRJNA513376) | rock metagenome | isolation source: Antarctica rocks | place: Antarctica: Victoria Land, Trio Nunatak nord | collected 2016-01-04
TGAAAAGGGATTAAAAGTAGATGATGAAGCATTGAAAAAAATAAATCTGACAAACAAGGAATTCAGAGGCGATTGGAATTATAAAATTAGCCCCTAAATGTATCGTTTATTTTTTAACAGTTACTTACTTATGGTAATGAGTATTGGAAATTAGCAGCAATCATTCTATTTGCCCATATTTCTTTCGACAGGGCTTTTGGATATGGTTTGAAATACACTGATTCCTTTAGTAATACACACTTGGGAGTAATTGGTAAAAAATAGAAAGAATTAGCGAAACAGAAATAAATGCTAAAGAGTTTTGCCACTGCATTTTTAGCATAAAGATGAAGCCCTGCCACAAACATGAGTTTCACTATCATTAATATTCCAACTTTAAAACCGGCTAAACATTCCGTTTGATTTTTGTAGCTTTACTAAATGGAAAAGACTTCGACCATAGAAGATTTCTACCGGGCCAAACTAAACTGGATGCCGGAGAACCTGAAGAAAGAGATTGGGCATTTTAATGTATTCCGGCTTGATGAATTCACCGGAACTTGTGCGAAACCCATTCCCTACAGCCGTAAAGATTATTTTAAAATAAGCCTTATTATCGGTAAAAACAGGATTCATTATGCTGATAAAATAATAGAGATGAACCAGCCTGCCATGTTATTTGCCAATCCGCAGATACCTTATAGCTGGGAACCTTCCGAAGAACAACAATCGGGTTTTTTCTGCATTTTTACAGAAGCTTTTTTTAATCATTTTGGTACTATAGAAGAATATCCTGTCTTTAAACCTGGTGGCAACCCAATCTTCTTTTTAACAGACGAGCAATTAAATGCGGTTAAGAACATTTACCTAAAGATGTTTGAAGAGATTGATTCTGATTATATTTATAAATATGATGTTCTAAGAAACCTTGTATTTGAATTGATACATGCAGCTTTACGGATGCAGCCTGCCACCACCTTATACTCCAGCAAAAATGCGGCTGCCCGTGTATCATCTTTGTTTATGGAATTGCTGGAACGACAGTTCCCAATAGAATCTCCGTTGCAACGCATCAACCTTCGCTCGGCTATTGATTTTGCCAATCAGCTTGCTGTTCATGTCAATCATTTAAACCGCGCATTAAAAGAAACCACCGGAAAAACAACCTCTCAACTGATAGGTGAGCGCATCACGCAGGAAGCAAGGGCATTATTAAAACATACCGACTGGAATGTTTCTGAAATTGGTTATACACTCGGCTTTGAAGAACTGCCCCATTTTATCAACTTCTTCAAAAAGAACACACAGGTTTCCCCAAAATCTTACCGCGTCGTAATTGTTTGATTTTTGCATCTATTGGTTTGTTTCTTGCAGCAGTTAACCCTCTGCAGCAACCTACCTTTGTTCTGTCTTATTCAATAAAGAAATTGTTGCTAACAACTTTTATTGAACTAAAACAACATCTATTAATAAATTTAAAACAATAATAAAATGGAACAAAGAAAATTAGGAAACCAGGGGCTGGAGGTGTCTGCTTTAGGACTAGGTTGCATGGGTATGTCAGAGTTTTACAGCGACAGGGATGACAGCGAGTCTATCGCTACCATACACTTAGCCCTTGAGCTGGGAATACATTTTTTAGATACAGCCGACATGTATGGTGTGGGCGGCACAAACGAACAATTGGTAGGCAAAACCATTAAAGGCAAAAGAGACCAGGTGATACTCGCCACAAAATTTGGTAACGTTCGTGACGATAAGGGAAATTATACGGGACCCAATGGAAAGCCTGAGTATGTGAAGAAGGCTTGTGAAGCCAGTCTTAAACGCCTGGGCGTGGACTACATTGATTTATATTATCTACACCGGGTTGATACACAAACCCCCATCGAGGAAACCGTAGGCGCTATGTCGGAACTGGTAAAAGAGGGCAAAGTCCGTTTTTTAGGTTTGTCCGAAGCATCAGCGGCTACGCTTAAAAAAGCAAATGATGTTCACCCGATAAGTGCCTTGCAAACAGAATACTCGCTATGGAGCCGGGATGTGGAAGATGAGATTCTGCCAGCTTGCAGAGCATTAGGTATTGGCTTTGTACCATATAGCCCGCTGGGAAGAGGTTTCTTAACAGGTCAATTCAAAAAGCCGGAAGATATTCCGGAAGATGATTACAGAAGGAATTCGCCGCGTTTTCAGGGAGAAAATTTTCAAAAGAATCTTGACCTGGTAAAAAAGATTGAAGAGATGGCGGGCAAAAAAGGATGTACTCCTTCACAGCTTGCTTTAGCCTGGCTGCTGTCGCAGGGAGATGATATTGTACCGATTCCCGGCACCAAAAAAAGAAAATATCTTGAAGAAAATGCAGGAGCCGTTGAAGTGTCTTTATCGAAACAGGAATTAACCGAAATAGAATCCATCGCGCCAAAAGATGTTGCGGCAGGACAGCGATATGCAGCGCCGCAAATGGCTGGTGTGAATTTGTAAAACAGCTAACATGTTTAATTCGTTTTCTAAACTCTATAGCATGAAACAATTAACATTGAAAACAATGGCAGTCATTGCGTTACTTTTTCAAACATCCATAGCGATGACGCAACAAAAACCGGACGCAACCTTAGATAATAAGCAAATCGTTCGTGAGCAATTTGACAGGTGGGTAAATGGCAGTGGCAACTTCTTCGACCTGCTGGCTGATAATGTGGAGTGGACGGTTGCAGGAAAAATTCCTTCGTCCGGCGTTTATAAAAGCAAGAAAAGCTTCCTGGAGGAAGCGGTTAAACCCATTACCGAAAAGCTTAGTACCAGAATCAATCCAACGCTTATAGGCATATACCAGGATAAAGAAGTTGTTACCTTATTATGGGAGGGAACGGCTACTGCCAAAGACAATAAACCCTACAAAAATACATACTGTTGGGTTCTGACCATGAAAGATGGGAAAATAAGCAAAGGCATTGCTTTTTTAGATACCCATGCACTTGATGAACTCATGACACGGGTACGATAAAAAATAAGAAAACTTAATAAACGATTACTATACAAAATCATTAGCAGTAATGATAAAAAAATAACAATTAAAAATTAATTAACATGAGCACAAAAAAAGTATGGTTTGTAACCGGAGCCTCAAAAGGTCTGGGACTTGCCCTGGTAAAGAAATTATTGGAAGAAGGCTATAAAGTAGCCGCGACATCGAGAAATATAAATGCCTTAATCAAAGAAGTTGGTGAACAAACAACAAGCTTTTTACCACTTCAGGTTGATTTGGTTAATGAGCAGAGTGTACAAAAAGCAATTGCTGAAACGATGCAAAAATTTGATGCGATAAACGTTGTAGTGAACAATGCAGGTTATGGACAGATTGGCACGTTAGAAGAATTGAGTGATAAAGAAGCACGCCAAAATTTTGACATTAATGTATTTGGTTCGCTGAATGTTATCCGTAATGTAATGCCTCATCTGCGTCAACAACAATCCGGTGCTATTTTCAACATCTCGTCAATTGGAGGTTTCGCTGGCAACTTTCCAGGATGGGGTATTTATTGTGCAACCAAGTTTGCAGTAGCAGGTTTTACCGAGTCGCTGGCAGCAGAGGCAAAGGCTTTTGGCATTTCTGCAACAGTAGTATATCCTGGTTACTTTCGTACCGGTTTTCTAACGCAGGAATCAATGGGAAGTCCTGCAAATCCTATAGATGCATACGAGGATGCAAGAGCATCACAGGCAATGCACGAAAATGACATAAACGGAAATCAAATGGGCGACCCTGAAAAAGCGGCAGCAGTATTGATAGAAATAGCTGAAAGCGCAAACCCGCCGCTGCATTTGTTTTTAGGGCAGGATGCGTATGATCTCGCAAAAGTAAAAATTGAAGCGGTTCAAAAAGATATGAACGTAAACGAAGCGTTAGCTACATCAACCGCCTTTGAAGAAGTTATGACAAACAATTAGTCTACAAAAAGTATTGCCAATAGTGTTGCAGAGCGAAGTTATTTGACACTAACTGCACAGACAGAACAACGAACCGCTCCCATTGGTTTGGCAAAAGGCGGGCTGATTTGCTTCGTAGAAACATTTGTGCAAGGTTCAGCATTTGTGCTTCGTATGAATTTTAGTGCTAAAAATCCCGCTCTTCGCTAAGCCGCCCTTTAGCGGTTATTTTATAGCAATATCCAATCTACAATAATTTAACAGGCATCTTGATAATGAATAGTAACAAGTACAAAAACATTACTGATACGATAACCGGTTTTTGCAGAGTAAGTGAACCGGAAATGGCAGAAATTGTAAAATTCTTTACTGTAGCACACCTCAAAAAAAATGAATATTTTTTAAAAGAAGAACAAGTTTGTAAGAAAATTGGCTTTTTAAATACGGGCTTAATAAGACATTATTATACTACTAATCATAATGAAGTTACCCGCTGGATGTCATTGCCGAATGATTTTACTACCTCTTTGCGAAGTTTTATTTTACAAATACCAAGTATTGAAAATCTGCAAGCCGTTACGGATTGCGAATTGATAGTACTTGACAGAAAGGCTTTTGACTACTTAATTAAAAAAAACGAAGCTTTTAAAACCTTTTATCTTAAAGCATTAGAGTACAACTATATTACAATTGAAGACCGTGTATTTAGCTTGATAGAAAAATCTGCAGAAGAACGATTTGAATGGATGGTAAAAACACAAATCAGGTTTATTCAGCAAGTACCTGTAATGTACACGGCTTCCATGCTGGGTATTACACCCAGACATTTGAGCAGGTTGCGAAAAAAACATTCGATTTAATCTCCTTCCATTTTTCGGACAAATGTCCTTCTCCGCTGATTTCTTCCTGTCTAACTTTGTCTTTCAAAAAATTACAAGTTATGAATAATAATAAAACAATTGTTATTACAGGTGCTTCATCCGGAATAGGAAAGGCAACCGCTATCTATTTTGCTAAAAAAGGTTGGAGCGTAGCGGCGACCATGCGCAAGACAGATAACATCAACGATTTTGTTCCATTTCCTTCTATTGTCCCTTTCAAACTCGACGTTACAAATCCGGAAAGTATAAAAAACGCAGTATCTCAAATACTGCAAACGTTTCCGGAAATTGACGTATTGTATAATAACGCCGGCTATGCCCTTGCCGGTGCTTTCGAAGCAACTACAGATGAACAGGTAAGAAAACAGTTTGAAACAAACTTGTTTGGTGTCATGAATGTTACACGTGCATTGCTGCCTCACTTTCGCAATAAGAAAAAAGGAATTATTTTAAACACAACATCGTCGGGTGGCATTTTAACCTTTCCATTATACAGTATTTATAACAGTACAAAATGGGCATTGGAAGGATTTATGGAAGCGCTTCAATTTGAAGTAAAACCTTTTAATATCACTATCAAAAATATTGAACCTGGCACTGTAAAAAGCGAATTTACAGATAACATATCATTTGTTTCCAACGCGGACTACGACAACTATGCAAAAAAAGTACAGTACAACACATTAGCCGGCTACAAAAATGCGCCAACGCCGGATGTAGTTGCTAAAACTGTTTTTAAAGCTGCCACAGACAATCGTTCTAAACTCCGGTATCCGGCTACACCCCAGGCCAAATTTGCTTTCTTTTTTAGATGGTTATTACCTTTACATCTGTTTAATAAAATGGTATCTGCACCGGTAGATAAAGAGCTTAAAACGAACGTTAAAGCTCCCGACATTAACCTGGCGTTGTAAGCATTGAAGAAAAAAGTATTTTTCATTAATTATTAAAAACAATAAAATGACAACAGAAGAAAAAAACAATTGTTAAAAACATTCGTAGAATTAATGACCACTCATCAATCGGAAATTTCGGGTAGGTGCTTACTGAAAATTACTATCAACACAACCCGGATGGACTTGCTGGTAAGCAGTGGAGCTTAGATAATTGGTGTTAAGCAAGACGATTTGTCGATTAAACGGCACTTATCAGAACAATCAGTGCAAGTTTATCATTTCAAATGCACCTGCTAAGAGTCAGACCCATTTATAAAAACTACCGCCAACAGCAGCTAAAATAAAAAGCTGGTTGACGTTTAGCGTGAACCAGCTTTTTTATACCTTCCATCTCGTTCGGAAAGATAACTCTCTCCGAATTCGCCACTTCTTTTAGCGGCGAAGCGTTGTTCGTCACCTTGTACAGACGTCCTAAAACTTCAGGTATCCGTACAAACAATTTATTAATAATGTTATGGATGAATTGGCATATTTCATAAAGTCAAAAATAAACATTGATGACCAGGACTTAGAATGCATCTTGTCTTCTTTCAAAGAAATATCCTTTAAAAAGGATGTATATGTATTAAGGGAACATCACTATTCAACAAACTATTATTTCGTAAAATCAGGCGGGGTTCGCATTTGGTTTAATAAAGGTGAAAAACCAATTACTGCCTGGCTGCTTTTTGAAAATGATTTCTTTTCGGAATTATCAAGTTTGAAATCAGGCAAACCAACCCGATTTAATATTCAGGCAATAACAGATACTGCTTTATTTGCTATAGATAAAAATTCAATGGATGAACTTTATGAAAGATTTCCACAATGGCAACTGTTTGGCAGACTGATTTGGGAAACTGCTTTTTTAAAAGTCATTAATGGAATCATCAACCACCAAACACTTACTGCCGAGGAACGTTATTTAGCTGCTATGCAACAGTCAGATTTGCTGCAAAAAATTCCCCTAAAGCAACTTGCTTCTTTTTTAGGAATGACACCTACATCTCTTAGCAGATTAAGAAAAAAAATCAGCTAACCATTTCTTGCCATTTGGCAATTCTAAGGGTTCGTTATGTCTATACTTTTGTGATTGAAATAAAAAAAGTATATGACAACAATTAATAGTAACAGCAAAATTTGCACGTTGATTAATGTTTTTACGGTAGCGCCTGAAAAACATTTAGAATTATTTGAAAATTTAAAAGAAGCAACAGAGAAAGTCATGACCAGGTTTCCGGGTTATATTTCGGCTAACCTTCACATTAGCGATGACAAGAAAACCGTGACAAATTATGCGCAATGGAAATCGCTGGAGGACTATACGAATATGCTAAAAGATGAAGAAGCCCGAAAGCATATGAAATCAGCCGCATCGTTTGCGACCGGATTTTCACCGGTAACTTATAATATTATTTGGACACACTCTAACAATGACTAAATACTTTCTTATTTGTGCAAAGAGCGTATTCCTGAAGGAACTAAGCAAGGCATTGTACAACTATGTACAATAATCCGGAATATAATCCCTCTATGAGGACGATTCGTTTCGAAAACACGGCAGAGCGTACTGCAGTTTTGGTCAAAGGATTTGATTCTTCAACCATGAAATAATTATATAATTTCCGTCGTGCAAGACCCTCGTTCTAAGATTTTTGCCTTAGCAAATGCAGCAGGCTATCAAGCATTTTTAATCAAAATCACAATAAACAGGACACAAGACTTAATTGATAATTAATGTCAGCTGTTTAAAAAGTGATTATTACAATGACCATGAACAAATAAACCTTTAGTGAATTTCAGTATTAATTGCAATTATTAAAATATTTAAATATGAAACTTTCAGGTAACACTATTCTTATTACAGGCGGACACGAAGGCATTGGTTTAGCGATGACGAAAGCTTTTACTAAAGCAGAGAATACAGTAATTATTTGCGGAAGAAAAGATGCAGAATTGCAGTCCGCAAAATCCGGTAATGACAATATAATTATAAAACATTGCGACTTAACCCAGCAGTCTGAACGCGACGAACTGGTGCAATGGACATTACAGAATTATCCTGCTCTGAATGTGATTATTAATAATGCAGGTATTTTTGAAGAAACAGACCTGCTGAGCGATTCCTTTGATTTTGACAAAATTGATAAGCAACTTGTCATAGACTTACAGGCGCCCATTGAACTATGCCTGCGTTTCTTACCACATTTAAGAAAACAACCGGATGCTGCAATTGTCAACATAACCAGCGGGCTTGTTTATGCGCCGGAAGCCGGGGCACCTTTTTACGGAGTAGCAAAAGCTGGGGTTCATGCATTTACGCAAACTGCCCGCTACCAATTACGCGAATCCAAAGTCAAAGTATTTGAAGTGTTGCCGCCGCTGGTTGACACAGGCGGAGTAAGCAAACAATTAGATATAGAGAAATTGGGAGGCGCTATGTCTGCGGAGGAAACTGCTGATGAGATTTTAAAAGGTTTGTCTAACGATACAGAGGAAATCAGAATCGGATCAATTAAGTGGCTTTATGCTGCTTCGCGTATTGCTCCTGATTTTACAAATAAAAAGGTTAACGAAAGAGCTGAAAAAGCAAGACAGTAGAGTAAATAGAATAAATACAAATAATAGAAAAACCTCTAATTTTTGTTTTTGCAATGACGGGTAATAAAAGCTATCAATAGAAATTTGTTCATCGTCTCGTTTTACATTTTATTAGGGTGAAAACACCGTTACCACAAGAGAGCTTTTAGATTAAGTTGACAAGTTGAATTAATACACAAATAATTATCAATTTCATTATAATGACAGACAAACAACTAACTATCACTGAGGCTCCCGTACACTACCATCCCGGTGTTGAGCAAATTCTCGAGAATGAGCAGGAGATGATTGACAAGATCGGCAAGATGATGATAGATATGGCGAAAGTTGTAACAAAGAATGAGGGTGCAGCTATGCGTGCAACGCACTCCAAGGCAACCGGGTTACTAAAGGGAGAGCTATTGATAGCTGAGGATTTACCCGTCGAACTGGCCCAGGGATTATTCGCATCTCCCGGCCGCTATGATGCGCTAATCCGCTTTTCACAAGGTCCCAGTCAGCCCGTATCAGACAAAGCATCGGGGCAGCGCGGCATGTCAATCAAGGTGCTTGGCGTTAATGGTCCACACATTGCCGAAAGCCGGGAGAAGACAACACAGGACTGGGTTCTCGCTGTTGAACCTGCCTTTGTAAGCAGCAACGCAAAGGCTTTTTACACAAACTTTCAGATAGGCGCTTCCAATACTCCACACTTTCCGGAAGGCGCCATCGTTGCACTTTCACGGGCTGCACGGGGAGTAGAAGCGGTGTTAGAAACAGTGGGAGCCGGCAGCGGAAATCTCTGGTTACTTGGCAGGACACCAAGGCACCCGGCGAGCGACCCTTATTACAGTCAGGCTCCTGTTCGCTTTGGAGAGCACATTGCCAAAATTGCTGCCTTTCCCACTGAGCAAACGCTTGCCGGGATTGGTGACCCACATGTAGACACAAGCGACGACGATAATGCTTTTCGCGATGCAATGGTCGCTTATTTTGCTAAAACAGAAGCAGAATATGAGATACGTGTCCAGTTATGTACTAATCTTGATACTATGCCGGTTGAGGATGCATCAGTTGAATGGGCGGAAAAGCAAAGCCCTTACCGGACTGTTGCGCCGACTTATTTTGCCGATGCAAAATGCTTATTCGGAGGAGCGCCGTCAGTATTTTGAAGAGCGCCTCGCCTTTAACCCTGCACATACGCTCGAAGCGCACCGTCCGCTCGGCTCGGTTATGCGTGCACGAATGCAGGCCTATATGCAGACGCAGGAGTATCGCCAGCACACAAACCACGTTGTGCCAGCAGAGCCTCGTAGCTGTGCTGAGGTACCCGACTAAATTTGCTAACTCGTGTGCTGCATGAAAATGACATTCTTATAATAAAAAAATCAAGCTATATGGCAACAACTATTGATAAAAACAAAAAAATTTGAACACTGATCAATGTTTACAGTAGCGCCTGAAAAACAAAAAGAATTGTTTGAGAGCTTAAAAGAGGCGAGTGAAAAAGTTATGAGCAAAATGCCTGGCTACATTTTTGCCAACATTCACATGGGCGACGACGGCAAGACTTTAACTAATTATGCGTAATGGATTCCCTTCAGGATTATTAGAATGTCTTTGCTGTCCCTGAAGTAATGGAGCACACGAAAAAAGCAGCAGCCATTGCTATAGAATTTAAACCTGTAACTTACAATACAATATGGACGGATGGCAATAATGACTAAATATTTTCTTATTTGCGCAAGCCAAGACCATGTGCTTAAAGGTGTAGAAGGAGGCTTTGCACAGGCAGGACATGGCAGGAAAGATTACATGAGCAAGCCTTCAAAAGGTGATTGGATTTTGTTTTATTCCTCGAAAGATAACTTTGAAAACGGTAAACCCTTACAAAAATTTACTGCCCTCGGACAAGTAGTTGATGAAGAACCTTATCAATCAACCGTAAGTGAAAACTTTAAGCCATACAGACGAAACGTTGAATTTGAAAACGTTGAAGAAGCTGATATTCGTCCTCTGCTTGACCATCTTTCTTTTATAAAAAATAAGAAAAAATGGGGCTTCTATCTCATTAGCGGCTTTCGTGAAATATCGAAAGACGACTTTGAGGTTATAAAGAGTGCAATGCAATAAAGGCAAGTGCACAACAAAGCATCCTATCAATACATAAATAAAGATTATTTATTTTATAAACCCTTTTCCAAATTGCCGCATAGCATCAATTACAGGAACAAAGCGTTTGCCTTCTTCAGTTAAAGAATATTCTACTTTTGGCGGAACAACCGGATAAATTTTCCTGGTAACCAATCCATCCTTTTCCAATTCCTTTAAATGCTGTATCAGCATTTTTTCTGACACATTTTCTATTTCTTTTTTCAGCTCACTAAAACGCAGGCATTTTTTTTCCGACAAACGATGAAGAATAAGAATCTTCCATTTCCCATTAACTGAATTGGTTGTTAATTCTATCGGGCAACTAAATTCACGATTACCCAACTTATAAATAGCGGGATTTGATTTTATTTCTTTTTTATTTTTCATCATAACTAATTAACGGTCAACAATTATTACCAACGAGTTTATTACTTACTATTTAGTAAGTACTTGTTCAAAGGTAAGTATCTCTTTAAATTTGCATAAAAATTAATAAAAAATGGCAACTGAAAAATTAAGCGTAGCTCTTAATGAAACTTTTACGCATCAGTTTGCGGAAATAAACGGGTTTAATCTGCATTATGTGATCGGAGGAAGAGGCGATGCTCTGGTTCTGTTGCATGGATGGCCGCAAACATGGTATGCGTTCAGGTATATTATGCCCGAATTATCAAAACATTTTACCGTAATTGTACCTGATCTAAGAGGTTTAGGTGATTCCGAAAAGCATGATTCGGGATATGATATTTACACAGTAGCCGATGATATTTATAAGTTGATACAGCATTTAGGCTGTAAGGAAATTAATTTACTAGGACATGACTTTGGGGCAAATGTGGCTTATGCCTATGCCGCTTCTCATCGGGAAGAAGTAAAAAAACTTGTTTTTTTAGACGTAGGGATAATGGATTCTTCTCTGGAAAAAATACCATTGATAGTCCGTGAAGGAAAATCGTTGTGGTGGTTTCCATTTCACATGTTGAGAGATCTGCCGGAGGAACTCATTAATGGTAAGGAAGCTATTTATTTAAACTGGTTTTATAAAAACGCCACCTATAATCAATCCGCTTTTTCAGAGCAGGACATAAGCGAATATGTTAGGTGTTATTCAAAACCTGATGCAATGAAAACAAGTTTTGAATATTATCGGAATATTCTTAAAAATATAGACAACAATAATGTACAATCAAAAATAAAATTGAAAATGCCTGTATTGGCTTTGGGCGGCGACAAAAGTTTTGGAATGAAACCTTATTATTCCTGGTCAGCAGTTGCAGAAAACGTAAAAGGCGGTATCATCGACAACTGTGGGCATCATATTGCAGAAGAACAACCAGAAGCGCTGTTACAGCGATTATTGTTGTTTTTAGAGTCGTAAAATTAAAATTGGCAGCCGATATGTGCAGAAGCATGTTTATTTTCCGACCTGCACAAAGCCCTGCCCGCCGGCAAAAATAATTTCAGGTTCATTTCCGGCTTTAACCATTATAGTTTTGCACATGAAGATTTCAATATTTGGGTCAACGGGCCAAACAGGACAGGAGTTAATTAAGCAAGGACTTAAAAAAGGATATAGTATATCTACAATAGTCAGAAATGAACCTGACATTACAAATCCCAACCTGACTGTAATTAAAGGAAATATATTTGATAAGAAGTTAGTAAAAGACACCATTGACAAAAGTGATTTGGTTATTTCCGTTATGGCTTTTACGCCAAAACTATTTGGTCAAAAGTCAACCGAACTCTACTCAAAAACCGCTTCAGTGCTTGCAGAAGCAATGACTGAACTGAATTTAAAAAAGTTAGCATTTTGCACATCAGCAGGTGTGGAAGAGGACCCGAATGAAATTTGGTTTTATAAACATATTCTAAAACCTTTTTATTTAAGTAAAGGATATAAGGATATGCAACTGGCAGAAAAAATAATAAGCAATTCAACCTTAGATTGGATTTTGGTGAGACCTTCCCGCCTTACTAACGCTGCGCTTACGACTCAGTTTCGTATCTCTCAAAGATTCAGACCTAAAGAAGGCAGCTCTATCTCAAGAGCCGACTTAGCTTTTTTCATCCTGAACCAATTAAATAGCAGTGACTGGGTTCACAAAACTCCAACATTAGCTTATTAGTCTATTCCGACATTCAAAAAATAACTTGTGCCAACATATAGGGGCTTAAACGAAGCTTTGCGCAAGCGACCCTGCAAAAATGGAGGTTTTATTTATCGAAGGTTCGACGCATGTACAGTGGTGCACCATCCTGCTGTACAAGTAGCATTAATTTCATCAACACTTACCAGGTTAGGAAGCCTGCTGAAGTGCAGGCAAATGTAGGCCAGGCTGCGGCTGTAGTTGGCTACAAGGCTTTTACTGTTTTGCCCAATCGTAACTTTTTCGATAAATTTTGGCATAAGCATTTGCAAACCCTGTACGTCTTTCTTTGCCTGAAATAAAACAGTGTTGTACTGTTGTTACTTTGTTAACCATTAGTTGCAGTTTTTTAATGAACAACTAAGGGCTGTTCTTAAACAATTGGGGAGAAAGGCTACCGTAGGTTTAGTTCAACAAGGTGTTGCCATAATGGGGCTGAGGTGCTATATTCAACGTCAGTCCCTTTTTTGTACATTTACGCTATATTGAAAGTTGGTGCTTCTAAATCAATACAGGAACCGTTTTTGCAACTTTAGCACACCCTATCACAAAACCAACCGACTACTTTTTGCCAAATGACAAATCCTGCCAAAAAGACTTTGGCTAACTTGCGGTAATGAAAGAATTGATAGAATACGTTTTGCAATTTGGCAGCCTTAACAAACAACAAATAGACTTAATTTCAAATAAAGCAATTGAATTAAATCTCCATAAAGAAGCGTATTTTTCAACAGCAGGAAAAATCGCTCAACAATTCGGCTTTTTATTGGATGGTATTATCAGGGTTTGTTACTACAATAATAAAGGCGAAGAAATTACCAAATATTTCATTGAAGAAAACAACATTGTAGTAGATTTAAACAGTTTTGACAATAATATTCCATCATCTTCCTATGTGCAAGCTATAACCGTGTGCAGACTGATTGTTTTTTCTAAACAAGATTGGCAGGAGCTTCTGAATACTATCGTTGGTTGGGACAATATCGTACATAAAATTACTTCAAAAGCACTGCTGCAAAAAGTGGAAAGAATCAGTCCATTAGTTGCCGAAGATGCTAAAACACGCTATTTGAAGTTTCTGGAAATATATCACACCGTTGCCAACCGTATTCCGCTTTCTTATATAGCTTCTTATTTAGGTGTTACGCAATCTTCATTGAGCAGAATTAGAAAAAACATCCGCTAATTAATTTTTTGCCAAATGGCAAATGATTTCATTTTTGAATGAAGCACTTTTACATTATTAACTAAAAACAAAAAAATGAAATCAGTATTAATTACCGGAGCCAATAGAAGCATTGGTTTGGAAACAGCAAAACAACTTTCAAAAAAAGGGCTATTCGTTTATATAGGAAGCCGTGACCTTGAAAAAGGAAAAGCGGTAGTAAAAGAATTAAACGAAAATGGATATGATAACATCAAGGCTATTGAAATTGATGTTACTAATCCTGAAACAATTTTAACTGCCAAAAACATAGTCGAAAACGAACAAGGGAAATTAGATATTTTGATAAATAACGCAGGAATAAGCAAAGGTTTTCCTGAAAGTGCTTTAACTACTTCCATCAAAGACATTCAAGAGGTATTTGATACCAACTTTTTTGGCGTAATCAGTGTTACCCAAACATTTTTGGAATTGCTTAAAAAGTCGGACAGCCCGCGAATCAGCAATATTACTTCTGGCCTCGGGTCGCTAAATCTGCACAGCGATCCGAATTGGAAATACTATAATGTTAAACTCGCAAGCTACGTGCCTTCAAAGGCAGCTTTGAATACTTTCACCATTCTATTGGCTTATGAGTTGAAAGATCTGCCATTCAAAGTAAATGCGATTGACCCAGGTTATACTGCAACAGATTTCAACCATCATAGTGGCCCCCGAACAGTGGAAAGTGCGGCAGCTTTTATTATCAAACATACACTAACAGACGATAACGCACCGACAGGAAAATTTTTCAGCAACGACATAGAGGACGGGACCGAAGTAAGTCCTTGGTAAAAAAAGCTGCCCATAACATTCCATGGGCAACATCGGAGTTTGACCACAAATGCTCAACAGTAGTAAAACTGTTGAGCATTTGTGGTATATTCAGCTGAACGAATTTCAAATACCAGTTATCACAGTCGAAACGAGAAAACTACCAGTTAAAAATTACCGGATAACCAAGGGTATTGCTGCAAGTGTAATTCAGTGCTGAATTTTGTTTTATAGCAATACCTTTAGTTTTAGCACCTTTATGGAAAAGTATTTCACTTTGCGTGATATTTTTGGCATTGGCTGTTTTGGTGGTTGATTCTTTTTCAGAAGAAAGAGCAAACTTGTATTACGGGCAAATAGTAAAGTATTATCAACAATAAAACAGAATACAATAGTAAATGAATAAAGACGGCGTTGAGGCATTTTCTAATGCTGTATTTGTAATTGCAGTAATACAATCGGTATTAGACATTAAAATCCAGAAATACAATATAATGAAGTGTATATGAGCGCCGATATTTCCTATATGCGAAGCGAGGATGGCTGGCTTATTCAAACCTATCAGTTATTTTACGGGATGAGTTTGCTGCCAAGGGAATAGTAGCTGCCATATAACTCTTATACTCAATCAGTCCAAGCCCACATTATCAATTGAGCTTTAGGTGTTATCTTCATATCGGGTAAAATTAAAAACAAAGGGAAAAGGTTAACAACTCCAAAGGTGTTGAATAATTGGATTTCGCATTTTTACTCTGTTTAAAGTATAGCATGATAAGAGATTAAGACATGCAGCCATAGCTTAAGAAACTTTACTTTGACACCGGACGTATAGAATCGCGGGAATAGCGATTTCATTGAATAATACAACTTGTCTTAAACCTTTATGTAAGTATTACGGGTAATTCAGTACTTATTGCTGCAGACTGCAAAACAGTGTTCTCATCCGAATTTACAGTATTCCTTAGTGAAAGGCTTTCCTGAGGCATGATGATGGGCATTTGTGAGAACAGCCCTTGTGTGTGTGTAGGCAGCACCTGCTGCCAGTCGCGGATAATATCTTTGTATGCAGCACCTGCGGGGCGTATGTTGCGGTCAAGGTCGCAGAGACCGAGGGGATTAACCGTGCCATTGTTCTCCCTCAATGCTGTGTCCCAGTCAACCTGGTCAGTTAAGGAATACCAGGTAAAGCCGATAATGGGTACACCATCGTTGCGAATGCGCAACACATTGGCCCACTGCTTCCAGAGCCACTGCACCGCCTCGTCTCCCCGCGTGCCCTGGGCATAGTTGGTCTCGGTGTGCATCACCGGCAGGTAGTAACGCTCGTAGTATTGCTTGGTGATGACATAGTAGCCAAATACTTCGCCTGCGGAATGTACTGTGCCATCAGCTGCTACCCGCCCTTCGTTGGTATTGTAATAGTCATTGCCCATGATGCAGCTGTTCTTGACTTTATTCTCCAGAAAAAAGTGGTACTCATCGCGGCTCATACCGTTGTCCAGCAGGTACTCATATACTTCTGAATCCACACGGCGGCCATAGTTCAGATCGAGTGACAGAAATCTTCTGTGATTTAAAATTTCAGCGGGCTTAATAGCAACGATACTTTCAGCATGATAGTACTCGCTGCTTTCACTCTGAATGAACAATGCGTCCGGCCGGAGAGCTAAAATGGCATGCATGGCCAGCACGTTCGCCTTAACAAGATTCTTGAGCGCCGTTACAAACGCAAAGTCGCTGGATAGTTGCTCGTTCCACCAGCCGAAGAGGGCAGAAAACCGGGCGCAGATGTACATCTCATTAACAGGAGTATAGAGCTGCACCCACGGAAAGCGTGCAGCAAAAGCGCGGGCATAGCCAGCAAATAAAGCAGGAAAGTCTGGGTTCTGAAAGTTACCCAGCCAGTCAGGCAAACCAAAGTGGCACAAGTCAACTATCGGCACGATATTACGCCGCTGCAGGTTCCGGAAAGTTTCATCCGCAAACGACCAGTCATAACGTTCTGGTCCCAGCCAGGTAGTGTGAATAGGCGGGCCATAGCGCAGAAACCGGATGCCCAATTCTTCCACCAAATCAAAATCCCTGCGCCAATGTTTGTAGTGGCCGCATTTTTCTAACTCATCCACACGAAGCCGGCCATTATGAATGGTTGGATTACTGTTTTCAATACCTGTAGCAAACAAAAATTGCGAATTCATAAAAAAGATTGGGGCTGATTGATAAACTATTTTTGGTAAAGTTCGGGTAAAAGCTGCAATAGAAGAATGTTTTTAAGTCGCAGATGTATGTCTGTAATGCTTGAAATGGAGGGTAATGTAAAGAAGGATGCTGAGATTTTTCAATCATTAATAGTTGTTTCCGTACCTCATATTACTTCCTGAATTATTAAGCATTTTTCTAAAAATACTGCTAAAGAAGTTGGTTTAAAATTACCTTCCGCAACATAGTCAATTCACCTCAACTTCTACAACATCTGCCTTTTTCGTTCAATTTTTTTAGCCGAAGGGCGGATAATCATTAGCGCAGCGTTTGCACCAATACGGCTATGCTGCTATTGCCGATGATAACACCGCGAACGGCTGTGCTTGTAAGAACACCAACAAGGGCAAAAAAAATATAACTTTGATGATCAATTCCCGCGACAATAATGTTTGACATTTTCCGAAAATATTTAGAAGATAAAACCCACCTGACTAATCAGGATTTTGAATTGATAGCTTCCCTCTGTTCGGGTAAAAAGCTTAGGAAAAAACAATACCTTCTTCAAGCGGGTGATACTTGGAAGTATAACGCTTTTGTTTGCAGAGGTTTTCTAAAATTATATCACCTGGATGATAAAGGGCAAGAACACATTATGCAGTTTGCCCCTGAAAATTACTGGACTGGAGACAGGGAAAGCTTATCTTCCGGATTGCCTTCAAAATACAATATTGATGCCATTGAGAAAAGTGAAATTTTACTGATTAGTAAAGATAATTTTGAAATGCTTCGCAAATCTATTCCTGCATTTAATGATTTTGTAAATGATACTATTAAAAAAAATGTCCTGGCTTTGCAGGATCGAATCTACGCAAACATTACACTCAGCACCGAAGAAAAATACAATAGGTTTATTACTCAATTTCCTGCCATCACAAACCGCGTACCGCTGCACATGATAGCATCGTACCTTGGAATTTCTGCAGAAACGTTAAGCAGGATCAGAAGTCAATTCACAAAGAAATAAGCTGATTTTATCAACTCGTCTTGACAAACGTCAAGACTTTTTTCCTTCAAATGTCATTGGAGCAGGGCTGCTATCAGATGCACCTTTGCAATATCACATCGAAATATAAATTAAGTATATGGAAATAGTAAGAAATGCAACAGAACTATATCAAATGATTAGCGGTGGGAGATTAATTGATGGCTTTGAAAAGTTTTATCATAACGATGTAGCCATGCAGGAAGTTGGTGAGGGCATTCGCAACGGAAAAGATTTAAACCGGGAATATGAGGAAAGATTTCTAAGCAGAATAAAAGAGTTTCATGGCGGTGGAGTTATCAGTATCACTTCAAACGAAACGGAAAATAAAACTATGGTTGAAAGTTGGATGGATCTGACTTTTTACGACGATGCTGCGCGGGTGAAAATTGAACAAGTGGCGGTACAAACCTGGGAGGGCGATCAAATCATTAAAGAAGTTTTCTATCATAAATAAATTAAAGAAAAACCCACAATACTCAATAACAATAATTAAATAAAAAAGAAATGAAAAAAACAATCGGAATCATTGGAGCAGGCAATATTGGTAAAACTGTTGCTGCCCATTTGTTAAAAGGCGGCTTCCCTGTTATTATCAGTAACAGCAAAGACCCTGAATCACTAAAAGAAATTATTGCACAATTAGGAAATGGGATAAAAGCAGTTACCACGCAAGTGGCTGCCAATGCCGACATTGTGTTGTTAGCACTGCCATGGAGGCAGGTCAGAACACTTTCAGCGGTTACAGATTGGCACAACCGGATAGTGATAGATGCAACCAACCACTTCACAGCTGATATGCAGGTAGAGGATTTGGGAGACAGGGCATCAAGCGAAGTTGTTCAGGATCATCTTCCGGGTGCCAGGCTTGTAAAAGCCTTTAATACGTTGTATTTTAAAGTGCTTGAAGCGGATCCTGTAACGCAAAATGGTCATCGTGTACTTTTTGTTTCTGGTGATGACGAAGAAGCCAAAGATCAGGTAAATGATGTAATTAACGCTATTGGTTTTGCACCTGTTAACTTAGGGTCGCTATCCGTTGGCAGTAAATTTCAACAGGCAAAAGGTGTTTTATCAACCCTAAATCTTATTAAACTTTAAAGAAAAAAAATCAAACAAAATGAAAAAGGGATTTTTTTCCTTCAAATGTCATTGGACAATGCCTATTAATGCAGCCAACTTTGCGTAACTAAATAATCAGAAAAAAATATAAGATGGAAAAAACAATCGGAATAATTGGTGCAGGAAATATCGGTAAAACGATAGCAACTCACTTGCTGAAGAACGGTTATGCCGTAAAGATCAGCAACAACAAACAGCCTGAGTTATTAAAAGAAACGGTTGCGCAATTAGGAAAAGGAGCAACAGCGGTTACTGCTGCTGAAGCGGCCGAAGCAGACATGGTAATTTTAGCCATACCCTGGCTGCAGGCACAAGCATTGGCCAACCTTACCAATTGGAAAGATAAAATTGTAATTGATGCTTCCAATCATTACATAAGTCCCGATATGAAAATGGCTGATTTGGGCAGCCGTGCGTCAACCGAAATTGTACAGGAGCATCTTCTGGGCGCTCGTGTGGTAAAAGCATTCAACACGCTCAATTTTAAATTATTGGCAGATAAACCGGTTCAGGAAAACGGGCACAGAGTACTTTTTATGTCGGGAGATGACAATGAAGCCAAACTGCTGGTTGGAGAAATGATAAAGAACATTGGCTTTACTCCGATTGACCTGGGTACATTATCTGCCGGCAGAGTTCAACAGGCAAAAGGTCCTTTAGCACTTCAAAATTTAATTAAGTTATAATCACAAATAATATAATCACAAATAAATAGTAAACAAAATGAAAAAGAATAAAATTATTTACTGGACGGCTACAGGAATCCTTGGAGCCATGATGCTTTTTAGTGCCTTTGGTTATTTTACAAACGAAGAAATGAAAGCTGCTTTTGTACATCTTGGCTTTCCGGCTTACTTCAGAATAGAATTGGCAATCGCAAAAATTATCGGCGTTTTTGTTTTGTTGGTTCCGTTTATCCATAAAGAAATAAAAGACATGGCTTATGTGGGATTTGCAATCACATTTATTTCAGCATTTATTGCCCACAGATCGAGTGGCGACCCGATGTCAGTTGCAATAATGCCAATCATTTTTTTAGGTATTCTTGCAGTGTCATTTATCTATAGTAAAAAGTATAAAGCGACCAGCAAAATTGGTACTATTGAACACAGAAAAGAAATCTTTGATTTTAAATAAAAAGCAATGAGTATGAAAGCGCAAAGAAAAATAAAAAAGACCTGGAAAGTTCAACTGAAAAAAAGCAGTGATATTCATTCAGCAGGTCTCGTATTACCGTCAGGAGATTCGAAAGAATTTGATCCTTTTTTAATAATGGCAGAGGATATTTTCCAAAAAGACGCTTTTGACACACATCCGCATCGTGGGATGGAAACGGTAACTTATGTTATTGATGGAGTATTAGAACACTCGGATAATAAAGGGGGAAGTGGTATTTTAAAACCGGGTGATGCTCAATGGATGACAGCAGGAAGTGGGATTATGCATTTGGAAGCTCCACCTGAAAACGTCACCGCACATACCCTTCAATTATGGGTAAACTTACCAAAAGCCAACAAAATGGCACCACCGCGGTACCAGGACATTTCAAGCAGCAATGTTCCTGAACGAAAAGAAGAAGGTGTTAATTACCGTGTATTTTCCGGTAATTCCGGCGATATTGTATCGGCAACAAAAAACTACGCTAAAGTAACTTATGTAGAAATAATTATTAATGCCGAACATACAGCAAATCAGGATTTACCTTCCGACTACAATGGTTTTATATATGTTTTGGAGGGATCCGGAGTATTTGGAGACAACGAAGTAAAAGGCGAAAAAGGAGAAGTTCTGTTGTTGGACAGTGTAAGAGAAAAAGTCGGGACAAGTGAAATAATTATTAAAGCCAATGAAAAGTTACGTGTCATTTTTATAGCAGGAAAACCATTAAACGAACCTGTTGTAGCCCGAGGTCCTTTTGTTATGAATACTGAAGAAGAAATTAAACAGGCATACACTGATTTCAGAAGTGGTAAATTTTAAAATTTTTAAAGAAAAGAAGCAGCGAACCAATGGGCATCGGTTTGCTGCTTCTTTCCGACCCTTCTGCTTGCATAAGTCACTTACTAAGTAACTGTTAAAAAATAAACGATACATTTAGGGGCTAATTTTATAATTCCAATCGCCTCTGAATTCCTTGTTTGTCAGATTTATTTTTTTCAATGCTTCATCATCTACTTTTAATCCCTTTT
>JAABUS010004239.1_pt1 | contig 21134 bp, 34 predicted proteins | sample 5560161 | NCBI WGS metagenome assembly JAABUS01 (sample SAMN10711885, study PRJNA513376) | rock metagenome | isolation source: Antarctica rocks | place: Antarctica: Victoria Land, Trio Nunatak nord | collected 2016-01-04
ATGGAAACCGCAGCCCCCGCCTTCGTCTATCTCCCGATCTTCGACCGCACGGCGGCGCACCTTCGGATGACGGACGATGATCTGGCGGCGGTGGAAAACGAGTTGGTCGCCGATCCGCGCCGGGGCGATGTGATCCCGAACACGAACGGCGCGCGCAAGGTGCGCGTGGCCCTGCAAGGGCGCGGCAAGAGCGGCGGCGCGCGGGCGATCTACCTGTATGTCGAGATGAAGGGGCGCATCTACTTCATCGCCGTCTATGCCAAGAACATGCGCGAGAACCTGTCGGAAGCGGAGAAGAAAGACCTCCGCACGCTCATCGGAGTATTGGAGAGGGAACCATGAACAACGAGATCGAACCATTGGAAGTGACCGAGGAGAACTTCGGCGCGATCCTGATCGCGGGTGTCAGGGAAGCGATTGCCTTTGAGCGCGGAGAACTGGCGGCGCGCGTCCGCGTCCGGCATCGCACCCCCGCCGATGCGACCGTCCATGCGCCGCCCATCTACGACGCCCCCCGCGTCCGGGCGGTGCGGCAACGCCTCGCGCTCTCGCAGGAGATGTTCGCCCGCGCCCTCAACGTGAGTGACCAGACGGTGCGCGCCTGGGAGCAGGGAACGCGGCCACCATCCGGCCCGTCCCTGCGGCTCCTTGAATTGGCGGAAGAGCATCCCGCGACGCTGCTGGCGAAGATCGAGATGTCACGCCCGGCCCGCGCCCCAGGAAAGGTGACCGTGAATGAAACTCGTGCGCATCGGTAAGCAGATCATCAACATGGACGCGGTGACGCTGATCCTCATCCACGACGAGGAGCCGGACAATTACTCGGTGACGCTCCAATTCGCCGTGCCGCCCATCGAGACCGAAGAGGGCATCGACAATTCCGGCTGGGGCTTCAACGGCGCGGAGGCGAAGATGTTCATCGGCTGGCTCAATGCGAATGCCGCCGACATCATGCAAAAGCCCGCGAGTGGCGATGACGGCTTCGGCAACATCACTCCGTAGCACCCCGCTAGAGCAGCTCCGCGAACGCATCCACCGCCGAGGCGATCTCCTGCGCGCGCTGCTCCCCCGTCACCGGCGCGGCGACCTTCGTGGCGCGCGCGAGCAGGCCCATCGGCTTACCCTCGGCGTCGAACTGGCCGTACATCGTGTACCAGTCGTGGACGCGGTCTATCCGCTCCTGTCCCCACCCCTCGATGGTGTCGGGGGAGATGCCGGTTCGGTCGAAGAGCCAGAGGACAAAAAACTCGCCCGCTTCAAAAAAGGGGGCGAGTTCGATCCTTCCTCTCGTTGCGCGCGGTAGTCGTTCGTCAGCCGCCAGACCTCCTCCGCGAGGGGCAGGATGAAGTCGTCGGGGTAGTCCTTGAGCGCGTCGGCGATGCGCACCGCCCGCGCCTCGCGCGCCTGCCGGGTCGCGCCCGGTTGCGTCGGCTCGATCAGCGCGGGCGTGACGAGGCCGTAGGCGACGCTCATCCGGTTGAAGACCCAGCCCGATTGGCCGGTCTGCCCCATCTCGGCGACGGCGTTAATGTGCTCCTTCTCGCCGTTGTTGAGGATGCTTACCTCGAAGGCGATATCGGGGTAGTTCGGGTGCTCGAACGGCACCGCCTCGTACCGCTGCTGCACGCGGGCGCGCAACTCCTCGACGCCCGTCGCCTTCGGTGTGCCGATCTCTTTGCCTGTCATGTGCTTGCCCCTTCACGAAACGGCGATGTACAGGACGGATGGGAGGGGCAAGCCAGCCCACCCGCCTGCACACCGCACAATCAACAGCCCCCGCCACTGTGACGGGGGCACACAACCCGTTAGCCCAAGTCAAAGGCCGGCATCACGAGACACCTGCCCGTAACAGTTCCGCTCACGGCCCCCGCAGACGGCGCGGCCATCGGCGCGCCGCCGAGGCGACCGTAGACGTTCCATCGCCGCTTCGTCTGCACCTCCTCGTAGAGCGAGAAGATGAAGGTCTTCTGCAGCAGCATCTCGGAGAGCAGGTCGATGCCCGACCCGGCCGAGTGGCGCATGAACTGGAAGGTGCCCTGGAACTTGCCCGGCGCGGCGGGGATGATGTCGGTGGCGTACTCGTCCAGGTCGATCTCGTTGGCGGTCAGGCCGAGGCTCCAGTCGTTGACGTGCTCCACCGGGATCACGTCCGTGCCCGTCGTGGCCGGGATGTAGTTGCCCGCGACGGTGATCACGGGGGTGCCGGTGAGCGGCTGGCGGAATAAGATGCAGCCGTTCAGGTGCAGCAGCTTGTAGTCCGTCCGCTTGACGGGCACGCCGCCGTTGGAGACGACGACCGGCAGCCCCGGATCGAGGACGTGCTTCGTGACGTCGGTCACCTGATAAATCTGCTTGACGGGGTACGAGCGCTTGCCACCCGGCAGCTTGCCGATGTCGGCGCAGGCCTCCGACGCGCCCACCGGGGTGGACGTGCCGACGAGCCAGGCGATGTCCCCGTCGCGCCCGCTGATCGTTTCCATGGCCATGTCATTCGCTCCTTTGCGTGATGCAAAAGAGCGGGCGCACAGTCTGCGGCGGCTCTCATCCCTTCGGCGGGGCCGTTACCGGCGCGGCGTTCGGGGGTCGGATGCGGTTGTCAGTCGTTGCGGGTAATGCCCCACCGTCTCTCGATGGCGGCGATCACCAGCAGCAGGGCGCGCCGAATGGCGAGCCACAGTTCCTTGTCGCTCAACGCATCATCGCCCCCTTTTTTCTTGTCGCCGTCCCGCCCCTACACCTTCGAGGCATGGACGCGGATCGTGAATTGGCGACCCCTCACCATCGTGCCGTTGGTGACGGCGCTCACCTGGCGGAATCCCGCGCCCGATTCCTCCATCGTCACCGCGTTGAGCAGCAGCCCCGTCGCCGTCCACGGGGTGTCGATGAGGGCGGTGAGGCAGGCCGGGATAAGGGCGCGGATCGTCGTGGTCGACCAGCCGGTCGTGTAGGCGCTCACGTCCATCAGGGCGTTGATCGCCGGGTCGTTGTACCGGCTCTCGTAGACGACGGAGGCGAGCGCGAGGACGATGTAGGGCGACGGTGCGCCTTCGGGCGCGACTTCCGGGTGGACGCTCGCGCCGACGAGGCCCGCGACCGTGGCGTTCGCCAGCAGCGCGACCCGCGCCCCGGCGACCAGCGCATCGGGATCGAGTGCGCGCAGGACTCTCGCCGGTGTGAATGGCATCGGTCGCGCCCCCTTAGCCGAAGATTGCCGCGATTTCTCGCAGGAACGATTCGCGATGCCGCTCGATAGCGGGTCTGAGGAACGGCTGGGCGGGCGCTCTCGCCGTCCCATACTCGACGTACGATGAATGATTCGTGTCGGAGACAATCTCCGCCATCAGCGCGGACACCTCCGCGTGGAGGCTCGCGCGCAGTTCTCCGGTGAGCACCGGGGCCAGCCGCTGAGCCTCCTCAACGACGAGCGCGGCGTATTTTTCCACCACGGCCTGCGCGCGGCTTTCCAGCCCGTCGATCATCGCGTCCAACGCGCTCAGGTCGGTCGCGACGCCGATCTCCGCTGTCGCCACCGCCCTACGTGTCCCACTGCGACGGGGCGAAACGCGAACTGGCCGCGAGCCGCTCCAACTCCGCGATGCGATCCGCCTCCTTCTGTGCGACTCGTGCCCGCTCCTCCGCCGCCGTGGGCTTGCGCGGCTCGGCGGCTTTCGGTGCTGCCGCCTTCGCCGGGGCGGCCTTCTTCGCGGGCGCTGCCGGGGCTTTGGGAGCGGGGGATGCCGGTGCCGGGGTCGTTGGGGTTGTCGTCTCGTCTGCCATCGCTGTTGCTCCTTTACGTCAGTCGTTTACACACCACGTGCACCGCTGTCTGGTAACTGGTTGGGTTCAGCACCCCGATACATTGATACGTCTGCGTCCCGGCGACGATGGTGTCCCGCTCCGATACGGCGGCGTTCCACGGCAAGGAGACGACGAAACCCGTCACCCCTCCGAGCCGTGACGCGAACACCTGCTCGACCGGGGACGCGCCGAGCGGGGCGATCCGGCAGGGGTACGTCCGCGCGGTGGTCGCGCCCGACCCGCCCGAACCATCGTCGTTGATGACCGGCGCGCCCGCCGTGACGACGGAACAGGTGTCGGGCATCGCGCTCTCATCGAGCGCGATCAAGTAGGTCAGCGTCGCGGCGTCGATCAGTGGCGCAACCGGCATCTCACCACCCCCGCCGCGCGCCATACGGCCAGCCCGCGTACGCCGGGTTATTGGCGTCCCGGTAGGGGGTGGGCGGCGTGATCGGGGCGGTGCGCACGAGATCGCCACCCACCGGCACGCCCGATGATCCGGCGATCAGTTCCGCGCGCTCAATCTCGGCAACGACGGCGGCGAGCATCGTGTTCAGGTGCCGCACGCGGTCGGAGAGGCTGACGGCGGGCGCGCCGGGAATGGAAACGGTCACTTGCAAGCGATGCGCGCCCATCAAGTTAAGGAGCGCATCCCGCTTGACATACAGGTACTGGAGGAAGAGCGTCGGCTGCCCCTCGTGCTTGCGCCAGAGGAATCCCGGAGCCGCCGCCGTGCCGAGACTCGTGGCAATCGCGCCGTCCGGGTCGCCGACCTCGGCGGGGATCGCGCCAATGTAGTCGGCGGCAGTGAGTGTCATCGCTCAGGACTGCTTCTTGGCGGCGGCTTCGGCGGCCTGTTGCCGCTCTCGGTCGGCCTTGACGATCTGCCCTGCCGCCGCGACCAGCGCCTCGTGCTCGGCGGAGAGTTTGCTATGGGCGGCGCGGGTTTCGCCTGCGCCCTCCGCCACGGTCTCATGCGCCGCCTTCAGTTCCGCCTCCGTCGGCAACTCCTCTTTGGAGAAGATGTGCCGTCCCTTGAAGGTGACGACCTCGCCCCGTTCGAGGACCGCTTCCAGTTCCTTGCGCGTTGTCGTTACTGCCATGTGGGATCACTCCTTTGTGCGAAGGGGCGAGGAATCCCGGCCCCGCGTACTACGTCAGATCGCCCCTTAGAAAGGGTTTGTGGTCGGGATCGGTGATGTGAACGTGCCGAGCGTCAAGACTGACGTGGCCTGGAGTTGCCGCTTCTGCGGGAACCCGCGCGCAACGCCGAACATCGTCACGTTCGGGGGATTGAGATCGGCGGGCACCGTCGCATAGGCGATGGGGCCGCGCTGCGGGCCCGCGCCCAGTCCGCCGATGATGTTCGTCGGGGCGATGGAACCGACGAGTGTCTCGGTGACGGTCGCGTTGCCCCAGTCCATGATGTCGGCGCGGTTGTCGTCGCCCGTGTTCGAGAGGATCGCTTTGGTGATCGGCAGGAAGGGGGACGAGGCCGACATGCCGTCCGCCGCCTGCTGGAAATAGCGGGCGTCGTACAACTCGATTTGCAGCCCCGTCAATGCCTCGACAATCGGCCGCATCGCCTGCATCGACTGATTCGGCAAGGTCGCCCCGACCACTGAGGGGAAGAAGGTCGCCCTGGCGCGGGTGGCAAAGCTCGTTTGCGCCGTCAGGTAGTTGAAGGCCGACGTGCTCATCGTGATCCGGTTGTAGACCTTGCCGTAGCGGACCGAGGCATAGAGCAGTTGCGCGAGGATATCGCCGATGCCGTCCGCCGAGACGTTGTCCCAACCGACCGCGACCGTCACTTTGAGGTCGGCGGGCATCCCCCACGTCGCATTGGTCAGCTTGACGCCGAAACGGTCGTAGGAGAAGGCGTCCAGCTGCATGGCGACGATCATCTGCTCCATCCGCTGCCGGACGGCGAGCAGGCGGTTGTCCATCACGCGATTGAGGTAGTCGGAGAACAGCCCCATATCGCTCGCGTTCGCCATGCCCGCCGCGACCGATTGCAGCAGATTGAGCATCGACTGCGAGACCGTCTCGCCCGCTTTGATGTTCGGGATGTTCGTCGCCTCGAACTGGATTTTGCCCGTCGTGTAGACGGTCGCGGCCTGATCGTCGGCGATGATGTCGGCGATGGAGATGTAGCCGACGAAGCGGGCCAGCAGCTCGCCGTCCACGACGGGGATTTGCGGGGTGCGCCCGAGGAAGCGCAGTTCCGCCGGGATGTTGCGCGCGTCCTGCAACGTATTGATGATCGCGGTCAGGCGCGCCGATTCGAGAATTTGCAGTGAGGGTGAAGCCACGGGGATGCTCCTTTCTGACACGAAAAAGACGCATCCCCGCATGGGCGCGTCTGGTAGCCGGAACGATGGGATGGGGGATTACAGCGCGGTGTCCACGTATTCCAACAGCGGCAATGCCGCTTCGAGCGCGCTGTAGGCGGGCAACGGCACCGTACCGACCGTTGCCGCCTTGAGCCGCGCCTTCCAGACTTTGCCGCCCTCAAAGACCGCCGGATGATTCGTGGGCGCGCTGCCGATGCCGAAGGGCACGGTTTGCAGCACGCTCTCGTTGAGGATGAAGCACGCACCGCGCGCGAGCGTCTGGCGCCCGTCGGTGGCCCCGCTGTTGTACGGGCCGTAGAAACCCGTGGCGGTGATGCGGCAGAGGACGGTGCCGTACTCGATCCCCTTCTGGCCGTTCGGGATCAGCGTGCCATCCGCGAGCAGGGTATCGGCGGCGACCGCCGCGACCGTGGCCCAGTCGAGCGTGATGCCGCCCACTTTCCATTTCATGTTCTGCAGCGCATCGGCGGCAACCATAATCTGCGTGCCGGTGGTGTAGGTCGAAACGCGACCGAAGCTCATCTCGATACTCCTCTTCGTTGTGACGCCCGGAGGCGTGGATTAGGTGGTGCCGTTCGTCTTTTTCGCGTACAGCTGCGCGCTCGCCACGGCGTCAGCGAGGGGATCGGCGGGCTTATCGCCGTCATTCGACAGCACAATCAGATCGCCCTTCGGCACCGCCTCGCCGAGCCACTTGTGCTCCGGGGAAGCCGCAAAGACCGCGCGCAGCACCGCCGCGCGGTCGCCTTCGACCTTCTCACCGTCCGTCCGTGCGAAGGTGACGGTCGCGCCGTCCTGCGCGTCGTCCGTGAGGGCGCGCGCGAAGAGGGCCTCGACTGCGGGCTTCATCGCGGGGGTGATCCGGCGTGCCGTCAGCATGTCCTGTGCGAAGTGCGCGGCCTCGGCGGCGATGCGCCCGGCGGTGTCCCGTGCGCTCCCCTCCTTGAGTGCTTGCAGTTCCGCCTGCATGGCGGCGAACTCGGCGGTCGTCGGGGTCGTGGTACTCATCGGCACTTGCTCCTTTGCCCCTGCGGGCGGTATGGCCGCCACGGGCGGCACGGCAATGTCCCCGCCCACGAAAAGGGCTTTGAGGGTGTCGAATACGCCGATCTTCTTCGCGTCATCCATGTCGTGCTCCTTGCTCATCTTGGCTTGTCCTTTCGACGGGTAATCCGCGCCCAATGCGACGGCGTGCTCGGCGATGGCGTTGAGGCGGTCCTGATCCGCCTGACTGTGACGCTTGCCGGCGAATTCACTTTCGATCTCCACCAACCGCTGCCCCTCGTCGGTCGCGCTGAAGGCGGCGAAGAGCGCGGCGTCGGCGATGCGCGGGGAGTTGACGATGGCGAGACCGCGTAACTGCTTCGTTGCCTTGTCCCACGTCGCGCTCACCTTCCGCGTGCCGTCGTCGAGCAGGTCGTCCAGCCACCTGGGCAGGGCGACCGTGCCGACCAGCGACGTGCCGTCCGCGTGCATCGCCACCGATTCAAGCGTGCCGAGGCGTGAGTCCAAAACAGTCGAGGTGTGTTCGAGATCGACAAAAACAGGCTTGAACGCATCAACGGCGGCACGCGCTTCTTGTTCGTTGAGGCTGAAACCCTTGTCGGGAAAATCTCCGCAAGTGAATATCTTTCCCGTACGCCGCACAAATTCGTCTGTCATTGCAACTCCTTTCTTTGCCCTTGCACGCTTGCGCTGTATCGTTTATAATACAGAGCAAGGAGGCACAATGGAGGTTGGATTAATACCCTGTGCGTGTGGATGCGGTCAGATGATTCCCGAAATTGGTTCTCGTGGGCGGCCACGGCGGTATGTACTTGGGCACCATCGAGTCAAGTCGTGCAGACCTGATAATGAGACCCTACGCAGACTGTATGCGGATGAAGGGAAAAGCACCCTTTCGATTGCGGCGCTGTATGGCGTAGCGGATACCACAGTGCGTTATTGGCTCACCGACGCACGCATTCCGACGCGCAACACCGCTCAGGCGAATGCCATCGCGCATCACGAGAAATACGCCGGCCCGGATAACCTTGCGGACCTGTATCTGCAACAGAAGTTGACGACGTATGAGATTGGTACATCACTTGGTGTAGCGCCCAACACGGTTGCCGGATGGCTTCGGCGCTCCGGTATCAAAGCGCGTGGCAGGAACGAAGCAAAGCGTGCCGTTTCCGAGCGAATGAGACCAACGCCCGACGAATTGCGACGGCTCTATATCGAGCAGGAGATGAGCGCGAGCGAGATTGCATCGGCAACCGCCGTCAACTCAGGAACAATCCTCAACTGGCTCCGCGACGCAGGTATTCGTGTGCGCACCCTATCCGAAACTGGCGCGATTTCATCCCGCAAGCGCACTCCATCTCGCGCATTCCGTAAGGAACTTTCGCCTCGCGCCCGCTATCTGATACTCCAACGCGACAACTTCCGCTGCTGTGCGTGCGGACGTTCCCCGAAGGAGCACGGCGTTGTTTTACATGTGGATCACGTCATCGCGGTCGCTAATGGTGGCGGCAATGACCCCGCGAACCTGCAAACGCTCTGCGCAGACTGCAATCAGGGCAAGTCAGACCTGTGGTGATGCGTTGCAGCCTCCCTCGGTCGTCATGGGGTTCCCTCCTCATTGGCAGGCGGCGTGGCGGGGCTAAAGAATCGTCCTCAGCGTGGCGGCGATGGCGGCGATGCGCGGCGACTGGTCTTCCTGCGCGACCTCACCGAGGCTACTATCCGGCACGAGGGAGATCGCCTGATCCCCCTGCGGATTGCCAAGAGATCAATGTGTCGGTGATAATCGTCGCAAGAAGGAGGAGACCAATGGCAGCGACGTCGCGACAGAGAACCTATATCTTCACAAAGGAGGAGGGATGCGCGTTGCAGACCGGGGATCGTGTGTACTACTTCCCCGACGATCCGCCGTACGCATCACTGCCGAAAGCGGGAGTCTACTGGATACTCGCAAATAACAGCGGGTGGATACTGATCGGGCGAGACATTCAAGAAGGTGAGTACTGGGTGTCATATAGCCATCTCGAGCAGGAACCGTTCCCCCTCAACTCCTAGCGAATGCCGCCGATCATCGTTTGGGCAGCGAGAAATGCGCGGTCGTCATAGTTTCGTCTCCTCTTTCGCGGGCAGATTCGGCGGCGGCGGCACATTGGGCGGTTGCGGTGGTTCGTTCCCGGCCCGCGAGAGCGCCAGCGCACCGGCCTGCTGATTGGCGACGGCGCGCGCGACACTCTCCGGGTCGCGCGGGGGCATATCGAACGCCGCATCCAGCGCGATTGACTGACTCGCATCAAGGCTGTATCCGGCGGCGATGGCCGCCGTCATCAGGGCCGCCACGTCCTGCCGCTCCACGTCCCCCAGCGAGGGTCGGGGCGCGAGGTGGAGGGCGTCGCGCCCGAAGTTCACCGCGACGAACGTGCGGATGATGTCGCGTGCGAGCATCTCGCAGAGGCCGCGCTTGAGGGCCATGATGACGAGTCCGAGGATGTCCTGATGCACCACCGACGAGGCGCGCGCCTGGTGCTCACCCTCGCCCGTCGCCAGCGTCTGGCCGGTAATCGCCTTGGCGTTCTGCCGGTCGAAGAGGTCGATGGCCGCGCGGAAGGCCTCGCCGTTGCCCACCGCCTGGACGAACTTCACGTCCGAGCCGTGGGAGAAGGCCGCCGCGCGCCCGTTGGCGAACTGGATCAGCTCACCGAGCATCGCCTGCTGGGCGGTCACGGTCGTGCCGTCGTCGTAGCGGACGGCCTGCGCGTGCTCCCCAGTGATGCCGACGACGGACGCGGAGCCGAACTGCGCGAGGTACTTCAGCAGCTCCGGCCACGTCTGCATCTTCAGCCACCAGGTGTTGTAGGCGGGGCGGAGCATGCTGTTCCCGCGCGGGTCGCCGTTTCTCGCGCCGAGGGCGAAGACGGCGAATTTCTCGCGCGGCAGGATGCGGGACTTGTCGGCGTCCGTTAGGAGCGCGCCCGCCGTCAGCGTCAGCGTGGCCTGCCCCGGCGCGAGCGCGAGGAAGCCCTCGACGTTACCGAACGGATCGACGACGAACGCGGTCGCGGTGCGCTCCTTGACGGCGACCTTGGTGAGGATGTATCGCCCGGCGTCCTCCCCCTCGCCGTCCGCGAAGACAAGTTCGGCAACCTTATGGGCGACGACCATCGCGTCGAGCATGTTGTGCAGCGTGTGGTAGAGCGTCGGGTCGAGCGCGTCGAAGGAACGCTGCGTGGCGTCGAGAATCTCCTGCGCGCGCGGGGCCTCCGGGTCGTCCTCCTCGACCGGGCTGGCGAGATCCACGGCCTGCGAGAGGACGGCGGATTTGAAGAGGGTGATGAGACCAGCGATCTCCGGGTCGAGCGCCATCCGCTCGTAGATGCGCGGCCCCCAGTCCCGCTCCAGGTCGTCCACGGGCGACGGCAGGGCGTGGATGCCCTGCTGGTAGAGTCCCCAGAGGCTGTCGCGCGCCGCGACGTACTCGCGCGACAGGTCGGCGCGGATGGGCACGACCTTCTCACCCCCCTGTCCATCGGGCAGGGTGATGGTGCTCTCGATCTGCGCGCTCATACAGCACCTCGATTATCCGAAAGGTCGATAGCCGCGCTGGATGGCGGAGGTGACGGGGCGGGGCGGGGCGACGGCACCGGCGTAGGGCGTCCCCCCGTCGAGGTCCCGATGGGCGACGGCGTAGCGGATCATGTCCATGCCATGATCGACGCCCCCCTGCGGGACTTCCTTCACGACGCGCCCCGTGACATCCTTCGGCCAGACGTAGCTGCTGAACTCCTGCGTGACGCTGAACGGGCGATACTCCGCGACGAGCGACTCGTCGCGTTCAAGCAGCGCATCGCGCACGAAGAAAAGCCGCCGGTCATCGAGTCGCGTCCGCACTGCACCGACGCCGGGTGCGATGGCGTTGGTGGCCTTGACGGCGGGGAGACCCGCCGAGACGTACTGTTGGATGAAGTCCGGTTCGCTGGGGTCGCACTGGATGGACTGGAAATGGTATCTCTCGTGCAGCGCTTTGGCGCGCGGCACCCACCACGCATCGACCGTCTGCCCCGTCATGTAGTGTTCCGCCACGAGATAGAGCCGTCCGTCGCCGTCCTCGGCAAACACGCCCAACACACCGGGATTCGTGTATCCCCAGTCCTGCGCGGCGAAATAGGAACGAGGATGCGCGGGCGGGGCGTCCACGATGTGCGTGCGCTCGTCGAAGGAGTCGTAAACGATCCCCTCCGCAGCCGACCAGATGCCTTCGTAGAGCCGCGCGCGCCGCACGCCGGTCAGGGCACGCAGCGTATTGAGGTATTCCTCGGTGACGGTCGGATTATCCTCGTGGCGACTGTGCAGCATCCGCGTCTGCTCGCGGTCGCACCGCAATTTCAGCCAGTGCGTCGGGTGCTGCGGGTTGCAGTCGGCGATCAGCTGCTGGTAGGGCATCACCTGGTTCCGCAGACGGGTCGTGAGGTCTTCCCAGTCCTGCTCGGTCGCCTCGGTCGCCTCCTGCACGTAAATCATGTCGTACTCGGTGCTCATCACCTTCTCGGACTTGTCCAGGCCGCCGATAACGATGCGCGATCCGTTCGGGTACCGGTACGACGCAGGTTCGTCCTTGCTACCACCAAAAAATCGCACGCCATCGAGCGGGTGCAGCACCTTCGCTTTGTAGGTGACGATGCCCGCACCGACGAGCGAGACGAGCGTCTTGCGCACCATCAGCCCACGCATGTTCGGGTAGCGTTGCGCGCAGGCATGGAGCTTTTCGAGGCAGGCGCGCGACTTGCCCGTACCTGCCGGGCCGGAAAGGAGAATTTCTTTACTGCGATACCAGAACAGATCGGACGCCGCGCCGAAATGGGTGTAACAATGCGTTGTCTCAGAGGCCGCCACCATCGGGTTCATCCTTGCGCGGCTGCGGGTCGCCCTCGCGGTACTCGCGTACGAAGACGGTGTGCGTGGCACTCGTCTCCCCGACATCCACGAACATCCGGTGATACTTGCCGTTCAGTTCGAGCGCCTTCATCTTCGCGGACAAATCCATCTTGACTTCGATGGTCTCGCCCGTCTTCGGGTTGGTGCGCACCGTCACGAAATCGCGCCACTCGGCGGTGCCGACATCGCGCAGTTCGCGCAGAATCTCAGCCTGCGACATCGCCTCCGCCATCAGCACCGCGTCGATGTGCGCGCGGACGTGGGGTTTTGTGAGCGTTTCAGAGGCCGCTTTGCGCATCGCATCGTAGGACTTCGCGCTATAGCCCGCGATCCGCGCCGCCTCGGTCGCGTTGCCGTTGGCGTCGCCCAGATACGCATTGACGAACCGTTGCTCTTTGAGGGTGAATTTGATTGGTTCATCCATCGCTACCCCGCCGCTTCCCCGCCCGCGCGCGCCCCTTTGAGGAACCCTGCGATGCTCAGTGTTTCCGCCACGCGCCCGCCCTTTGCTGCGATATGTTCCGCGAGCGACACCATCAGCGGCCTGCACACGCGATCCGCATGGGCGATGGCCTCGCGGGCCGTGGGGTCCCTCGCAACCGTCAGCGGTGCGTCCATGTCGTGTCACTCCTGTGCGCGGCGAAGGTGCCCGCCGAGATGGGAGGAGCCGTCCCGACCGCGCCGGGCCGCTGTGGGGCGGGGTGCCGGGGCGGGCTGCGGGCAAAGCCAAAAACCCGCGACGGTGCGGGCGGGTGTGCGGTGAAATGGGGATGGTTCGGGATACTAGCGAAAGAGTACGGGAAAAATCGCGCAATGTCAATCTTACCCCTCGTATCCGCTGTGCAGCCACGCCCATTCGTCCTCAATCGCCCGCTTCGCGTCCTTGTGATACCGCTCAACGAGATCGGCGCGGATGCCGAATGCGCGGGCTGCTTCCTCGTAGGGCATCACCGCGTTCGAGCGCGCGGGATTGTAGATGCACCAGCGCATCATGCCCTTCGTGTCGGGCCGCTCAACGATGCCGAGTTCGCACGCCGTGAACACATTCCAGTGCGCCGGGTGAAGGTTGTGGCGCGCGCGGTTGTCATTGAAGGCGCGCGACACCGCCGTCGCCACCGGGCCGTACTCCTCACTCTCGAAGATACGTCCCCAGCGGATGCCTGTCAGGTTGCGCGTACTGGTCGGCACGGGTTGCAACTGCGTGTTGCCGGAGTAATCGCCGCCGAGCGTGAGCGCGCGTCGAAGTCTGTGCCACGGGAACGGCGGGATCGCCCGCGTCGCCGGTCGGATCGGATCGTCAACATCGTCTGCCACGGTCGCCCCCTTCGTCGAAGCCATCGCCATCACGCGCGCCCTTCCCTACTCGGCCACCCCCGTCCCGCGATCCCGCAGCGCGGCGAGGATCAGTCGCTTCTCGCGCTCGGCATCGGCCCGCGCCTTCTCATCCGTCGCGGCGATGCCTGCCTCAAGCGCCTTGTAGTAGCCCGTGCGCAAGTTTGTCGGTCGGCATCCTGGCGATCCGCGCCGCGTCCTTGCCGTCCTCCTTCGGGTCGTGGTGCAAGGTGAAAATGAACTGCGCGAACGCCGGGTCGTAGACCGCGTGGATGCGCAGCGGCATGTCCTCCGGCGGCGTGGTCTCCGGCTCCCAGTCGTCCACCACGATGCTCAGGATCATCGGGCGCGCCGTCGGCTCGATCTCCGCGACGGCGCGGGCCAGCCTGATCTCGCGGCCCATGTGCTCCATCAGATAGTCGCTCATCGCCGCGTCGTCGATACCGTACTTGCCCTTGATGTTCTCGGCCATCATCGTTCCCCTTTCGTCGCCGTCTCAACCGGCGTCACGGTCACGTGGACGTACTCGAACTCGCCGTCGCGCACGTCCGCATCAATCCGCACGACCTGCCGGTCATCGACGAATGCGACCCTGTTCAGCGAATCCAGAATTGCCTTAATTCCGTTGTCGAGATCAAACCGGCGCTTCCTGGCTGCGATGAGGATGCGCACCACAACCGGCCCGGCGAGCGGGGCGGCTCCGGCCATCGCCTCCTTCGCCCGTAGTCGCACCTCCCCCTGATAGGCGAGATACCGCTGGGCGGGGGGCAGGAACTTCGTCCGCTGGGTCATGCGCACAGCGGGCACAACCGGCCCCTCGACGCGAAACGCCACAGACGCCACCGCGACCGCACCCCCTGACCCCGCAGCGCGACTCATCACGCCGCCCCCGCGTCGGGCGGGTCAGGTGGGGCGAGGGCAGCAAGCCACCGAGCGCAAAGGTCGTCCCGATAGGCGGTGTCGCGGGTGCCGCCCTGATACTCCCACTCGTTCATCAGCCCCCGCAGCCGCGCGTTCTCGTTGGTGAGCTGGGTGACGGCCATGTTCACCTCCACCCACGCAGACATGCGAACGGAGATCATCGGGTCGCGCTCCTCGTTCTCTTTCATCCGAGAACCAACACTTCCACGCGGTTGCTGTCCGCGAGTCCGAGATAGGCAAACAGGTTGTACGACACCTCGACCACCCAGCGTGACCGCCAGACGGCGTTATCCTGCGGTGCGTTGACATCCGCCACGCGGCAGGTAGCAACGACGCCAGTAGCCGGGTTGCGGAGCGTGAGGATGTCGCCCACGCCGAACCCGATCTTGACGCAGAAAAACTTGTCGACATCGTCCACGTCGGCAGGGTCAAGGCCATGGTTGCGGGCCTGCGTCAGGCGGATGCGCTCCCAGCCCGCGCCGTCCCAGCCGGGGGCATAGTAGGCCGCGCTGCCCTCCGCGATCACTACCAGCCCGTCCGTTGTCGCCTCGCTCGTCGCCCCCCGATGGCCCGATGGAAGGGTCGCTGCGGTGACGAGCGCGAGGATTACCAGTGACCGGATTGCTCGCGTCATGCGTCACCCCTCCCGTAGCGCACCGTGTCGCCGTATGTGAACCGCATCGCCCCGCAGAGCGCGCACCGCTCGTGGCCGATCGTCGTCACCATGCCATTGACGGCGCGCTCCGGCCGCTGATCGAGCCACGTATGCTCGCGGGTGCCGTCGCTGCACAGCGGGGGCGTCACGCGGTCACCGCCGCTGCCAGCCGCTTGGCGAGGACGTGCTGCGCGTGCTCCGGTTCGCCGTTGAATGCACCGACGAAGGCGAGATACGGTATCTCCCGCCCTTCCCACGCCTCCCAGCCGCCGATGCTCGCCATGATCCGCTCCACGTCGGCGCTCTCCTTGCCGTCGCGCAGATCGGCCCATGCCTGCTCGCACGGCGTCTCCGGCACGAACGCCGTTGCCGGTGCTTCGGCGGTCGGTGCGCCGCCCCGCTTGAATACGATCCCGCTCATGACGCGCTCCTTATCGGTACGATCTTCCCGCCGTGACGCTCTTTCCAGCGTCCATCGAGTACGTTCTGCCAGACCATTTCCCAGTCCGCGTAGCGGTGATCGTGGCTCTTCGCCCATCGAACGAAATACTCGGTCGCATCCCGCACAAAGGCATCCGTGAATCCCATCTCATCGGCCCAGGCAAACATCGCCTCGGTGACGATGAACGGCTCCGGGATCGGGATTTTCGGTTTCTTGCGATGCTGCTTCGGGGAAACAGCGGATGGGGTGGCGGGCGCGGCAGCGCACGCGCGTTTCTCCTCTCTCTCTGCTGTTCCTGTTCCTGTTACCTCTTCTGTTACAGTTAATCTATGTCCCGTGGGTACGGCGACGGTGCTACTAGCCTCAGGGGTGGGTGCAGGCACCCTGCCGTTAGGGTGTGATGTGGGTGTTTTGACCTTTGACGGAGTGGGGGTAGGGTCGGGTGGGGTCTCACCGAGTTCCGGGTACTCTGCCAGCACCGTCGCTTGCACATCGGATGGGTAGTTCGCGAGCGCGTTCTTCGCGGAGACGGTGAACGATGGGCCGGTGTTCGCGCGCTGCCTGCGGTAGAAGTTGTGCACCCAGATAATCTGGTGATCGCCCCACCACGTCACCTTCCGTTCGAGCGCATCAATCGCCTCTTTGACCGCATCGCCGGACAGCCCGGTTTCGAACACGAGGGCGCGGCGTTGAATCTCAAAGACCCCGCAGGCCGTCGCGCGCCGGTTCGTGATGAGGTAGACGAAGAGCAGTTTCGCGTTCGGCGGCAACTCAGCGAACCACGGATCGTCCCACATCGCCGTCTCGATAGAACGATACATCCTCTACTCCTTCGGCAACTTGTCGTGAAACCGTCCGTGGCAGGCAGCACAAAGTACCGTCACGTCGGACGGCAACTCGTGCCCGCGTCGGTCATACGTGCGGTGATGAACCTGAACATTTACTGGGGAGTAGCAGATTTGGCAGCGATTGTCCGCAGTCTTTAGCGCAACCTCGCGGACTTCCTGCCAATGCGGTGTCAGGAGATATTCGGCGTAAGGCAAACCGATGAAGTGTTTGCGGATCAACGTGCAGAGCGCATCGCAGGGATCGCTATTGAAGACGATCCCGACGCCATTCCACGTCTTGAGAGCGACGGCGATTCCTTCATCTCGGAACTTCGGCGGCACAGCGACCCAGATATGTCCCTGGTACGTGCCGATCATATAACCAAGCCACATGAGCGACACGGGCGACCGGAAATCATTTATTGCATCGGGATTGATCCAGAAGAACACGGCGTCGTAAGGATCGTGCTCACCAACGATCTCGCAGGGAGCCGACGCGAATGCATCGTCCGCAAGTACGCTGGCATACGGGAACGGGAACACGCGAAACGCCATTTGACACGCTCCTTTTTCTTGGGAGCGCCTGGGTATGGAATTCTCATGTATAATGGGAGTACCATAAGTTGCCGCTCCTGGTAACGCAGGTGCCGGTAACGGGGAGTAGAGCGACCAACTCTGCTCCCCATTTGCTGCCCTCAGTATAGCACATCGCCGTACGTACAGCAAGCAATTCCCCCGCGCTGGCAAGCAATTCCGCCGTCCGTCCCGCACGCGCTCCCCCCGTCCCGGCACCCGCCGTGCGCTCATGCGACCCCCAAATCCAGCACCGATTGCTCGAGTCGGCGGATCGCGAGGTCGCAGAATTTTTGTTCCACCTCAATGCCAATCGCGCGACGCCCGAGATTCATTGCGGCACGCAGGGTCGTGCCCGCTCCCATAAAAGGTGGTATACTTGCCTCGTGATTAACTTGACTTGTGCACAATGCGGCAAGGCCTATCAGCGGATTCCGGCGAAAGCCGACAACTCCAAATACTGCTCTCGTGCCTGCCGTGTTGCCTCTACCCGCCGTCGCATCGTTGTTATATGCCAGCACTGCGGCCAGACGGTGGAGCGAAAAGCGCATAAGCGTGACGAGGCGAGGTTTTGCAGCCGCAGGTGCAAGGGTGTTGCCTCCCGTAAGCCCCCTCTCCCGCCCGTTCCCCCGAAGCCACGTCCTCCGCTCCCGTGCTTCACATGCCTGCAATGTGGCATCGTGTTTGAGCGCACCGCTTGGATCGTGCGTCAAAATGGAGGGAAGGCGTTGTATTGTTCGGGGGCATGCAAACGCGATCACCAGCGCGCGCAATTGTCGGGTAAGAATGCGCCGGATTGGGTAGGTGGTCCGAAGACCTATCGTGGTCGGGGATGGCAACGCGCCCGCCTGACTGCCGTAGAGCGCGACGGTGGGGCTTGTCAGCAATGTGGCGTCGTGATCGGGCCGTCTATTCCTGTTCATCACATTCGCCCTTTCCGGGAGTTTGAGACGCCAGAACAAGCGAACGCTGCTGAAAATCTGGTCTGTCTGTGTCAGTCGTGCCATATGCACTCGGAACCGCCCCGTAGACGAATAGAGGCTGTTGCTGCAAGCGCTTAACCGCGACCTCGCAAAATTTCTCCTCAACCTCAATCCCAACGAAACGCCGCCCCAGTGACAAACACGCAACCGCAGTCGACCCGCCGCCCATAAACGGATCAAGGATCAAATCCCCCGGCTCGGAAAAGAGGGGTACGAGGTCATGCCATAAGCCGAGTGGTTTCCCCGTTGGGTGTTGAGAGTTGACCTTGTTCTCCACAAACACGCTCGACCGCCCGCCACCATTCCAGCGCAGCGGGGTATCGGCGCGATGGAGGAACGCCAGCCCTTCCCATCCCGGCCCCGGCCTATCGCCGGTGAACTGCGGCGCACCGTTCGGTTTCACCCAAACCCCGAACCGAACGAAGCGCCAACCAACAGGGGGACACCCGGATAGTTCCGCGATGTGACGCCAATCCATCGTCGCGACGAACCAGCGTCGCGAAAGAGGCGCACACGCCGTAAGATGGGTACGCAGCGTGTCGGCGTCGAGAGAGGCAAAGGTGACGAGCGGTTCATCACCCTTGCCCGTCCGAGCTCCCGCGTGCCACGCGGGAGAGTACGGCGGATCGGTGAGTACGAGATCGACGCTCCCCGCCGCCAGCGTCGGCAGCACGTCCTCGCAGCGCGCGTTGAAGATGGTTATTCCATCTTTCTCGTAGTACGGTTTCATACGCCCCTCTTCCGCCGTCGTCGCGGATACGCGCACACCCGCACCGTCGCGCCGCGTGGTCGCATCTCGACGATCTCCAGCACGATCCGGCATTCCGGCGCGACCGACACCGCCACCGCGCGCAGCAACCGTTGCCACGCCGTCAGCGCCCGCAGGTACGTGGCGAGGTCGAGTGGCCCCTCGCCCATGAGGTCGATGCTCAGGATGCCCGCGTCGTCTGCCACCCAATCCTCCGCTATCGTTGTGCCGCCGCCGGTACCGGGAGTGCCATCAGCGCGGTGAGGATCGCCCCCGCCGTCGCGCTCCCATCCGGGTTGCGGTGCACCTCCACGCCGCTACCCGCGCGGGCAAGGGCAGCGTTGATGCTCTCCGCAATCGTTCCGTTGTCATCGTCGGGGAGCACGGGCACGCCCTTCGCCGCGCATTTCTCGACGATCGCCGCCCGCGCCCGCTCCGCCCCGTTCGGTTGCGGTTGTTGCCGGGTCGTGGGCAGGTTCGAGGGCGCGGGTTGCGTGTTGCGCTCGGGCGCCCTCTGGGCAGCATGCGCGTCCACCCGCTCGCGCTCCTCTGGATCCATGCGGCGGGGTGCTTGCGGGGTATCCGTGTTGTCCTCGTCGTCCTGCGAATCGACGAGGCGACGATCAGCCGGTGGCAGTTTCCTGTCTGCTTCACCCTTTGCCGCCGCCGCTCCGTCCATCGGCACGCCGTCATCGAAATCGGAAGCGGCGTCAGTGCCGTATCCCGCGACCGCGCACGCACGCCCTATCGCCTTCGTCTCGGCTTTCTCATAAAAGTCCCCGAAGTCACCCGCCGTTTCCGAGCCGTGTCCGTTGATGATGACCGCGCGGCCATCCACCTCAAAGGAGATGGTCGCCTTGAAACGGGCGAATTGGTCGCTGCTACTCGTCTCTTCCGTAATGATGGATGCGTCGGGGTGCGCGGAGCGCAGCCACATGATCCGCCACTTGACATCCAGATAGTCCTGCATCCCCTGTCGCGTGCGGATTTTCCGCATGTGTGCCGCCGCATCGAAGTTGCTCGCGCTCATGCCGCCACTCGCTTTCGTTGCGCTCTGATCGCCAGACAGACGCGGCAGTTACGGCGTCCGCCCGAGATCAGGGTGTTTGCCTCGTTGAACTCATGCCCGTGTGCGCAGTGCGTCTTGCGTGCGTTTATCGCGGCGACACCCTCGCCACACAGGATGTTCGCGCGATCCGTCTTCGGTTCGACATGAGCCGGATTTCCGCAGGCACGATTGCGGCACAGATGATCCAATCGAAGACCGTCGGGAATAGGGCCGATCCAATGCTTATAGGCGAATACATGGATCAATGTGTTCTTGCCGTAGGTCTTGAATACCCCATACCCGGCATGGTTTCGTTTCCCCTGCCACTCCCAGCAGGGTGTATCCAGCGATGACGGAACCTCGACAATGTTCCTGATGAAGCGAAATTCAGCCGTCGCCTCCGACTGATGGGACTTCGTCCGCTTCACACTTGCGGAGATGTTCGCGCAATGCTCAGGCGTCCTCGGCAATCGCGGCCTGCTCCCGCCCCGCCCCGGCTTCGTCTTGACGACCGCATCCGCAAACGGCTCCGCCAGTTTCTTCATCAGATCGCTGTTGCCCACCTTCACGCTCATCTCACCCTCCATCGTGCATCCGGGCGCGCAGTTCGCTACCCTTCTCCAATTGGATCAATCGACAAATCGCCGCCTGCCGCGCCGCGATCTCCACCGCCGTCGCCACTTGCTGCGCGCTCCACTCGGGGTGCGCGTCCAGTGCCGCGAGGGCGATGGCTTCGGCGCGCAGGGCGTCCCGCAGCCGCCGTACCGTCGCGCACCGCCCCGCGTGCTCACGCAGCCGGTCGTCCCACGTCGGCGGGCGGGCGGCGTCGAGGAACGTGGGCTGCGGGTCAGCCATGCGCCACCGCCGCAATCACGGCGTGGAAGCGCGCGAACGGCCCCCGTGGAACACTGTGACTGTTAGGCATGTGTCGCCTGCTCGTCGAGCGTGATGACCGCCTCGTGGTATGCCAACTCGATTGCTCCCGCCTTCGTGTGCTCCCTGATCCGTTCCAGCGCCAGGACGAGCCGGTTGATTGCACCCGCACTCCGCGTCGCCTGCTCCGCCCATCCCGTCGCGTCGGCGTCCCGCGCGGCATAGAGCGCGTGCTCTCGTTCCGCCATCTGCCAGTACTCCTTCGCGCACTCGTAGAGCCAGTCTGCCTTGTCCGCATCGCTCATCGTCTCATCGGCCCAGATTGCCTCGAAAAAGTGCTCCTGCTCCTGCTCGCTCATCGCGTCACCTGCCGCCACACGAGCCACGCGACGCCTATCCAAACCCCGCACAGCACCCCGAGCGTCACCGCCGCAATCGCCACCGCCTGCCAGTCGATGCGCGGCAGCGTCACCTCCGGCTCGTAGCCGATGCATCCGGCCTGCGGTGGCGGGCGCGTGATCGTCAAGTCCCACTCAGCGGCGGGTGCCCTCTGGGCAGATTGCTGTGCCAACCGCGCCCGGTCGTCGCGCCGGTTGATCGCCCGCGCCACTCGCTCGTCGTCCCCGTCCAGCCAGAGTGCGCTCAT
>JAABUS010004240.1_pt1 | contig 21131 bp, 25 predicted proteins | sample 5560161 | NCBI WGS metagenome assembly JAABUS01 (sample SAMN10711885, study PRJNA513376) | rock metagenome | isolation source: Antarctica rocks | place: Antarctica: Victoria Land, Trio Nunatak nord | collected 2016-01-04
ATTGCTCCAATAGTACGGCCTGACCTCTTCCGCTTTGGATGTCTCGCGAGGGGACTCTCTGTGTTTCCCCTCTGTGCTCGTGTAAGGTAAGGTATCACTGTGACAAGCTTGTTGGTGTGTGTCTCGATTCTCGAAGAAGTGTGAATGCTTCGACCGGAAGCTTCCGTGAGCCATGGACCGACCCCTTGCATTTGTATTGCATGATTATGTAAGATAGAACTAGTCGTTTCTGGTGTGCATGCAGGTGCACAAAACACACGTGACACAATACAGTACTGTAATACCTTGATGACCTAAGGTGATCCAACACAAGCACGTGGCAGTTCCGCCATTGCAGGGATCCGGTGCTTTCTCGCTTGATCGCTTATTCCGCCTTTGAAGAGGGTCATTATTCCGCAGACTTCGATGCCCGCCGCTCTGTGCCGCTCTGGTGAAAGATCGACGAACCTGAATAGTAAGGTACGGCAACCTTACTTGAGTCACCCATCAACCCACATCCATCACCGTCCTACTTTACCTTACCGTTCCATACCTTCTGACGGTGTGATCCATCAATCTAGATCACAACACCCCGAGACCCCCAGAGCACCACCTCCCCCCTCTCCCCCAAAACCATGTCTTCAGTAACCTGGACATGAGCAGTCATCCCCCGCAAACAAGACCAAACTGCTTCACTGCCAGCCTTCACTCCCCCCTAATTCACGTCGTCCTTGGCCGCAAATATCCTCATGCCTGATCAATGATCCTGCTCCTCGCCCTCGATCTTGCTTCCTTGAAACTCCCGACAGCAGATGCATGCGCCTGGGCCCTTGCAATCAACACCGAGTTCCGATGGGGAATAGTAATGGCAAGCCCGTTGTCTTCACCGACGAAGGTGCGTGAGATGGTCAATCCACAACCACATTGCTCGCCTCCAAGCCTTGGCCGCTCCACCAGTTTCAATCACCGGCCTAATCAACCCCCCCATATGGTGCTCTTGCTGACGACAGGCCCATTGCGAATAGTAAACCTTAACCATTTCCGCCTTCTACGTGTAGTGGGCAAAGGAGCTTTTGGAAAGGTCCGGATTGTCGAGCGCAAAGACACGGGCTTGACATTCGCGCTAAAGTACATACGCAAAGATGAGGGTCAGCATACTTCCCTGAACACACCCAGCATCTCACCGAGGCTCATAAAACTTTTAGTTGTTCGATCGGAGAGTGTGCGGAACATTATCCGAGAGCGAAGGATGCTGGAACACCTGAACCATCCATTCCTTTGTAACCTACGATACAGCTTCCAGGACATTGAGTATCTGTATAGCCAACTTCTGTCCCTTGTACTAGCGTTTGGAGACTCACGCCAAAGCAGGTACATCGTTGTGGACCTGATGAATGGCGGCGACCTACGTTTTCACATTTCGCGGAAGACCTTCACGGAGGAGGCAGTACGGTTCTGGATGGCGGAGCTGGGCTGCGCATTGCGTTACATACACCAGCAAGGAATTGTACACAGAGATCTGAAGCCGGATAATGTTTTGCTGGATTTAGATGGTCACGTCCATCTGGCAGACTTTGTGGGTTCTTCCCCGGCACCGATTAGAAACGATCATTGATGCTGTGTAGAACGTCGCTTCTGAATACACGCCGGAGAAGAAGCTCCATAGCAAATCGGGAACGCTAGCGTATCTCGCTCCTGAAGTATATGCGGGCACCGGGTACCTAACCGAGGTGGACTGGTGGTCGTTAGGAGTGACCTTTTATGAGTGCATTTATAACAAGGTGGGCATGATCGTTGCGAATACCCAATGGCGCTAACAAACCAGCAGAGACCATTCCAGTCGCATGGGCATGAAAAACTGGAGAAGGAGATTCTGCGAGGTATACCCAATTACGCTATCACCCTGCCACCGATCTCTATGCTCTGCGTACAGGCAATCCGCTCGTTGATAGAGAAAGACAGGCGAAAACGAATAGGAGCTACCGGTTTTGAGACTTTTACCGGCAACCCATTCTTCCAAATGATTGACTTCGAAGCGCTGGAGAAGAAACAGATCCCTCCCATCTTCATACCCTCTAGTGAGAAAACGAACTTCGATGCCACTTATGATCTGGAAGAGTTGCTGTTAGAGGAAGCGCCACTGGAAGCACGAGCAAGACGGCAGAAACCCAGGGTTCAGCTGAGAGATGACGCTACGGATAAGGAGATTAGGACTGATGAGTTACATCGTATGATCGAAACGCTCTTTGAGCCGTTTGATTATACTACAATGTCGTGAGTCAAACCTTGCACGGTTCATCTTGATATCTGTGTGGCGCTGATTTATTCTGGCCATCAGTAACTATAGGGGTCATGTCGACACCCTGCCATCGGAAGTGACGTCTCCGCCCGATTGGGTCAATCCAAAGTCACAGTCAAGATCGAGTACTGAAGATCCAAGGCTTTCTCAGCGCTCGGGCTCCCCCAATGGATCCCCTCCTATTATGGGCCTGAATAAACAAGCATCCCAATCCACCCAGTCTAGCTACTTCCTTGCGAGCGAGCAACCACCGACGTCACATCCGCAGCCTCAAACAACTACGAAACCCGCTTCTAAACATACCACTTCTCCGCCAAACAAATTACAGCGAGGAGGCACCCGTAACACTTCCAAAGGAGGTGGCATGCAAGTCACCCTCGATGAAACCGGATCATGGTCCGAGCTAGCAAACCAAAAAGCGCCGCTGCCCAAAGATGATGTAAACGGCGATGGTAAGGGACAAGTGAAGCCTCATGGAGTGTTGGGCTTCTTGTCAAGAAAGAAAGGGAGAGAAAGGAGTCCAAAGCCGCAGGAGCCAGGAGTGTTGGGAAAAGAGGGTGCACGGGTCGTCATAAATTCTGGAGGAAGATGAGGAAAAGCGTACGGCGTCCGCGTGAAGGACGTGCTAAGCGTTTTACTTTTGGATTTCTGAGGCCCTTTTGGCAAAAGCGCCCGAGCATATAGCGAAACGGCGTTCTGACGGATGTGGGGTGGTGTTGAATCGCTTCATGTTCGTACTGGCGGGAGGAAGCTTTTGAATAATATCCCGCTCATTCATGAGAATCTTGTCAGTCTGAGGTAGCAAAGTTAGACGAACTACTTTATATCACAAGAGCATCTACAGAGAAACGCGTAGTAATTGTTGAACGCGGCTATTGTGACCCTTATCACGTGACAACGTGTGAGATCCAGGGTAGGGCTGAGCATGATCGCTCGGCGCAACAATCGACAACAGCCAAGCCACTTGAACCTTGACACAGCCATGGGCCACTACATGTGACATTTAACGAGAGCAAAAGAGCTCAGAGAAGACATTTGAAAGTATAAGATAGCTGCCAGGTAGGAACGTCCAGGAACAAACCGTGTGGACTCGGTTGCAAGTCGCTAACAATGAATAATAGGCAGAAACATCAACGGCGTTTGCCCTTCGCTCACAGCCCGAAGAATACCTTATCATCCAGCCAAACACCATTGTTCGTGATTGAACCTACACCGCCGCAGCGTAAGCTCAAAAACCGTTCTTTTCGCGTACCAAGTCCGACCGATAGCGAGGAGGAAGAACTGCGGCTTCGGGAGGTAGAATCTACGCATAGCGAACGATTGTCCGGACTTGGTGATTCAAGTTCGCTATTCTCGCCTCGTGAATCAATAGGCTCTCTGGAGAAAGCACGTCAGCCTACAACAGCCAAAGCTCCGTCATTCCAATTCGTTGGATCAAGCTCTCCGACCACAAGCGCTTTTACATTCACACCAACTCCGCCATCTACACGTGGGTCCCCAGGCGTCTCGATACCACGTTGGTCTGAGTTTACCACTACAATAAAGCAGTCACCGCAGAAGCGGGAAGGCAGAATGGTAGTGGAACGAGAGCCACCCAATGCTCCTCCAACACCCCAAAGACCGAGTCAGCCAGCCTTTGGCAGCATTCAACAACCTGAGTTTGGAAAAGCTAGTCCACTACATAATAGGCTGCATACCAACAATGTCTTTAATCTCCCGAAGCCAAACCAGGCGCGTCCGGAACACCATAGGCCAGCTCCAGCGCTAAGCACTATGCATCAGCAGCACGCAAAGGAACCATCATATAGATTCGCCGAGCCTGTAGCCTTTCAGCAACCGACGCATCTTAGACCAAGTGATGCCCCGAGGGGTGATCCAGAACTCGTTGAGATTCCGAGACCAGCAAACCATCCTATCTGGACCACGAAAGCTCCCCCTCAACCTACCTTTTCATCCTTTGGCAATGTTCATGGATGGGCGCCAGTGAACCCTTCCCAGAGGCCTGGCGCATTCGTAAATCTTACAAACCCCCAGGAGAACGCTGGCCCGGACAGCATTATATTTGGCGACAAATTTGGCGCTGCGGATCCTTACAACTATATCGAAGCTGGAAAGGCTACGGAAAATATAAAGGCTTTATTGGAAGGCGCTTTCGAGGACGAGGAAGATAAGCCTCGAACTCGAGGTCGGAAATTGAAAGTCGAAGCAGCAGTCGCAGGCTTGGCGGATAATATGAAAGAGCTTAGGCTCAAGTCTGATGAAAAGGTAAATGAGAAAGAGGAAGCAGATGATGAGGATGAGGGAGATGTAGATGATGGTACGGTGGAAGGGCTCAAGGTAAAATTACTACCTCATCAGGTTGATGGCGTGGAATGGATGAGAGACAAGGAAATCGGTGTTAAGAAGAAGAACGGCATCTTACCAAAAGGTGGGATCTTGGCCGATGATGTAATACCCCCACAAGCAGTGGAATAGAAGCAATACTGATCATGTATAGATGGGCCTGGGTAAAACCATCCAGTCCATTGCGCTTCTGCTTACCAACCCTCGACCTGCCATGTCTTCTTCAGCCGAGAAGGATAAGAAGGCAATATCCAACAAGGTCGACAAAGGAACTCTTGTCGTTGCACCGCTTGCCTTGATTAAGCAGTGGGAAGCTGAAATCAAGAACCGAGTCTCGGATACGCATCAATTACGCGTCTGTATACACCACGGACCTCAGCGTACTAAACGATTCGAGGATTTGCGAAAGTACGATGTTGTCATCACAACATATCAGATATTGGTTTCTGAGCACGGCAATTCTTCACAAGAGCAAGATGGCCCGCAGGTAGGCTGTTTTGGCCTGCACTGGTATCGCGTGATCCTCGATGAGGCGCATACGATCAAAAACCGCAACGCGAAAGCCACAAAGGCATGCTATGCGTTGAGGTCTGAGTACAGATGGTGCTTGACAGGCACACCAATGCAGAACAACCTAGATGAGCTGCAAAGCTTGATAAAATTCCTGCGTATCAAGCCTTATAACGATTTATCAATATGGAAAGACCAGATCACACGGCCCATGAGCAATGGACGTGGCGGTGTTGCCATCAAGCGGCTACAATTCTATCTCAAAGCTTTCATGAAGCGCCGAACAAAAGATGTTTTGAAACAGGAAGGGGCACTTAACCCCGGCGGCAAGCCATCTGCCAGCGGTGGCCCAAGTCACGGCTTCAAGCTTGTTGAACGTAAGATCGAGAATGTCGAGGCCGAGTTTACACCTGAGGAGCGTAGATTCTATGATCGCCTTGAGCAACGTGCTGATGAGAGCCTGGAGCAAATGATGGGAGGCCAGAAGATGAACTACGCTAGTGCGTTGGTTTTGTTGCTGCGTTTACGTCAGGCTTGTAATCATCCAAAATTGGTGGGTGGAAGCATGGCGAACGACAAAGACGCTCTCACCACTGGTGAAGGCACGACCTCTCAAATACCCCGGAAGTCTAAAGTAGCAGACAAAGAGTTGGATGATATGGCAGACCTTCTGGGAGGATTGAGTGTGGAAACGAAGAAATGCGATGTCTGCCAGATTGAGCTTGCAAGGGATAGATTAGCTTCTAGCTCCCTGCGATGTGCAGAGTGTGATGAAGATCTGGCAGCTGCTCAGAATGTGCAGAAACCGCGCAAGGGCAAGAAACATCAGCACAGGTCCTCAGCCTTGTCGACACCAAACAATCCTCAACGTCGTATACCGAAGAACCGACGAGTAATCCTTGATGACTCTGATGAGGAAAAATACGGCGACTGGCTTGTACCTGAAGATCAACGACATGCTCCTAATCTGGGAAGAGCCGGCGGCAGCGATGACGAAAACGCAGAAGGAGGAGGCGAATCTCTAGACTCCTCCGACACAGATACAGATGACGAATCGTCCGTGAAAGCACTAGGATCACGCATGCGAAAAGTGGTAAATCTCGACAGCTCCGACGACCAAGCCGACTCCGCGGAACTAGAACATGATTCGACCTCCAGCGAAGACGAAACCCTCAGAATGTCACCCACAACCTCTGCCAAGATTTCTCATCTCATCACCATCCTCAAGCGCGACTCCCCAACCCACAAATTCATCGTTTTCTCCCAGTTCACCTCCATGCTCGACCTCATCGAACCCTTTCTCCACCAACGAAAGATTATCTTCACCCGCTACGACGGCAGCATGCGTAATGACCACCGCGAAGCTAGTCTGGAGAGATTGAGGAACGATGCCCAGACGAGGGTGCTGCTGTGTAGTCTGAAGTGCGGCAGCTTGGGACTAAATTTGACGGCGGCGAGTAGAGTTGTTATTCTGGAGCCGTTTTGGAATCCGGTAAGTTCTCCACCCTCCCTTCCTTAACCCATCCATCCTCAACCCCCCACCCCCCTGCTCTTCCCCAGAAATCTAACATAGCCCCCACCCCCCCAGTTCGTCGAAGACCAAGCCATCGACCGCGTCCACCGCCTCAACCAAACCACCGACGTCGTTGTCTACAAACTCACCATCGCCCGCACCGTCGAAGCCCGCATCCTCGCCCTGCAAGAGAAAAAACGGAAGCTCGCCGAAGCGGCCATCGAAGGCAAAGCGGTCGGCAAGCTGTCGATGAAGGATATCCTGAATCTGTTCCGACGCGAGGCGGAGCATGAGGATGGGCATGGGGATGGAGGCGTTGGGGGGGATGTAAGGGTTTTGTCGGGAGGTGGGGGGGATGAGGGGGGGTGGAGGGGGGAGATAGGGGACGTGAGGGATCAGATGGGGGTGGTGAGGGGGTTGGTGAGGGAAAAAGGGAGGGTGCGGGTGGAAGGGGCGAGGAGGGAGGATGCGGTTTATGGGCGGCGGTGGTAGGAATTTCGAAGGACTCGGGATTGGAAAGGCATGAGTTTAAAGAGCAAATCCATGTCAAGGACGAGCGTTTTTCTTTGCTTTAACAGGGGATTGGACGTTTCTTGAACTCGTGCTGGATAGAATGCGAATCTTTTGTGCTGTAGGCAATCGCGGCTGGGTACTGTACATGTATGATGGATTCGCCTTCGCCTTTGCCGATTCTTGCACCACACTACCTTACAAATCGTTCCATACTATCTCCATTTCCCATTTCCCATTTCCCATTACCGTAATCATTAAGATTTCACTCCCTTTGCTCTACACACACACCCCCCTCCTTCCCCTCACCTCCCCTCTCCTTCCCCCTTTCCCCCCTCACCTCCCCCCACCAAAACCCAAACCTTCACCACAACCGCCAAATACCCCTTGCTCTCTCAAACCCCGTTTCTAGTTACTTGTCCCTAGTAGTAATTGTATTATGCGGTTTTTTTCTTGTTTGAGACTCTTGCTGGCGGTTGGGGGGGGGTGGGGGGATATGGGTGGGGTGGGGGAAGAGGGTGGTTGTGGGGGGGGGGGTGCTGGGGAAGTGGGGGGGATGGGGGATGGGATGGGATGGGATGTTAGGGATGGGAAGGGGGAAGGGGGAAGGGGGAAGGGGGAAGGGGGAAGGGGGAAGGGGGAAGGGGGGGGCGGATGGGGATTGTTGGTTAGAATGGAAGTCGAGTTGTGGACAGAAATCCAACAACTGTACGAGTCTCATCCTCGCCATCACTGCATCACGCCCACAGAACTATTTCGGATCTTCAGCGCGTTTTATGCCACATCTGATTTTGAGCTTATGAAATATGGTAGTGTCTGTTGCGCTACCCCATCGGCTCTTACCTACATAGCCCTTTGATCTTTAGGCGTTGCTAAGCGCGTGAATATTACTTCTCTGTTGCACTAGTATTTCTTCACGTCTTTTCAGAGTTGCTAAGAGAGTCGGTTGGTCATATGGTTGAATGGGCTATGCCGAAATAGTGATAGACTGTCTAACTGCGCCAATTTCTAAGCCTTAGTCTTCTATTCGGCCAATTCGCTTCGCTCAATCGTTTAGTTGAGGGGTTGAGAGAGTATAGAATGAGGACAAGTAGGCAGAGGGTTCGAGAAGAAATGAGATGAAGCGCTGCTGGAGGAGGAGGAGGAGGAGGAGGAGGAGGAGGAGGAGAAAGAAGGACTAGTTGAAAGTGCGTTTGTAGGCTGCTTGGGAGGGTACGGCATGTGTGAGATGAGAACGAAGGCTGGAATTTTGGATTTTTTGATTTGCTTGGGGATATTTGCTGGTTTTGCACTATACATACGGATGTCCCCACTTTCTTATACCTATTCCGTTGAATGCCTTCTTAGAACGGTGCTAGTAGGACTATCGTTTAGGTTTATCCTTCCCCTGGTAGCTCATGGGCGATTGCTGAACTCATGTATCCGGCTTTGCCCAGGGTGCTCTGGTTGGCGGAGGCATAGATTGAGAAGCGGGATCCGCAGCAGCAGAAGTGGACTCCGGCGCTTTCTGTGGAGGGGATACGTTCGGAGGGAGGCGGGTTTGTGGCGGCGGACGAGTCGAGCCTGGCTGGGGCAATCTCGATGGGATGCCTCTCATCCGTACTGCTGGTGTGGGGCCGCTGGCCCATGGCGCCGAGGTGCCTATACTGGAGTTTGGCAAGGTTGTAGCCTGGGTCGCCAAGGGGGCTTTGGTGCCTGGTTGGGACCGCGATGAAGCATAGTTGACTGACGGACCGTTTCTGTCTTCCTTCACTGGCTGACTTGATGCATGGGCAGACGCCGGTGGCGGTATGGCATTAGGATCGCGTTCCCAGCTAAAGAGGGAGCCGAAGCGGAAGTGCTGGACGACGGGAAATTTGGAGAGAACTTCTGCGTTGTACATTTTGATCATGCCCTGGGGAAAGCTTCAGTTGAGGAAGTCCATTAGGAGGGGAAGGGGTTTGTGATACTTTGTTGATCTTCGCCCACCCCGCCCTCACCCCCGAAATGTCAAACAGCATCGGCGAATGCTCCCAGAACGGTCCCTTTTTCACATCATAAATGAATCCAATCGCCCCAAAATACAAATTCTTCTTGCGTTCCCTTTCCACAGTCATCACTTTCGTAACGTCTGCGGGATCAGGCGCGCCGTCGCAGGCGCCTTCGGTGGGAATATCACTGGTGCTGAAGACTGCAGGGGCGTATTGGGCGCTACCGAAGAGGTAAGGGAGAAATGAGTGGTCGTCGAGACCCCAGACGCCGTGGGAGCCGGCGGGTTCGAGGGTGTAGGTTTTTATAAGGCGGCGGATTAGGGCTAGGTATCTGATTTTGTAAATTTATATTTCTTGATGAACACAAAAAGGTGCGCATACGGCTCAAAAAGGCCGAGAACAATCCCTCTTTCTTCGTTTCCTGAAGCCGATGGTATGAATCCACCAAGCTTCCATACGCAGCCCAGGAAGGCTATGAAGCTTAATTCATGTCCAGTACCGTAATCCAGTCGTTGCGGGCTCCCAAAACTTCCGAGCAGATACAGCTCGAGCTCCTTTTTTGCACTGACTTCTGATGCACCATTGAAAGATAACACACTAGCAGGGAGATGCCTCTCCAACAACCCCCCCGCTCGCTCTTCCACCAACCGAGACCACGTCCGAAAACTCGCATTGCCAAATCGCCTCGGCCCAGGATCAGGCGGCACTTCGTCCAAGATCTTGTTCAAGTCATCGAGGAGATTTCGTAATCTCCTGACTGTTTCTGAGAATGAAACCTCTGGGGATCCGAGATCCCAGTGTTGGACTTTCTGCGGTGCCTTTGCGGAAGGAGAAGGTTCGAAGGTAAAAGGAATCATTGCTCTATTCAATTGCAGAACAAAAGTCATGATATCGCTATAAGCGCGAGACAGAAGAAAATCGGAGACATCGTGGCCTTCGTTAATGTTTTTCACTGGGACGATGAAGGTATGCGGTTGGGCTGCGTCAATAATTTCAAGTTTTGGTTCGATGTATCCACTTGATGTAGTCATCTTGAGCCTAGATGTTGTTTTGATTTAGCTATACTGGTGAAAGGAATTGATGTGCTTCGTCAGAACGCAAGTTGAGTATCTTGACACCTTGAGTAATCAGCTCCAGTACTCGCATTTACTGCGCAAAGCACCAACTTAGTGATGGTCTACACTAGCCCCATGAGGTATGAAGACAGCCTGATAAGCACTAGCGGTAAATGAGCGGAGTTAGCGCCTTGTTTTATAACTAGCGCGGTGCCGGAGTCAATACGAGTACATGCTGTAAAGCAGTTTTTAACGTTGTATAACGCTCACTACTGATCTTTTCATCAATATCTTTGCTCTGATTTATATATGCTTTGAAGCAAGCATATCGTTGAGCTACATACAGTAGTACGTGTTTATCATGCATAATTGCGATAACTGAAATTCACAGTGCGATGCTAAATGTCGCTGAGCGAAGCTGAATTTCGTAATGTTCAACGACAGCAGATAAAGTAATAAGTGGTGAGATCAGAGGGGTTATATATGGGTAAAAAGCGTATACAGATCTTGAGTTTTCAAAGCAGATCGATGGAGAGAGTGCATCGGACGTTCAATTGCTGAATCATTAAGTTAAATTGTAGATCCTTATTGCACAACCCTCCGATTCTGGCTCACCAGCTCTAGATCTGCTACCTCGTTCGATTTCTAGGCTCATTCTCCAGTTCTAGCACCATCTTCAGGGCCCCCCTCGCTTTCTTAGCGTACCCACGCATTCTGACCACCATAGGTTCTGTAACCAGCCAAACGTTTGGGCCTTTGTAGGTTTGAATACCATGAGGCGGTCTAACCCGAATGCGTCAATTCCAAGCACCAAAAGTGGCTTCAGAGCAGACAGGCATATAGTGATAACGTTTTCCAGGTCAAACGCATTCCTATTTTCTCTTCTAGACTGAAGCAATCGCGAAGAGAAGTATAGTTCTTGGTCCCTCGTTTCATAGAAGATATGCCCCAGGAGCGTGTTGCTCCTGAGTAAGGTGATTCCTAGTAGACTATGCGCAGGATAGACTAACATGTTCCTCGCAAACGGCCCTGACAAGATGCCCGGTTCTCAAGGTTTGCAACTTCATGATGACCTACTTATTGAGGAAACAGTTGAAGCTCTTGCTCCCGTAACGCAATTCTTTCAAACTCCCAATACCTGGAAACCTGCTTGGACATGTATGGTTCCTCAAGATGTTTCATCTCCTCCTCGTTCAGGGGTTACCCCCACGGCCTCGACGTCCTGATCAATTCTTTTCTCTGGCTCCAATCCACAGATTGGCATCATATCACCTTTACTGAACACCCATGCCACGACGCGTCTGACGATTTCCTTATCCGCCTCTTCCTCGCGGCCGCGAGAAAGGAGTTTCAGGAAGACGTCGGATTACTCGCGCTTGTCGGTGCGATCAGTACAGGGGTGGGTTAGCACCCCGGCACCGAGAGGAGACCATGGAAGCAGGCCAACGTCAGTGGCTTTGCATTAAGGTATCATCTCACGCTCTTCTTCGGAAATACTGGTGCGTGTATTATTCTATAGGACGAATGGGTAGGCTGACATTTGTCCAGAATGTTGACCGAGGCTTGTGTTGGCTGCCCAGATTGTTTTTGGCGATCATAGAGGATAGCTATAAAAGTTCAAGTCCGTTTGTCGATGTATATTCCCAGACTTATAGATTGTACTACGGTAAGCTACAAATCTTGACAAAATATTAAAGACTAGTTTTTGTAGACATGGGTTTTGGCGCAGGCGTCAGAGAAGTCCTAAAATGGAAAGAGATGCAAGGGAGGTTCGACACGGTGCGTTCGAAGATCAGGCACACATTCCTCGGCGTCGTTTGTAAGATCAGTATGGAATAGTGAAACTGGCTGGATATGCGGATAGGACGATATCACGCCGACTTCGAGTAGAAACGATTAAAGAATGCAATCTGGCAACCGAGCAGTTGAGGAAGCTTCGAGCATTCGAATCTTAAGCTTCATTACATATATTTGAAAAGTCTCTGTCAGAGTAACAATCAAGCTGTGTCACTGGGCACTAACGCAAAGAGTTGACAATTGAGAGCAAAATCTGTGAAGTAGATAGCATCCTAGTATAGCAATAGCTTATCGCTTCCTACAAGCGCAGTTGGAGTTTGTCATGCAAATCGCGGGATCAGTCAACCGTTGGAGCCGAAGCACTTTCGGACTCAGCATTGACTCAGGCAAGAAAAATCAATATCTCATCGCGAACGTGCCGCGAGAAAACCGACTCTTACCATATCCCTCCCATTCCCACCCTAGGATCTATCTCATCCGGCAGCCCCTCAAGCCTGCGACATTGACGACGAGCAAATACGAATTCTCGATCATTCCTGCAGGTTGGTAAGGCATCAATGTCCTTTTGGAAACAAGCTTCATGTTCGCCGGACCCTAAATAGATATCATTGTTGATGGTACAGTCGAAGCATGCTTGCACAACTGCGTGTACGGTGCCGCCTCGCTGCAAGAAGTTTTTGACGTGCGGTGGCCATTCGCCTGCAGCGTACTCGAGCACAGCGTCGGTCTTTGGCAGTCTGTTAGCTCGCAGCGTCTCGGCGATGTACCCGAAGATATTCGTAAAGCCTTGACGTAGTGACTTGTTGGTCTGCAGATTATTCCTGACGCTCGGGGCAAGGTGCTCAAACATGTGCTCACTCCATTCGCACCAGTCGGCCCCAGACATGTCGCCAACGTCAAGGTCGTCGTTGAGCATATCATGGTTAATCTCAGCCTGACAAAGGATGGCAAATACGTTTCGGGGGCTGAGAAATCCACCTAAGCATTGATTGCAAGTGCATCCGAAGGCAAGTCGCATTATCTCATCGGAAGAGGGATACTTCAAATTCTTGAGTAGCCTGAGACATTCTACTTGGCTAGGCGTAAAGCCAGGGAATATATCAGACATTACGACCTGGGCTGCATTGACTTGTTTCCATGTTCTATTCGATTCCAGCTCACTTTCCAATGCCTCTAAGGGGGTCTCCCCCTCGAGATTTCTCGCCCAACGTAGTGCATCCGCGAAAGGCATAGCCAGGATCCAAGTAAGCGACTCTGCTTTATGCCCGCGAGCCAATATGTGGAGTATGTTGTTGTTGTGCCTATCAGTAGATACCCACATAGGATCGGTGGGAGGATATGACACGAGGCGGGCTTCCATAAGCTTCTTGGTTTCAGAGTCACTCCAATTCTTCTGTTCAAAGGCATGGGGGTCTGGAATGGGATCCATGAGTGGAAAATCCTGGCCATCCGTCCGGGCAGAGACTCTCAAAGCTGCAGGGCGCTTGTAATCATCTTGTGGAGTCAAAAGGTGCGAGGCATGCTTTGGATCTTTTGCTAAGCAGAAGTACGAGCTTGAGCCAATGCGTCGGAATCCCATGGCTCTCCAAAAGTCTTCCTGAATGCTCTGTTTCTTTTGATAGAACAGCTGTTTTTGTGTAGGCGTGAGCTTTTCCGACTCAGCTTCCACAGCCCTAGTGTTAAGGACAGTCGCCCAAATGACGGCGAAATCACAGCCACTGGGCGTTTTCTGCCCCAGTCTAAAGATCTTATCCATGCTGTCGAGGTACTCATCATCGATCTTTTTAGGTTGCTCGCCTGCAGTCTGGGTATCCTCCCAGCCCCTCTCGAAACTCTTCTTCCGATCAGCCCTGCGTTTGTTTTCCTCTTGACTGGAAAGACTCTGAGCTTTGTCCCAGATCTGATGAAACAATTTTGTGCCGTAGCCCTTTCGTTGATACTCGTCTTGGATCGACAGCGTCTCGATCAAGAGGATCCGACCGTCGTTAAGCTCTGGACCCCATACACCTGACCCTTTCTTCACAGGGTGGTTAAGGAATTCCGACTTGAGACAGCCCCAGCGGTCGAAGACACTAAAGCCCATAGTTGCTGTATCATTGCTAGGTTCCTCCATATCACGATGGAAACTGGCCCGAATCTGCTCGCGATCAATGATTTTAGCTGTGCAGTAGCCAACTTGTGGTGAGTCTGCCGCATCATTTGCTTTTATGGAGATATTGAGGGACTTGAGCCATTGAAATTCTTCAAACTCATCGTAGTCTCCCTCGTCATCCTCATATTCATCCTCGTCATCGGTTCCATCTGGATGCCCGAAGCAGTCTTCGTCAGAATCCAGATCATCGTCTCCCTCATCTGACTCGCTTGTGTCGTTCACTTGTTTCATATCAACATCACTGCTGTGACCACTCTTGCACGCATCCTCGTCCCCGCTTAGACTTGCTGTTTTCTGTTTCTTTGAGGCATCTGTCTGTCCAAGTGACAGCTTTCGTTTCGTGCCCGTTGCTGTGCTGGCTGGCCGAGTGACGTTGGCCAACATGTCTTGTGGTGCTTTGCTGTAAGTTTGTTTAAGTGCAAAGGGTCTCGCCGCGACTGCGGGGATCATTTCTAGTGGGGTTTAGGCAGCTGAGATCTACTGAAGCAGAATTGTGAAACGGTCACTGTATTCCGTACAGAAGGGTATAACGTAGCTCAAATTAGCCAAAATACGGCGCGAGGCCTACAGCCAGACTACTAAAGTACACTATCAGATTTTCGGGTCGCACAGGGTGGTTGAAGACAGCGTGAGAACCCGAGAGCGCAAACTTCTAAGTCAACGCTCTTATGGTGAGAAGGGGACAGAAATGGACTGCGAGGACTCCACATCAACTGTAAGATTGAACCTAGATGGGGAGCAAATAGCTAAGATCAGTTGCAAAAGGGTTGTACTGCACAAACCTTGAACTGATACCTTTCCAGCACTTTGTCCTAAAAGGGTTTGCTAGGGATTCTGCGAGCCTAGTCCACCGTTTGAAAGAATTCGATATGGTGTGAGACCAAGATATGGCCGTAAAATCAACCAATGCCTCTCTTGTCACGTTCCACTTCTCACACGAAGCATTCATCTAATCCCATTTTAGAAGGAACAGCTAAAAGTGAGGCGCTAGGTACGAGTATTATGCAGACCGATGTACTTCCTGCAATCAGATTCGAGACTCGGGACCGCGCACGATCGCCGAGGGCATATTTTGACCGCAATTCGTTCTATAGATTGGAATTGAGGTAGTCGTTTCGTACACTGTCGTCTCGACTCGGAGAAGCAACGTACAACCTGCCCATAGATTCTTACATTCAATACCAACGCTCTTCTCACGCAGCAGAGGTGTCATAGCTGCATGTTTGCTCTCTGCTGCTCATGACAATGGTGCCCAGTCATCATGAAGTGTTAAACTCATTCAGGCGTCACAGAACTTGGAGTGGAAACTGCCTTTCATGATTGGTAGTTCCGAAGTTCTGCGGTCGTAGGATGGAGGACAAATGACAATGGAGGCACGGAAGGAACCCTTAAGCTGATGTACAGTACTTCGTACTCCGTAGGAGTATGCCCGGCCCGATGCACGTTTCGGTCCCGTGCACACCCCACTTTACTACTTTCATCTTTCTTCAAAAATCAACTACAAATTCAATATGACTTCAATTGAAGCAGCTCTTGCAGATCTAGCTTTGCAAGACTCACCTAACTACACTGCGACTGCAAAGAAATTCAATATCAATCGAAGCACGCTGTCGCGACGACATAGAAGTAAAACGGCCTTCGTTAAGAAAAGCAAGCAAACGACGTCAATTCTTTCAAATCAACAAGAAAAAGAGCTTATTCGCTATATAAACAAGCTTATCGAGCGTGGTATACTCTCTCTCAATGCGATGATTCGTGTTTTTGCGTACAATATATCTGAAAAACAGCCAGGCAAAAACTGGTCTTATGAGTTCGTTCGACGTCATTCAGATATACTGCAGTCAAAGTTTCTACAAGAAGCTGATCTAGAGCGAAAAAAAGTCAATAATGCATATCAATATCAGCTTTATTTTGATCTAGTAAATGTTTTCATTACGTTTAATTTCATACTAATATGAGAATAGATAAAGCAAAAAATCGAAGAATATGAGATTCTTTCTTCAAACACATATAATATGAATAAAAAGAGCTTTCTGCTTGAACTGCTTCAAAAGACTCGAAGAGTCTTTAGTTTAAAGCATCTAGACAATGATAAAATTGCTGAGTGCTGATCAAGATGACAATAAAGAATGAATTATCTTGATTGCAATCATTTGCATGAATATGATTGATATACTCTTTTTGATCATTTATTAAACAATATCAGGCAATATTCAGAATAGCTGACTTACTGAATATGATTTTAAAGAGCAATTTTGCTTCTTTGCTTTCTCTGCTACTGACTGAACTAACGATGAATTGATCTACTTTTGACTCACTATCGTATTTGATCAAAATACAAGATCAAAAGTCAGAAATTCACATGATTATTGTCTTCTATTTGTTGATAAGCATGATAGTCATATCAACATGAAGTTTCTTGACTGATGTAAGCAGAACAAGATACTCGTGACTTTATATTCTTTTCATTCTACTCATCATCTTCAATCTCTGAATGTCAGCTTATTCAATTCTTTGATCAATTACTACTCTCAAAATCTGAATGACTGAATCTTTAAAAGTCAAGAACTTTCTTGAATATTGAAAAAAGACTTCTTTGATCTATTTTGATTTGCATATCAAGCTGCTTTCACGTCTGTCAACATAAAAAGTGAATGAAAAAAGACTGTTAGAAATCAGCATAGAGTGAGTCAATATGAGTGTCATTTAACTAGAAGATAAATGCTAAGAAAGAAAGATAGCTACAGAAAAGAAGCTGATTACATATGTGTGTTTCTCAGTCGACGCTAGACTCAATAGAGACTAGTCAAGATGATGAAGTGAGAATAAATCTGACAAGACTAAAAGACTGAGTCTGACAAGACTAGAATCGTGACATTACTTCTCTTCTTCGACAATTCATGTTTGCATGAAAGTATTTTCTGCTCGACTCGATTGATTGCTCAATCATGATTTCACAGACTCAGATCTGTTAAATCGTGATTGATTGAATTGTTGATTAGCGCGATTTGTTTGAGTATTAAATATGAAAATCATCAATGATCTTCTGAGCGTTCATAAATTCATCGTCATCAGCGTTGTATCAATTGAGATCATTGTCATAGTCATTTTATTTGACTCTATACTGAAGTCATCTTTGATATAGATGAAAATTCAATATATCGTCGATTTTTCATTCGTCTTCATCGTTTATCACTATTGACTTGAGAGACTCGTTCTTTTGATCAGACAAGAAATCGTCGATGACAAGACGAAGCAGATCAGAGTGAAATACATCATGAACATGCATAGTCTCTGATAATTTCAGCTTATATGACGAGTCAACAAGATCTAGATTGATGAAGAAATCGAGCATTTTGTCGTCTAACTTCTTGAAAGATTTCGCTGTAATGATGTTTCATTCGTTCAGAAACATCTTTGATTTGATCTCATAATCAACTTCTTTTCTATGCTTATTAGCTTGTTGAATCATTTGTTCTCTTGTTTTGACTAGAGATTCGCGAGCAAACATCAAGATTTTGTTTATATGTTCAAATATATTCTCGACTCTAGTCGCTTGCAAGCGTTCACGAAAGCTTTCATATTTAATTGTATTGAGTTCAAAGCTCATATGAGAATGAAAGTCTTTGTTTAGAAAGAAAGAAATCAAGAAGATGACTGAGAACAAAGCATTATTGTTGACAAACTCAATCATGAATAGTAGCTTAACTCAGTCATTCTGCATGTATAAACAGAAGAATCGAAAATATCTTTCAACGTTTTGATTAACTCGTTCACTTTGATCATCAATTTGAGAATGATAAACAGTGAATAGTTGAAGATTAATGCTCAGTCTTTTGCAAAGAAACTTTCATAAAATGAAGATAAATTGAGAGCTTTGATTCAAAATAATGAAATTGAGTAAATCATGTATTCAATATATTCACTGAAGCATTAGCTCAGCTGTTTTTTCTGCTGTGATTTCTTCGTCATCAGTAGAATAAAAGATATAGTGTCGTTTCTTTGACAGTCTACATATCACTATTAGTATGACATTTTTGCCTTCAGAAGAAGATAGATCGATGATGAAATTCATGACTATGTTCTTTCATTGCTGTTCAAATATGAATAAAGAATGTAGTAATTCATTGAATTTATCTCAAGAAGCTTTTAATCGTTGATAAATGTAGCAGTTTCAAATATATTTATTTATTATCTTTCACATTGAGAGTCAATAGTAGTATTTTCTTATTGCTTTCATCGTTCTAAGAATTTCAAAATGATCAATAAAAGATTGATCATGAACTTCTTGAATTAACTTCATTTGAAGATGCTCATTGAAGAAAACTTATAGAAGATTATCTCGATATAGTATTTCGTTCTGAACTCAATAATTTCTTAATTTAATATCTTTGTATTAAGCTTCATCTTTTGATACAACTTCATGAAGTAGAACATAATTCTCATTGATTTTATTAACTTCTAAAATCAATTGATAAATTGATTCATCATTCTCTTTCTTCTTCAGATCAGCGATTTTCATTCAATTCAACGTCAGAATCGTAGTTCGCTGATAGCAACATCATTCATTCTCAAGACTTCTAGAAACTGAATTGACTCAACGAGTCAATATATCAACTTTGATGTTTTATTTACCTGAGCGATACATGATTTTGAAGTTGAAGTCAACAAGCTTTTGAACTCAGCGCATCTGACGTCTACTCAGCTCTTTATTCTTCATTAATGACGTCAAAGCTTGATGATCAATGAACATCTTGATTGATAGTTCAGTCAATTTCAGCTCAGATCATCAATGCTTAAATGCTTGAATGATTGCTAATAGCTTCTTGTCATAAATCTTGTAATTGCACTCAGCGAGACTCAGATTCTTGCTGTAGTAAATCATTGAATGCAATGTTTCTTTATCATCATACTGAGAAAGTATATCATCATTGACGTAGTTGAATGAGTTTATTTCAAGAATAGTCTCTTTATTCTGATCAAAATGACGAAGAATAAAGACTTCAGTCATTCATTTCTTTATATGATCAAAGATTGTTTGACAAGCTTAATTTCATTCAAATATCATCTCTTTTTGAATTAGTTGAATCAGAGAATGAACAATCTTCGAAAAGTTCTTTATAAAATGTTGATAGAAATTGCAGAAGTTGATAAAGAACTGCATCTGAGTGAGATTTGTAGAAGTAGATCATTCAACAACTGCTTGTATCTTTCGAAAATTGATCTTCAATCTTTCAATAAATAGTAATAGTTCTAAAAAGCTGATCTCTTGAACATGAAACTTGCATTTGTTTATATTCATCTGTAGATCAATCTCTCGTAGTTTATGTAAAACTAGTCATACATGTTTCTTATGTTTCTTCAGTGTTTTGCTGTAAATAATAATATCATCTAGATAAATCTGACAAAACTGATGTAGATAATCAAACAGCACGTCGTTCATATAATGTTGATAGAAAGTTGAGTTGTTGATTAATTCAAAAGACATCACATGATATTTGTAGAAGTCAAAAGAAATAATAAAGATAGTCAAATCTTCGCTTTTTGAATGCATTCATAGTTTGTTAAAGATGACTATTATATTTAATCAAGTCAGATACTTGCTATCTTAAATACAAGCGAGAGTTTCGTCTATTAAGAGTAGAGAATAGTGATCTCATTTGATCAAAGCATTGAGCTTTCTATAATCAACGCAGAAACGCAGACTATCATCTTTCTTTTCGATGAATAGTATGAATGAAGCATATGAGATCGAGCTAGAAGATATAAAGCTCTTATTCAGATGTTCAATCAGATAACTCTTCATCTTTTGAAGCTTGTAGTTAAACATATGATAGAGATGACTTTGAGAAGACATTTTCTCATCTGTCAACTCAATTTTGTGATCATAGAAGCAGTGAGAGAATAGTTGATCAGTCATAACTCAATCAAACATGTTTAGATAGTCATGATATTTCAAAGAAAGCTTAGCTTTGACTTCTTTCAAGATTTCTTCATGTGAAAGCTTTTGTAGATTTACATCTTCGAGTTTATTTCTAGCTGTTTTTAGAAGTCGATCAATTTTCGTGATAATAATTGCAAAAGTAGTCACATTCAATCATTTGACTAGTGATTTATATGCTGCAGTCTTTATCATTGCTATGTTCATTGAATTGAAAGACGAAGCGAAGTTGATTAAATTAGATGATTTCACGATCTTACTGAATAAAGATGACTTCTCGCTGAGTCAAGTGATGACAGAAGAAATAAATTTCTTTAATATTTGAATAAAGATTGAACTTTTTTGTTCTATCGCGATTTTCTTGCTTGAAAAAACAGTTGAATGAGCTTTGATAAAAGCTTTGATATGAGTTTCAAAACTAGAAAATTGAAGACAATTGTCTTTTATATTAATAGTCATTTCAATCTTGTTCATTCATGTTTTTTCAAGAATCATTTGATGTTGATTTAATTGAGTGATCAGTATAAAAACGAAATATTTCATATGATTTTAAACAGTTAGATTCAAATAAATTGCATGAGTAATGAGCTTTTTTGCATAATAATCATTGAATTTTCTTATTGATTTGAGCTTAATTAAAGATAAAGATTCAATTTGCAAATGATCACAAACATTCTGCGCGATTAATTCATCAATGAATGAATAGTCAGCTGCTTCAATGTCAATCAATGACTTTAATGAGTAATTAACTTCGTTGCTAGATAGTATACATTTAGTAGTCAAAGATTTCAAAGCAAAGAAATCATTTAAGCTGCTTATTGTTGAAGAAATTAACACATCTTTCATTGCATCTTTGATGAAAGTCACTAGTTTTTTGTCTCATTCTTTAATTTCTCTGTAAATAATTTCTTCTCTTTTTTTGACATGATAATCTTATTGAGACAAGAGATGAATGCATGAGATGTTGAAGTACTAGTCTTCAGCTGAGAGCAGTTCTTTGAAAGATGATTCGATACTTTGCAGTTGAAGCAGATGATTGACATTCTTGATCATTCAGATTCA
>JAABUS010004241.1_pt1 | contig 21130 bp, 25 predicted proteins | sample 5560161 | NCBI WGS metagenome assembly JAABUS01 (sample SAMN10711885, study PRJNA513376) | rock metagenome | isolation source: Antarctica rocks | place: Antarctica: Victoria Land, Trio Nunatak nord | collected 2016-01-04
GATGAAGCCATCATTTCCACCAAAGCTACCTTTCCGATGGGCAAAGGGCCGAACAAACAAGGCTCGTCGCGTTCCCACCTTATTAAAGCCTGCGAAGCCAGTTTGAAAAGGTTGAATACCGATTATATTGATATTTATCACATGCACGGTTTCGATGGGGTTACACCGGTGGAAGAAACGTTGCGTACTTTAGATGATTTAGTGCAAAGCGGAAAAGTGCGCTACATTGCCTGCTCCAATTTTTCGGGCTGGCATTTAATGAAATCTCAAGCAGTTTCTGACCGTTATGGCTGGAATAAATATGTAGCGCACCAAATTTATTATTCGCTCGTCAACCGGGAATATGAATGGGAACTGATGCCTTTGGGTTTAGACCAGAAAGTCGGCGGCATTGTTTGGAGCCCATTGGCAGCCGGAAGATTGGGCGGAAAATATCGCCGAAACCAGCCTTTCCCGATGGATAGCCGGATTGCACAAGGCGGAAGCCCGATACCGGAAGCGGCCGTTGCCGGGGAAACATTTTTTAATATTATGGATGTGCTGGATGAGATTGCTGTAGAAACCGGTAAAACTGCAGCACAGATTTCGTTGAACTGGCTCCTGCAAAGGCCAACCGTTGCTACATTAGTAATCGGTGCCCGGAACGAAGAGCAGTTGAAGCAAAACCTGGAAGCAGCAGGCTGGGATTTAACTACCGATCAAGTTAAAAAACTGGATGCCGTGAGCGAAATCCCAACAATCTACCCTTATTGGCACCAACGGCAAAATTTGAAACTGAACCCACTGCCAAAGTTTTATTGAGAAGCTGTTTAAAATTTGTCCACTCCATTTTCTATGCTTCTTTTATCACCTAAAAAATGGTAAACATTTGGTTTTTGGTTTATTTAAATTTAGACAAACACCGATTTTTATAGGGTAAAAGAAGCATTGCATTTATCCTAAGCACACCGAAGTATCTTGTACAAATTTAAACAGGTCCGGGGAAGCTGTTTAAATTTTATTCGAATATTTCATATACTTCTTTTACCCTATAAAAATCTTCAAACCCTTGTACTTTTTGTACCGGCACGACAAACACAGAATTTATGGTCATAAAAGAAGCACTGTAAAGTTTTATGAAAGAAATCTAAACAGGCTGTAAAGTTATTTTTTGAAGGGTTTTCTTGTGATTTTTTATTGCAGAAAAATTTTAAATTATACTTTTTAGATTTTAACCTTTCACCTATTTCAAAAACTGGTTGCGTTTTCTTTCATCCATTTGCCTTGGATTTTCAGCACTTTCTCAATCACGTCACGAACGCAGCCTCTTCCACCCAACACCGGAGAAATATAAGCAGCGGCAGCTTTTACTTCTTCACAAGCATCAGCAGGGCAAGTTGGCAAACCGACCTTTTTCATGATGTCTAAATCAGGGATATCATCTCCCATGTACAAAATTTCTTCCGGGTTCAATTTCATGTCGGTTACAATCCGTTCGTAAACTTCTAATTTGTAGCTGATCCCCAGAAAAACATCTTTTACGCCTAAACCGCTTAACCGCGATAAAACGCCTTGCGAGCGTCCGCCAGAAATAGCCGCAACATAATAGCCGGATTTAATGGCATGATTGATGGCGTAACCATCTTTCACATTAAAATGCCGCATCTGGTCGCCGTTCTCTGCCACCGTTACATCGCCGTTGGTCAGCACACCGTCCACATCCAGGATAAAAGCTTTGATGTTTTTTAGTTTTTCAAAATACATGAGGAGAAGTTGTGGGTTGACGGTTACGGGTTGTCTGTTTGTGTTGACGCTAAAACAGGCAACTCATAACAGGAAACCGACAACTGAAATTACTGATTGTCCCGCCACTCATAAGCCCAGGCGGTTTGGATTTGCTCTAAGTGGCCTTCGGTGCTTTCTTCGCGTTTGCCAACAAAATTAGGCAGGGAAAGCACCCATTCCAACAGATCGGTAAAGCGCAAACGATATATTTTCGGTTCGTCAAAATCATCGCCAAACTTTTCGTAAAGTTCCATGGCGATGTCTTCGTAATCGTTCCAATGAATGGGCAGGGCAAAATCTTTATCCATAATAAATTAAATTGAGATTAATGGCCGAGGAATTGGGATTGGTCAGGAATAGTTACTTCGATGTTACCGTCAATCATCACACATTGGCAGCCTAAGCGGGAAGTGATGCGCGGATTAACGGCGCGGTCTATAAAATCCTCTTCTTTGTCAGATATTTCCTGCACGCTGTCCATCCCTTTGTTCACATAAATATGGCAAGTGCTGCATCCGCAAACACCGCCGCAATTGTGCTGTAGTTCGATGCCGTTTTCTAAGCAAACATCCAATACAGATTCCCCTTCGGCAATCGGCAATTCCACGGCTTGCACTCCTGCTTCTTCAAAGTTAATCCTGACGTTATAAATTTCCATTACACGCAAAAGTAGTAATTTTAGTTTAGGCTGAATTGGATTTATCCATTTTGATAATGCCCTGACTGAGCAACTGATAAATTTCCTGCAAATCCGGATACTGTTTCAACAACTCTAAATGTACACGCATGGTTTGTTCATCGCCGCGGATGGCCGGTCCGGTTTGTACTTTAAAAGGCAGAAATTCCTGCACTTTCAAAGCAGTTTCCAAAATCAGCGGCTTCAATAAATCAAAATCCAACTGTTTTTTCTGCAACAAAGCTGCGGCAACCGCATATAAATAATTAGGGAAATTGCTGGCAAAAGCAGCAGCCAGATGTATGGTTTTACGTTGATCGGAATCAACATAAGAAACTTGTTTGCTGATGGTTTTTCCAAGTTCGAGCAGTAATTCAGTACTGTTTTTATCGGTACTTTCTATACAAAGCGGAACAGAACCAAAGTCCAATTCCCTGCTTTTAGAAAAGGTTTGCAAAGGATAAAACACACCGCAAGCAACAAAATATTTTTCCAAAGTTTGCAAACTTACGGAACCACAAGTATGCACCACCAATACTTTTTTTATAGGGATAAAAGAAGCAACATCTTCAACCGCATCATCTTTTACGGAGATGACGATGAGATCAGTATTAGGATCAATTTCAACTAATTGATCAATCGGTTCCGCTTTTATATGGTATGCAAGTAAGGCTGCATTTTGCAAGTTCCGGCTCCAAACTTGTACAATTTGATGTCCTGCATTTTTAAAAGCTGCTCCTAAATGTGTTGCCACATTTCCCGAACCAATTAGCGTAATGCGCATTTTTAGGTGGTAAAAGAAGTATTTATTTTACCAATCATTTTATCAACAATCATCATTAAAATTATAAAGCCAATTATAGTTTAATTCTCTTATCAAATACAAAAGGATCTGTTTTAATCAGTTTAACAAAATTAAAATCAAGATGCTTTGGATTGAGTAAATAATTTACCTCTTCTTCTACAATAGAAGACGGTACTTGCATTATTGCCGAACGGTTTTCACTTATCCATCTTTCTCCTAAAGCTTGTGTAAACGGCATCTGATGAAATTCTTTCCAATCCTCCGGCAGTTCACTTGGTTTGATTTTTTCTATTTCAATGCTATCGTTTACCTGGACTGTCATCATACTAAAAACTTGGTTTAATCCAAGTTGGCCACGGTGTACAACGTTTTCCAAACAAGCCAAAGAACGATTAGAAGCAGTATAAACCATCTCTGTTTTATTAGGGTTCCACCTTGCCGCCCTGCCGGATGCTTTCAATTTATCAGCATAAACACTCAAAGTAATCCTGTAAACAAACATCTTTAGGCTAAATCGCCATATGCTATGCGGATCAGTTCTTCTTCAATCAACCCAATACCGGTAATTGTATCCATCATTTCAACCGGAACCTGATTGCCTAAGCCGTAAGCTGATACGTGAAGCCAATCGTGAAATGCTTCTGCAGAACCAAACAACTCGATCCCTTTTTCAAATAAAGCAAACGATTTAAGCAGTTTTTCACTCAAAGAAGCATCCAGTTTCAGGTCGAGGCGAGTATAATTTTGAATAGTTTTGATAGTGGTTTTAAAGGTATCCTGAAACTGTTCTTGCGTAAAACCAGACAGATTAATAAAATCTAAAGCGGCTTTGGCATCCAATCCCTTTTTAGAACTGGTTAACAAGCTGATCGGGTTGGCATATAAAGATTGGTAAACAACAGCCTGATCGTTAACTAAATTTTTATTGCTAACGCCGGTTTTTGTATAAGTTGTAGTAGTTTTCTCTTTCGATGAGGCTCTGCCAGAGCTTACACGCTTTTTGGATGATATTTCTTTTTTTACCATGATCCCTTATTAATAAAACAAAAATAGGAAAATTTTCCATTTAAAATAGAAAATTTTCCTATAAAATAAAAATCAGGAATTTTAAGGTTGCTTACAGTTTATAAGCCTGGCGGCCTAATAATTTCCAGGTACCTTTTTCTTTAATCCAAACCAGCATCACACCCAAATTTACATTACCGGGTTTGCCGCCGTCGTTAGTTTGGGCCGAAAATTTATGGCGTACAATTGCAGTCTTGTCTTTTATGGTGATGGTTCGATCGGTTAAATTAATCGCTACAAAATCCGATTGTCCGTTTACAATTGCTTCTACAAAAGCAGCTTTATCCTGCATTTTTCCGCTGGAATGCCCGTAAATTAAAGCATCAGAACTAATGTTTTATAATTCCGTTTTATTACCATCGATCATGGCTTTCTTTAACATTTCAACCGCTGCGGCAACTTGTTTTTCTTCTTTTGTTTGTGCTTTTACAGAAATTAAACTCATCAGAATTAAAATTAAGTTTACTGTTTTTGCCATAGTAAAAGAAGTATTGCTGTAAAGTAATTAAACAGTTTTCAATTCTTTATTTCTGCGGAAAATAGAAAGTAAAAAGCCAATTACCATAATAATAGTTCCAGACCAAAAGAAGTTGATGGACGGAAACTCAATTGCTTTCATCACAATATAAGGTTTTTCGCCTTCCGGTTTTACATAAGTGGTGATTTCCATTTTGCCTTTTTCGGGCAAGATGTTGGAGAAACGGACTTTCAGATCGGCACTGTCAACCTTTTTGCTGAAATCAAACTTGCTTCCGCCCTTGATCATAAAGATTGGTTCTGTTGTAAACGTTTTGCCATTGCTTTGCACTTCCAATTGTGCGCCAACAGATACGTCATTTTTACCTAAAGGAATATCGCGCACTTTGGCATCTTTATTTAAAGCTTTTAAAATGATCAAACCCGCACGGTAACGAACGGTGTCGCCAATCTTCATTTCGTGTGCAACTGGTTTTGCATACTCTTTATCGTCATTGCTTTCTGCGTGGCCTTCGCTTTCTGACGTTTGGTCTTCCTGAAATTTCATCGGCCAGGCAATACTAACGTAGGAATACATGTCTTTAAAAACATAATGCTTGGTGTCCGGGGAAGAAACCAAACCCATTTTTTTGTTGGCCTGTGCATTGGGCATCAACGTAAAGTTCTCCTTTACTTTGCCGGTTTTATCATCAATGCGTTTGTAATTTACTTTGAAATAATGGTTTGGCCCGTTTAGCGAATCGCCGACGTAGGTTGCCGTATAAACTCCGATTTTTGTTGGCGTATTAAAATCTAAACGCAGGTTCTCTCTGGAATTCCCAACCTTTTCAAATGCACTTCCAAAGCCAACACCGCTATCATTGATCGTAATTACACGGCTCGTTCCCGAAGAAATTACCGCACCAATCAGCAATAAAGCAAAACCAATATGCGCTACTGCTGAACCAACCAGCTTTGTTTTTCCTTTAAAAATATCAGCTAAATATTTTGTATTGGCCAGCACAGCATAAACCGAACCAAAAATGACGAACATATACACCAACTGTGTATGATAAAGCCCGGAAGCCCAAATGATAATCCCACTGATTAAAGCCGCAAAAACCAGATAAACTACAGAACGGATCAGGAAAGTGGTTGCATCAGAACGTTTGTATTTTAAGAATTGTGCGAAACCCATCAGCAGCGTAACTACTACCGCAAAAGAAGATTGCACAATGTTGTACAACTTTACAGGTTCTGTTGGCGGCGCAGTTTTTGTTCCGAAAACGGCATTCCAAACCGGGATAGAAGTAACAATAACAAGTTGGAGGCAGGACAAAGCCAGGAAAACGGCACCCACAAACATCCAGAATTCGCGTGAATAAGTTTCTTCATCTTTTTTGGTGATTGGCAATTCTTTCCAACGCGTAACAAACAGCCAAACTGATATTCCGATAAATACAAACAAGAAAACCAGTAATTGCCAGGTCATGCCCAGATCGGTAAAAGCATGTACGGAAGTGTCGCCTAAAATTCCGCTACGGGTTAAAAAAGAAGCGTATATAACCAGAATGAAACTGATGATGACCAGGAACGCTGCTGTGAAATAAGAATGTCCGGTATTTTTAAAAACGATTAAAACGTGCATGCCTCCAATCAACGTTAACCAGGGGATAAAAGAAGCATTCTCCACCGGGTCCCAAGCCCAAAAACCACCAAAGTTCAGGGATTCGTAAGCCCAGAACGAACCCATAATAATGCCCGTCCCTAAAACCATTACTGCAAAAAGCGAGTAAGAAATAGCTGGTTTGATCCATTCTTTATACCTGCGCTGCCATAAACCGGCAATCGCATAAGCAAAAGGGACAACCATCGAAGCAAATCCTAAAAACAAAGTTGGCGGATGGATGACCATCCAATAGTTTTGCAATAAAGGGTTTAAACCGTTGCCGTCTTTGATAAAATTTAAATAATCAGGCCGACTGAAAATGGGTGCTTCTATCGCATGCCGCAATAGAATAAAAGGCGAACTGCCAACGCGTGTCCCAAACAATTCGACTCCAATCAGCATCGAAGCCAAAAACGCTTGTGATAAAGCAACAACGGCCATTACCGGGTTTTCCCATGATTTCGCTTTCCAAATCAGGATATTCCCCAAAACTGCCTGCCAAAACCCCCAAAGCCAAAAACTGCCCTCCTGCCCATCCCAATAACTGGAAATAATATAGTAAACCGGCAACGTTCGGGATGAATGCGCCCAAGCATAATGGTACTCGAATAAGTTGGTGTAAATGATGTAGAACAGGCAGGAACCAATGCCGATCACAGAAAGCGTGTTGACGAAATAGCCATAGCGCGCCATTTTTTTCCAGGATCCGTCGAGCTGGTTTTTATTTACCGTAGCGAAATAATAACTAATGGCAGAAAAAAGTGCCGAACCAAATGCGAGAATTATAAAGAACTGACCAAACTGACCGGGCAAAAGGTGTTCACCTTTAAATTGAATATCCATTAAAAATTTAAATTGAGGCTTGTTTTACTGCTTTTGCCTCTGTAACTTCTATTTTATCTTGTGTGTATTTGGAAGGACATTTCATTAAGATCTTGGAAGCGTGAAACTCCTTGCCAACCATTTGCCCGGTCAATACAATCTGTTCAGAACGTTCAAAATCCTGAGGCTTGGTGCCGGTGAATACGATTTTACATTCCTCGCCTTTGTTGTCTTTCATAAAGAAAGAAAAATAATTGGCGTCTTTTTTGGCATCGTAAATCAACTGCTTTTGCTTATTTAGATGACCAACAACGTGCAGTTCGCTGTGTGTCGTTTCAGCTTCTTTGAAAGAGCCGTAAGTGCTGGTGTCCGCATAAGTGCTAATGATGATACAGATCGCAACGGCAATCACGACAATACCTAAAATCGAACCTTTTTTCATCAGAATATCTCTTGGTTTATTAAGGACACAAAAATACAAAACATAGTGCGTAATATAGTTTTTTAGGTTTGTATATACTATTTGGAAATATTCTAAATAAAGAAGCCCTTCCTGATTTGGGAAAAGCTTCTTTTATCGGCTAAAAATTTGTCCTTACGGCCAGATGCCCAAGTTTTTATAAGAAACTGCAATCTTGTTGATGGCACCAACAAAAGCTGCTGTTCTTAAAGTGTCAATTTTAGGTGTTTGAACTAAAGTTTCACGGATTTCGTGGTAAGAACGGATCATTGTATCCTCCAAACCTGAGTTGACCAGTTCGAGTTCGGACGCTCCTTTTACGATGGTAGAACGCTGCATTGGTGTTAAAGCCACACCAGTCAACCCTTCCACCATGTTCACTAAATTTAAACTCGCTGTTTCTTCAAACCTGCGATTGATCCGGCCAAAGGAAACATGCGACAAATTTTTCAACCACTCAAAATAAGAAACCGTTACGCCGCCGGCATTGGCATACATATCCGGAATGATGATACCGCCGTTTGCTGTAAATATAGCTTCTGCTTCTGGCGAAGTTGGCCCATTGGCACCTTCTGTAATGATTTTTGCCTGAATGCGGCGAATGTTGTCGGCTGTGATCTGGTTTTCCAATGCAGCCGGAACCAAAATATCGCAGGGCTGCTCCAAACCTTCCATTGAATTCTTGAACTCTTTTGCCGCTAAAGGATAACCAAGAATAGAACCTGTAGCTTTTTTATGCTCAAAAACAGTATTTACATCCAATCCGTCTTCGTTGTAAATCGCACCTTCATATTCACAGATTCCTACGATCAGTGCGCCAAATTCAGCTAAAAACTTAGCAGAATAAAAGCCTACATTTCCTAATCCTTGTACGATTACCCGCTTGCCGGAAATACCCGGCAGCAGGCCAATCTTTTTCATGTCTTCTGCAACGCTTACGCATTCGCGGGTGGCAATGGCTACACCACGGCCGGTTGCTTCGCGTCTTCCCGCAATTCCATGCAAAGCAATCGGTTTCCCGGTTACACAACCCAAAGCATCTCCTTGCCCGGGGTTCATCGTGGCATAAGTATCTGCAATCCAACTCATTTCCCGCTCACCAGAACCATAATCCGGTGCCGGGACATCAATGCTTGGCCCGATAAAGTTCTTTTTGATCAGTTCCACCGTATAACGGCGGGTTATGTTTTCGAGCTCTTGCTCGGTATAATTTTTAGGGTTGATTTTGATGCCGCCTTTTGCTCCGCCAAAAGGAACATTTACGATGGCACATTTATAGGTCATCAAAGCAGCAAGAGCCATTACTTCATCTTCATTGACCATTTCGCTGTAACGGATACCGCCTTTTGTGGGCGATTGGTGGTGCGAATGTTCTACGCGCCAGGCATCAATCACTTCAAAACTTTTTCCCCGGCGGATAGGAAAACGGAAACGGTAAACGCTGTTACAGGATTTAATTTGATCCAGCAAACCGGCATCATGCTGGGTAAACTGTGCCGCATGGTTAAAAAACTCACAAACATCACTAAAAAAGTGGTTTTCGGTTTCAGACAGGATAAGGGTATTACTCATAATAAATTTTGTTACGTTAACGGTTTTATAAAAGGTGTGCAAAGTTTGGTGAAACTATTTCAATTACACAAATTCTTTAAAGCCAGCGTATACGTTTCAGCATTCAGTAGGGTTAATTATTAATGTTTTAGCTTGATTAATCCCCGCGTTCGATCTTTTTCAAGCGCCTGTCGATGCTGAAAAGATAAATGGCCAGTCCGATAAAAACAATCACGATGGTAACAATGACCACATAAATTTTACCGGAACTACGCATTTCGTCAGCCATTTCCACATTGTTATTTTGCTGCGCGAATAAAAAGGCCGATAAAAACAGCATCAAAAAAGACAACAATATTTTTTTCATCAGTTTAGTCTATGGTATTTCTTTTATTTTCTATTAATCGGATGCGGTAACGAAGGGTTGCAATCCAAACGGCAATTAGCGGCCAGGCAATAAAAGCAGGATAAAGCACTACACGCATCCGGCTGTCCAAATCGTATTTTCCGAATGCCGGGTTTCCACCGTTTCCGGGATGGAGTGAATCCGTTAAGCGCGGCAGGATAAAGATCAGCACGATCATGATCGGGAAAGCAAAAATGTTATATACAGCAGATATTTTGCCCCTTTTTTGTTCTTCGTCAATGGAATTACGAAGCACCAAATAAGCGCAGTAAAGCAAAAAGGCAATGGCAGCACTGTTCTGCTTCGGGTCATTGCTCCAAAATTCGCCCCAGGCATATTTTGCCCAGATCATGCCAGTTACCAATCCAAAAATAAAAAACACAACACCGGTGTTTACACATTCTACTGCAATCAGATCGTATTCTTCCTTACCGGTACGCAAATATTTAATGCTGTAAAAAACAGAAATGCTAAATATTACCAGCATCGCCATCCACATCGGTACATGGAAATAAAGGTTACGGATAGTTTCATGCAAAATAGGCAAGGCAGGCACATGCAGCAATAAACCAGCTATCAAAGTATAGATCACCATGACCACGGCAAGCACCTTCCACCAACTTTTATAAATAAATTTCATTTTAAAATTTGTTAGGCAAAGGTAGCAATGCGCCATCATTTTCAGGATAATTTACTATTTTACCGCACATTTTTTATACTGATAAAAGAAGCATCATTGATTTAAGCCTAAGAAGTTATTCACATTTCAAAACCAAATAAATTACTGTTGTGTTAGGCATTACAAAAATTTAGAAATTAACTGCTTATTTGAATTATTAGTTTTACATGGATCAACCTTATAAAATCTTTACCTGGCCTGTTCATCAGCAATATTTGTTTGCATTGGCCCAGGGGGATTTTGAAATTTATATTCCAGAAGGCCAAAATGAATCTTTCCGGCAACAGTTCCTTTCTCAAAAAAACGTGATTGAAACAGCAATTTCAGCAACAAAAGAACTGGAACTGGATTGTATTTTATTTCAGGACGAACACAGTTACCAAACGGCACAATACGAAGTTTTATCGGATCAGCAACTTGGGCTTCCTAAAATTTACTTAGAACATCATCCGCCAAAACAACATCCAACAAACGCAAAACATATTGTTAAAGATCAGCATGTTCAACTAGTGCACGTGAACCCTTATAATGCTTTGATGTGGGACAACAACGCGTTGCCGGTAACGGTGATTGAAAATGGCGTGTCAACTGATACCGTTGCTTTTTCGGGTGGAAAAGCAAGTGGTGTTGTGGTTTTGGAAGAAAACCCTGCCGATGACCGTGTTACCGGCCATACTATTTTTAGGCAGGTAAAAGAAGCATTGCCTTTGGAGGTATTACAAATTGGCAAAGAAAATATTACTTACCAGAACCTGCCGGAAAAAATCAGCCAGTACCGTTTTCTGTTTTGCCCGGATCGTTATGCCAGCCCCGGCTTTGCGGTTTACCAGGCTTTGATGCTGGGCATGCCTGTTGTTGGCCTGGCTACAACAGATTTACCAACCGTATTAAGCAATGAAATTTCAGGTTTTGCAAATTCTGATTTGAATTACTTGATTTGCAAGATGAAGCTGTTGCTAAATGATCCCCAATTGGCCATTCAGGTTGGCTTTGAAGCCCGTAAAGCAGCTTTGCAACGTTTCAGCCTTGACCGTTTTTTGTCGGAATGGAAACAAGTATTGAAAAATGCTGTTGCTGACAAATCCCCCATATTTAAATTTTAGACCTTTTGAACCTAAATATTACTCAATGAAAAACAGGATAGCCTTTATCAGTGAACATGCTTCTCCTTTGGCTATGCTAGGCGGTGTGGACAGCGGCGGACAAAACGTGTATGTAGGGCAACTGGCCAAGCATATTGCGCAATCAGGATACGAGGTTGATATTTTTACCCGCCGGGACGATGCGCGCTTTCCTGAAATTGTTTCCTGGATCCAGGGCGTACGCATTATCCATGTGACTGCCGGGCCGGAGAGTTTTATCCCGAAGGAAGACTTGTTGCAGTATATGCCAGACTTTACCGACGAAATGGTTGCTTTCATCAAACGTGAAAAAGCTACTTATGCTTTGGTCCATGCCAACTTCTGGATGTCGGGCCTGGTGGCCTGTAACTTGAAAAAACAACTCAGCATACCTTTTGTAATTACCTACCATGCGTTGGGGCATGTTCGCCGTATCCACCAGGGCGAGCAGGACAAGTTTCCGAAAGAACGTATTTTTATAGAAGAAGATATTGCCCGAAAAGCTGATCAGATTATTGCAGAGTGCCCGCAAGACCAGGAAGATTTGATCAATTATTATAACGCTGACCCGGCCAACATCACGGTCATTCCCTGTGGTTTTTGCCCTACTGAATTTTATCCGATTGACAAAAAGCTGGCGCGGATGATCCTCAACCTGGAAACCAATGAAAATATTATCCTGCAATTAGGCCGAATGGTTCCGCGGAAAGGGATTGATAATGTGATCCGTGCTTTGGTCAAAGTGAAAAAAACCGACACGCCTTTACGCTTAGTGGTTGTGGGCGGAGAAGCAGACAACCCGGAAACCGACCAGAACCCGGAAATGCTGCGCCTGAAAAAGCTGGCCGCCGATAATGGTGTTTTGGCTGATGTTACCTTTGTAGGCCGCAAAAACCGCGACATCCTGAAATATTATTATGCCGCGGCAGATATTTTTATCACCACGCCTTGGTACGAACCTTTTGGTATTACGCCTTTGGAAGCGATGGCTTGCGGCACACCGGTCATCGGTGCAAATGTGGGCGGCATCAAACATAGCGTAGCTGACGGCCGGACAGGTTTTCTCGTTCCGCCAAATAATCCCGATGCCTTGGCACAAAGGATATTTGAACTGATCAGCGATAAAAAGCTGCTGAACGACATGCGCGACAATGCTATCCGGAGAGTGAATGCTTTGTTTACCTGGCATAAAATATCAGAAATGGCCATTACGATGTACGAGAAAATAATTCACGGCAGCACATTGCTTAGTGAAGAAGATAACGAACTGATGCTAATTGACCAGGCTTTTGATAAAGCCGCCGATACTTTTATGCGTGCAAAAAGAGCATTGCGCATTCCGGTTGCCAAAGCGGCAACGCTGATCGGTAACGCTTTATCGGCTGATAAAAAATTATTGGTTTGCGGCAACGGTGGCAGTGCAGCGGGAAGCTTGCATTTTACGGCAGAAATGATGGCTCATTTTGAAAGTTCGGACAGGCAAGGTTTGCCCGTAATTTCATTGGCTGCCGATACTTCTGTGCTCACAGCTTGTGCAAATGATATTGGTTTTGATGATGTATTTTCCCGCCAGATAGAAACTTACGGCAAAAAAGGCGATATTTTGCTTTGTTTGAGTACCAGTGGCCAGTCGGTAAATATTGTGAATGCGATTAAAGTGGCGCACAAAAAACAAATGACTTGCATCGCTTTGCTGGGAAAAGGCGGCGGAGATGCTGCAACTTATGCGCATTTGAACATTATCGTGCCTTCCAATAATCCGCACCGCATCCAGGAAATCCATCTCCATCTTTTGCATACGATTTCACGGTTGGTGGAAAATCAATTATCCAGCGGAAAAATCAAAACAGTAAAGGCTTTAAACAAGAAAACGCTTTCGATAAAATAAATACCAATTTTATAGGGATAAAAGAAGTATTGTTGTCCTGTTGATTTTGCCTGACATGAACAAAGCCATTTTTATTGATAAAGACGGAACGCTTGTCCCGGATATTCCCTACAATGTCAACATAGAGTTAATAACTTTGGAGGAAGGCGTGGCGGAAGGCTTGAAATTACTGAAAGCGCAAGGTTTTATTTTCGTTATGATCTCTAACCAATCCGGTGTAGCACGCGGTTATTTTAAGGAAGAAGCATTGATCGGCGTAAAAAATAAAGTTCAGGCCTTGCTGGAAGCAGACGGAATTCAATTTGAAGATTTTTACTGGAGTTTAAACCATCCGCAGGGAACTGTAGAAAAATATGCTGTAGATTGCAACTTTCGGAAACCAAAACCCGGAATGATTTTGCAAGCCGCCGAAGAACATCAGATCGACCTGAAAAATTCATGGATGATTGGTGATATTTTGAATGATGTAGAAGCCGGGAAACGTGCCGGTTGCCAAACCGTTTTAATTGATAACGGCAATGAAACAGAATGGGTTTCGGGCGAATACCGAACGCCGGATTATAAAGCGAAAAACTTTTTCCAGGCGGCAGTTTATATTACTGATGTCCACAGCACTGATCTGGGCATTTAGCTGATGGATAATCTTTGGCAAAACTGTAAAAACATCCTTGTTGTCCGGTTGGATAATATGGGTGACCTGCTGATGTCCACGCCTGCTATTCGTGCTTTAAAACAAACTTTCAACAGCCGGATTACGGTTTTGACTTCTTCCATGGCAGCCGGAATTGTGGACCACATTCCTGAAATTGATTTTTTGATCACTTTCGATGTTTCTTGGGTAAAATCAGAACATGCTTCTTTTAGCACTGATTTTTTAAGATTAGTTGAGGTTTTAAGAGAAAGAAATTTTGATGCAGCCGTAGTTTTTACGGTTTTTAGTCAGAACCCGATGCCGGCCGTCATGCTGGCTTATTTGGCTGATATCCCTTTGCGCTTGGCTTATTGCCGCGAAAATCCATATCAGTTATTGACCAATTGGGTTCCGGATGAAGAACCTTATATATTTATCAAACACCAGGTTCAGCGCGATCTGGATCTGGTGGCAACGGTTTGCACCATAACTTCAAACGATCATTTATCTATCCAAATTCCTGATGCTTGGAAAGCAGCACAAGAAAAGATAGGTAAAAGAAGTATTGACCTGCAAAAACCCTGGATCATTTTGCATCCTGGCGTAAGCGAATTGAAAAGGCAATATCCAACCGAAAATTGGATAGAACTGGGAAAGAGATTAATTGCGGATTTTGGTTATCAATTGCTGCTGACCGGTTCTTCCACAGAAAAACAACTGACGGATGAAATTCAACAAGGAATTGGTTCAAATGCTTTTTCTATTGCTGGATTGCTATCGCTGGATGAATTTATTTGCCTGATAAAAGAAGCACCGCTCCTAATTTCGGTCAATACTGGTTCAGTACATATTGCGGCAGCAACGCAAACGCCGGTTGTAGTGCTTTATGCACAAACCAATCCACAGCACACGCCTTGGAAAACACCTCATCAAGTGCTTTATTTTGAAGTGCCGGAAGCGTTGAGAAGCAAGAATGAAGTATTGAAATTTGTGCAAATACATCAGGAAAAAGTACCGGAAGTAGTTGCTGTGGAAGATATTTTGAAAGCAGTTAAGGAATTGAAAGAATTATAATGGGTTAAAACCATTACTGCATGTAGTTAAAACAAGTACCGACAACTCAAAACCCACAACCTAAAACTGAAAATCAATGTCCTTGCTTGGCTAATGCTTCATAAATCTCAGCATTTAACAAGCCACTTCCTCCTCCAAAATGCTGTAAAAAAATCGGTGCAGGTTTTTGCATGCTAAAAACAGCTTTCAGTTTTTCTTCACTTTTAGGATCAATCCCGGCACAGAATAAAACGATGCCAACAGGTTGCTGATGAAACATTTCAATCGCTTCCTCATCCGAAGTAGAACCAATTCCGTTCCATTGTTCATTGGTATTGATCAACCGCAAAACAGTTGCTAAAATTTTGGTGTCGCGGTGTATGGCGAGAATATTTAATCGGTGCATGGTTTTAAAAACGAAAGAAGCCGAAAGATGTTTTTTGCTTCATCTTCCGGCTCCGGGTTTATTCAGAATGAAAATTAAACATTCATAGGTATATCCATCAGCAAAACCTCTGCATCGGCAGAATTTGCAGTAAAATTAAGCTGATCAGTGTTCCACATCCCCAAACCATCCCTTTTGTTTAAAGCTTGTCCGTTGATGGTAACATCGCCTTCCAGCACAAAAGCATAAACACCGTTTCCGGGTTTTTTAATTAAATAGGTAGTTTGAAAACCCTGATCAAATTTACCTAAACTAAACCAGGCGTCCTGCTGTATCCAGACACCGGCATCATCGGGATTGGGCGAAAGCACTTGCTGGAAATTATTATGCCGGTCTTTAATGTCCAAAGAAACCTGATCGTAACGCGGCGCACCGTTCATTTTATTAGGGAACAACCAGATTTGCAGAAATTGTACCTGCTCATTTGGGCTTTTATTTTTTTCGCTGTGAAAAACGCCTGTCCCGGCACTGATGATCTGTACATCGCCTTTGCGGATCACGGCCACGTTGCCGAGGTTGTCTTCGTGTTCCAGGTCGCCTTCCAACGGAATACTGACGATCTCCATGTTGTCGTGCGGATGGCTGCCAAAACCTCTTCCGCCAGAAACGGTATCGTCATTTAAAACGCGCAAGGCACCAAAACGAACCCTTTCCGGGTTGTAATAATTAGCAAAACTGAAGCTATGATAGCTATCCAGCCAGCCATGATTGGCGTGTCCGCGGCTGCCTGCTTTATGAAGGATTGTATTTTCCATACTGTTTTTATAGGTTAATTTTTAGTAAAAACCAAGAGCAGAATGAATGCTATTAATTTGATTAACCGTACAAATGTGGGGTTTCCCAACGAAAATTGGCATTGACGCAGATTAAGAAACCTGCTACTTTTTACGCAAAAGGGAAGCCCTGATCCGGCTTAAAGCTTCCGGCGTGATACCGAGATAAGAAGCGATTTGGTATTGCGGCACACGCTGTGGCAAAACTGGATATTTTTTGATAAAGTTGAGGTAACGCTCTTCCGCAGAAGCAGTTAACCCGGTAAAAAAGCGGTTTTCCAAAACAGAATAAGCCCTTTGCACCAGCAACCGGAAAACGCGCTCCAGTTTTGGGATTTCCTTAAACAATAGTTCTTTATTTTCAAAAGTAATCTGTAAAAGTTCTGTATCCTCTATCGTTTCAATATAAAGCAGTGACGGAACCTGTTCGGTAAAACTAACCATGTCGCTTAGCCACCAGTTTTCTACTGCAAACTGTAGGATCACTTCATCGCCCTCGTGGTCAATGTAATATCTTTTAACACATCCTTTTATGATGAAAGCTTCAAAACTACAAACCTCGCCTTTGTTGAGCAGCATGGTTTTCTTTCTACAGATTTTATGTTGAAAAAGCTGATGTACCAAGGCCAACTCATCAGATGATAAACTAACGTGGTTGGTTATGTTTTTATCAAAAGCTTCAAACATGGAGAAGAAATTAAGATGGAATGATCAAATCCTCATACTCAGGATGGCGGCGCAAATATACTTGTACAAACCGGCAATAGTTTTTCACTTTCAACTGATTTTGGCGCGCATAATCCAAAGCAAATTTTGCCAGGTCTGAAGCAATTCCCTGTCCTTCCACTTCTTCCGGAACTTCGGTGTGCAGGATAGAAAGCACATTGCTGTCCAGTTCATAACTGATCAAAGCCAAGCCTTCGTCCAGGTTTAGTTCAAACTGGCTGCTGGCTTCGTTTACAATAATATTTTGTCCCATATTTTTACCTGGTAAAAGAAGCATCCGCAATAAAATCAAATTTTACTGCGGCTGCTGATTTATAAAAAATTATTTAGCATGCAGCAATTTCAGCAAGTAACTGCCGTAACCGCTTTTTTTGTAACGTTCTGCCAATACTTTAAGCTGCTCTTCGGCAATAAAACCCCTGCGAAAAGCAACCTCTTCGATACAACCAATTTTGGTATCCTGCCGTTTTTCGATCACACGGACAAACTCGGTCGCATCACTTAAAGAATCAAAAGTACCGGTATCCAGCCAGGCAGTTCCGCGGTCCATCACGCCGACGTACAATTTTTTACGCTCTAAATATACTCTGTTTACATCCGTAATTTCATACTCACCACGAGGCGAAAGCGGGATATCTTTGGCAATCTGCACCACTTCGTTATCATAAAAATACAATCCCGGGACCGCATAATTAGATTTTGGACGGTCTGGTTTTTCTTCGATAGAAAGTGCTTTAAAATCAGCATCAAACTCCACCACACCATAACGTTCCGGGTCGGAAACGTGATAAGCAAAAATTGCTGCGCCATCAACCTCGTTAAATTTTCGGGTCAACCGGCCAAAACCTGCACCGTAGAAAATATTATCGCCCAAAATCAAAGCAACTTTATCATTGCCTATAAATTCCTCGCCGATAACAAAAGCTTGTGCCAGCCCGTTTGGTGTTTCCTGTACTGCAAACTCAAAACGGCAACCTAAGTCGCTGCCATCGCCCAACAACCTTTTAAAGCTGCTGCTGTCTTCAGGTGTGGTAATAATCAGGATTTCGCGGATATCAGAATGGATCAGTACCGACAGCGGATAGTAAATCATCGGCTTGTCGTATATCGGCATCAATTGTTTACTGATGGCTTTGGTGATTGGATAAAGGCGCGTTCCAGATCCGCCGGCAAGGATAATTCCTTTCATAAAAATTTTGCTTTGATACTATTAAGGGTAAATTAATTTTGTTTTGCTAATGCCGCAATACATTTCTCCAAACTGTGCCGCCAGTAAGGGATTTCGATACCGAATGTTTTTTTGATTTTAGCTTTGTCCATAACAGAATATGCCGGCCTCGTAGCTTTGGTCGGATATTCTGCCGTACGGATCGGAAAAGTTTTTACATCCGTTTTGCTAATGTCGAAAATGCCCTGCGCAAAATCGTACCAGGAGGTTACACCCTCATTGCTGTAATGATAAATGCCGTAAGCGTTGCTGCCGGATTCGATAATTTGCAGTACCGCCGTAGCCAGATCAATGGCATAAGTGGGCGAACCAACCTGATCAGCAATGACTTTCAGTTCGTCTCTTTCTTTGCCTAATTTTAGCATTGTTTTAACAAAATTATTGGCATATTCTGAATACAACCAACTGGTCCTGAGGATAAAATACTTTTCGGTCAGCGGGAAAATCACCTGCTCGCCTTCCAGCTTGGTCAAACCGTAAACGCTGATTGGTTCAGTTGGGTCAGTTTCAATCAAAGGATGCGGAGAATTGCCTGCAAAAATAAAATCCGTAGATATCTGAATCAGGGCTGCATCGAATTCCTTGCACAAAGCAGCAATGTTTGCCACGCCGGTTTTATTGATTTTCCGGGCGAGTTCCAGCTCATCTTCGGCTTTGTCCACGGCTGTATAAGCGGCGCAATTGATACAATATTTTGGCTGATGTTTTTCAAAAAGCTGTTTTAAAGTTTCTGTATTCAGGATGTTGCCTTCTGTTTCATCCGGAAATGCAATATCGGTGATATCCATTTCTGCTGATACATGCTTCAAACATTGTCCGAGCTGGCCGGATGCGCCTAACACTATTATTTTACTCATTGTATTTAATCTAGATTAGTTGTAACGATATAGTTTTGTAATGGGTTACTTTAAAAACCAATCATACCACAAATTTTTATGGGATAAAAGAAGTATTGTCCCTTATCAGCCTTGCACTCATTTTTCTGCGGATAGCTGCGTAAAATATTTATAAAACAACGGGATGGTTTCTATCCCTTTGTAATAGTTAAAAATATCATATTTCTCGTTAGGCGAGTGTAGGGCATCACTGTCTAAGCCAAAACCCATCAATACTGTTTTTATGCCCAATTCTTTTTCAAACAAAGCCACGATCGGGATACTGCCGCCGCCGCGTGTTGGAATTGGTTTTTTGCCGAAAGCTTCTTCAATTGCTTTTTCTGCTGCACGGAAAGCAGCACTTGAGGTAGGCGTAACAACCGGTTCGCCGCCGTGATGAGGCGTAACTTTTACTTTTACATAAGTCGGCGCAATGCTTTCAAAATGCTTGGTAAACAGTTCTGTGATTTTTGCTGAAGTCTGGTTAGGGACCAAACGCATCGAAATTTTAGCAGAAGCTTTGGAAGGCAAAACCGTTTTGGCACCTTCGCCAATGTATCCGCCCCAAATGCCGTTCAGTTCCAAAGTTGGCCGCGTGCCGGTACGCTCTAAAGTGCTGTAACCTTTTTCGCCCCAAACCTCGTTGACCGACAAATCCTTTTTGTATCCTTCCAGATTGAACGGTGCTTCGTTTAAGGCATGTTTTTCTGTATCGGTCAGTTCAACCACATCATCATAAAAACCCGGAATGGTGATGTGGTTATTTTCATCATGAAAAGAAGCGATCATTTTAGCCAGGACCGTGATCGGATTGGCAACCGCGCCACCATAAACGCCTGAATGCAGATCGCGCGATGGACCTGTTACTTCTACTTCCAGATAAGAAAGTCCCCGCAAACCGGTTTCCAGCGAGGGGGTTTCCATGCTGATCATTGAAGTATCCGAAATCAGGACGACATCGGCTTTGAGTTTGTCTTTATTCTGCTGCACAAAAATGCCCAGGTTATCCGAACCAACTTCTTCTTCACCTTCAATCATAAATTTGATATTGCAAGGCAAAGTGCCGGTTTGCACCATCAGTTCAAATGCTTTGATGTGCATGTAAAACTGGCCTTTGTCATCGCAGGCACCACGCGCATAAATCTTTCCGTCCCGGACAGTTGGTTCAAACGGAGGTGTTTTCCAAAGCTATATCGGGTCCGGTGGTTGTACATCGTAGTGGCCGTAAACCAAAACGGTAGGTTTGGCCGGATCAGTAATTTTCTCGCCATAAACCACCGGATAACCTGCTGTCTGGCAAATTGCTACGTTTTCTGCACCCGCTTCCCGCAGCTTTTCAGCTACGTATGTTGCTGTTTTTAGCACATCATTTTTGTATTGGGGATCAGCACTTACCGAAGGGAAACGAAGCAAAACAAAAAGCTCATCTAAAAACCGGTCTTTATTTGCTTCTATATATTTTTTGATTTCTTGCATCAACAACAGTTTTAAAGCAAACGTACATAAAATTTTGTCCTGTGTTAATTTTACAAATATTTTTGTTGAACCAACATAAAACCAAAAATTAATTTTACAAAAAACTATACTTTAACTGAATATCAATAAAGTATTAAGCGAATGTGAAAGACAAGTATTCCTACCTGTCCGATAAAATATAAACGATAGATTACTATTAGTTTACCTCAAAAATTTTATAACTATTTTTATTAAAAACAGTAATTTAACCTATATTCGTTAACAAATTTCAACAGTCAATACAGAGTTTAAATGACTACAAGGTCAATACGTTTTTTGCTCATGATCATCATGGGTTTTGCGTCAGTAATCGCTTATCCCCAAAAACCCAGTTGTTCTTTATCTTCAAAATTATATAGTAAAGACAGTATCAATATCACCACGTTTGGCGCAAGTACAGTGGCAGGAATCAATGGGCTTCAATTTCAGGGATATTTAAAATCCGACTTTGAAGCCTGCTATCTGGGCAAAACAGTAATTGTTGGCAATTATGGTATTCCCGGTCAAACCACAAAACAAGGC
>JAABUS010004242.1_pt1 | contig 21124 bp, 24 predicted proteins | sample 5560161 | NCBI WGS metagenome assembly JAABUS01 (sample SAMN10711885, study PRJNA513376) | rock metagenome | isolation source: Antarctica rocks | place: Antarctica: Victoria Land, Trio Nunatak nord | collected 2016-01-04
AGCCATCTTACAGCAAAGAAAGTGGCAATAGCAGTCAAGATAATAGACATCCAATTACCTAAGTTCAATGCACCCTGAACACTGTCGGTTTCTTTTTTTATGCTAACAAAAGAAGCACCGACAATAGAAAACAGTAATCCCAAACCGGCAATAAGCATCGGTAAAAGGATGGGGGCAATGCCGCCAAACTGATCATCAGAATGGATTTCCTGTCCTAAAACCATGGTTGCAAGCATCGTCGCTACGTATGAACCAAATAAATCTGCGCCCATACCGGCTACGTCTCCTACATTGTCCCCAACATTGTCAGCAATAGTGGCCGGGTTTCTTACGTCGTCTTCCGGTATTCCTGCTTCCACTTTTCCAACCAAATCAGCGCCCACATCAGCAGCTTTGGTGTAAATCCCGCCGCCAACACGGGCAAACAAAGCAATAGATTCTGCGCCCAAAGAAAATCCGGCCAAAACTTCCAATGCTTTTTCCATGTCTTTACCGTTTACGCTGCCGCCAGTATTCACTACGTACATCTGGTAAAAAACAATGAACAAGGAACCTAAACCGATAATCGCTAATCCGGCAACGCCCAGTCCCATCACTGTGCCGCCGGTAAAAGAAACCTTTAATGCTTGTGCCAGGCTTGTTTTTGCAGCTTGTGTCGTGCGTACATTGGCTTTAGTAGCGATGCGCATGCCCAGATACCCCGCAAAGGCAGAAAAAACAGCGCCGATCAAAAAAGAAATGGCAATCACCGGACTTGAGGTATCAACCGTAGTACCCGAATAAGCAAGCAGAATCATCGCTACAGCTACAAAATAAGCCAGGATGCGCCACTCTGCCCGCAAAAAAGCCATCGCACCATCAGCAATATAACCTGCAAGTTCGGTCATTTTTGCATCTCCGGCCAGTTGTTTGGTCACCCAGGCAGATTTCATGGCCATGACCAAAAGCCCGACTACGCCAAATAACGGAATGAGGAAGATTAAATTTTTGTCTAAAAATTCCATAAATTAAGATTTATAAAGGGTTTATAATGATTGGTTTTGGAAAACTAAGAATTATAAAAGGGATTGGCAATAGGTTAGGGGAAATTATTTAGGATTAGGCTTTTAGCAATCAGCTTTCAGCAATCAGCCGTGAGCCATTAGCCATCGGCTATGAACCATAAACTATAAGAACCGCACTATTTTTAATGCCATAAAAGAAGCATCAAAAATTTGCTGAATTAAATTCAAGCGACTTCTGAAAATGCGGTTTTTTTAAATAGCTTCGGAAAAATTAGTTTTAGCCGATGGAGAATCAAACCGAAGTACAGGAAATGAAGCGTGAACTCGGACTGTTGGACGCAACGATGCTGGTGGTTGGTTCGATGATCGGTTCCGGGATTTTTATAGTCAGTGCCGATATTACCCGAAACGTGGGCAGTGCCGGCTGGGTCATCCTGATCTGGGTAATCAGTGGCTTGATCACTTTGACCGCTGCTATAAGTTATGGCGAGCTTTCGGCCATGTTCCCCAAAGCTGGCGGCCAGTACGTTTACCTCCGCGAAGCCTATAATAAATTTGTGGCGTTCCTGTTTGGCTGGTCAACTTTTACGGTGATCCAAACCGGCACTATTGCTGCTGTTGGTGTTGCTTTTGCCAAGTTTTCTGCATACATCTTCCCGGCGGTTGGTCCTGACCATATTTTGTTTTCGTTTGGAAAATTTCAATTTAATGCCGCGCAACTGCTTTCCATTTTGATGGTCATTTTGCTGACCTGGATCAACAGCCGCGGCGTAAAAAACGGGAAGATCATCCAAACACTGTTTACCATCACCAAAATACTTTCGCTTTTTGGGTTGATTATTTTTGGCTTAACTACCGCTTTCCGTTCCGAAATCTGGCATGCCAACTGGGCAGAACCTTGGAAAATGATGCAATGGAAAACCGATTCTAATACCGCAATTGCCATTGGCGGAAGTGCTTTGTTTGCCGGCATTATTTCGTCCATGGTTGGTTCTTTGTTTTCCAGCGATGCCTGGAACAACGTTACTTTTATTGCCGGAGAGATCCGGAACCCGAAACGTAATATTGGTTTGAGTTTGTTCCTGGGAACGCTGATCGTTACCGTAATTTACATCCTCGCCAACATCATGTACACCGCCGTCCTGCCAATGGTGGAGATTGCCCATGCTCCGGCAGACCGTGTGGCGGTTGCTGCTTCTCAATATATTTTCGGTACTTCCGGAACCATTATCATTGCCGTCATGATCATGATTTCCACTTTCGGCTGCAACAACGGATTGATCCTGGCTGGGGCAAGGGTTTATTATACGATGGCGCAGGACGGGTTATTCTTTAAACAAGCCGCCCGTTTAAACAAATTTGAAGTACCGGGCTGGGGCTTATGGGCGCAATGTATTTGGACTTGCTTGCTTTGTTTATCAGGTACTTATGGCGCTTTATTGGACTATGTGGTTTTTGTGGTTCTTATATTTTACATTCTGACCATTGCCGGTATTTTTATTTTGAGGAAGAAAAGGCCTGATGCAGAACGTCCATACAAAGCGTTTTTGTACCCAGTTCTGCCAGCTTTGTATATTGTTGCGGCTGCCGTAATTTGTATCGGCTTGCTGATTTATAAAACGGATACGGCCGGTTACGGATTGATTATCGTGCTGCTGGGTATCCCGGTTTATTTTATTTCCCAACGTAATCTTAAAAATGCCTGATAAAAGAAGCATACTGTTTTTAGCACTGTTTTTTCTGTGTGGGAACATTCAAGCCCAAAGTTTAAATCAAAAATTACAAACTGCTTTTACCCATTTAGAACAAGATACACAATGCAAATATGCTTCCGTTTCTTTAACCGTTCTCGATGTTAAAACTGGTGAAACTGTTTTTGCTGCCCATCCGAATATGGGACTGGCAACGGCTTCTACCTTAAAAACCATCACTTCCATTACCGCTTTTAATTTGCTGGGAAAGGATTTTCAATATCAAACCACTTTAGGTTATAACGGAAGTATTACTGCGGATGGAACATTAAAAGGCGACCTGATCATCAAAGGCGGCGGCGACCCAACTTTAGGCAGTTGGCGTTATGATTCCTCCAAAGAAAACACGGTTTTAAAGGTTTGGGTGGAAGCGGTCCGCAAAGCAGGGATCAAAAGAATTGAAGGAAGGATTGTGGGCGATGATACTGTTTTTGGCACACAAAAAATCCCGGACGGTTGGATCTGGCAGGATGTAGGCAATTATTACGGTGCCGGGACTTCGGGTTTGTGCTGGCGCGAAAACCAGTTCGATATTAAGCTGCAGCAAACACAAGTTGGCCATGCCGTACAGATATTAAGAGAAGTCCCGGCCATGCCATATCTGCAATTTTATAACGAATTGCTGACAGGGGATTCTGGTTCTGGTGATCGCGCTTACGCATTTTTACCTATTAAAAACAGCATGCTGTATTTGCGCGGGACTTATGCAGAAGATTTGACCAAGCGCAGTATTTCCGCAGCCATGCCCGATCCGGCTTATGATGCCGCTTTCCGTTTGGCTGATACTTTGAACCGATTAGGCATTGTTTTACAGGGAACAGCAGAATCCACCGAAACTTTAACGGCAGCACAAAAGCAAATTCCGGCAGCAACACAAATTTTAGCAAATGTAACTTCGCCTAAATTAAGCCAGATCGTCTATTGGCTGAATAAAAAGAGCATCAATTTATACGCAGAACAAATTTTAAAAACGCTGGCCTGGAAAGCCGGAAAATCCGTAACTACAGCAAATGGTGTTATAGTTTTGCAGGATTTCTGGAAAGCAAAAGGCATTGACTCGAATGCTTTAAATATTTTTGACGGCAGCGGCCTTTCGCCTGGCGACCGGGTAACTACTGAAATAGTAGCCAGGATCCTTTTATCGGCAAAAAAAGAAAACTGGTTTCCTGATTTTTATGAAAGCCTGCCGGTTTACAATGATATGAAAATGAAAAGCGGCAGTATCAATAGCGTGCTGGCTTATGCCGGTTACCAAACCAAAAACGGCCGGGAACTGTGTTTTTCCGTTATCGTAAACAATTACAGCGGCAGCACTTCGGGTATCAAAGCCAAAATGTTTAGGGTTTTGGATGAGTTGAAGTAAGATTTACTGTTGTCGTTACTGCTAACGGGAGAAATCTTTATCGAAGCAAAATCCTTCCATGCTTCTTTTAGCACATAAAAATTGTTATCTATTGGAAAAAAAGATTTCTCTCTTGATTCGAAATGACAACACCAGTTTTTACCTGGTAAAAGAAGCATCAGTTGATTTGCCAGTCGATTGGTTCGATACCGTTTTCTTCTAAGATCACATTCGCTTCCAAAAAATGTTCACAGCCGAAAAAACCGTTATGCGCAGCAAAAGGCGAAGGATGGGCGGCTATCAACAAATGATGTTTCTGCGGATCGATCAGTTCGCTTTTGGCCTGTGCAAATTTCCCCCAAAGTAAAAAAACCACGTCTTTTTTTCGGTTGGAAATTTCCTCGATCACTTTATTGGTAAAAGTTTCCCAACCCTGTTTCTGATGCGAACCAGCCTGATTGGCGCGGACCGTCAATGTAGCGTTCAGCATCAAAACGCCTTGCTCGGCCCAATGCGTCAGATCACCATTTTGCGGGATTTTGTACTCCGGATATTCCTGCTGCAGTTCCTTGAAAATATTTTGTAAAGAAGGCGGTACAGCAACTCCTTTTTGTACCGAAAATGATAAACCATGCGCTTGGTTTGCACCATGATAAGGGTCTTGGCCGATGATGACCACTTTTGCATCATTAAAAGGAGTTTTGGCAAAAGCATTAAAAATATCTTTGCTTTTTGGATAAATGGTGTAACCGGCTTCTTTTTCCTGCTGTAAAAAAGCTTTCAGTTTCAACATGTAATCTTTTTCAAATTCGTCTTTTAAAATTTCCAGCCAGGAAGGTTCTAATGCAATCGACATAAAATATTTGGAATAATTGATTTAACGTACAAATTAGCAGATATTTGCTGCAATAATTTTATATACATCCGATGCGGAATATTGTTCGATTAGTTATTGCCTGTGTTGTTTTGGGCGCTGCGGTTACGCTGGCTGCTTTTGGTTTTTGGTGGTGGGCGGTTTTGGTTTTCCTAATTGGCGGAATCATATTACTAACCTTCTTTTTTAATGAAAATATGCTGCTTGCGCAATATTTTATGCGGAAGGAGAACATGCCGAAAGCAGAAGGGTTTCTGCTGAAAATTACCGATTACGAGAAGCAATTGATCCGTAACCAGCATGGTTATTACAATTTGCTGTTGGGTTTGGTCGAGTCAAATAAATCACCGTTAAAGTCTGAAAAGTATTTCAAGAAATCTTTGACTTTAGGGATGACAATGTCGCACAACATCGCTTTGGCTAAACTAAGCCTGGCTGGAATTTCGATGTCAAAACGCAATAAGCGCGAAGCCGAAATGTATTTAAAAGAAGCACAAAAAGCTGATAAAAATAAGTTGCTGGCCGAACAGATCAAGATGATGAAAGGACAGATGGCGCAAATGGACAAACAGCAGGTGGTACGCGGCGGTTACCGCAAATTTTAAACCGGCTTTATTTCTCGTCGAGATGACTGAAGTAATCTTCTTTCCAGAAATCCTGGTTTTCTGCGTCTTTTACGTTTCCGGCCAATGATGCTTCTTTTACCGCTATTTTATTGTTGATGAAACTGAAAATACTTTTTACAAAATCCATGTCAAATTGATTGACGCTGAATTTAATCATATATTCTGTTTTCGTGGTTTCTAAGCTTGGATTGGTCATCTCTTAAAGTATTAAATCTTTTTCAAAAACAAAGACCGGGAATTGTTATTAACCAGTCTTTAAATAATTGTTAAGAGATAAATAACAAGCAAAGTTTTTTATTCAAACCATTGCATCACTACTTCTTTTGTTGGAACAACCAAATCCAATTTTAACTTTTTCCGCATTCCGCCCAGATCATTAAATACTTTGTTTGGCACAGCTTTTTTGAGATCATCTATGGTATGAAAGCCCATTTTTTGAATTATGGGAACCCATTCTTCCGGTACGCCAATCTTTACAAAATCTGGTGTTGAAGAAACGTTGGTCTTTTTTTCCGGTCGCATTTGTGGGAAAAACAGAACTTCTTGGATGGTACTTTGATTCGTCATCAGCATTACTAAACGATCAATACCAATTCCCAAACCAGCAGTTGGTGGCATTCCGTATTCTAAAGAACGCAAGAAATCTTCGTCCATTACCATTGCTTCTTCATCACCACGGCTGGCCAATAACAATTGCTCTTCAAAACGCTCACGCTGATCAATCGGGTCATTCAATTCTGAATACGCATTGGCAATTTCTTTTCCGTTTACAAACAATTCAAAACGTTCTACCAAACCTTCTTTTGTACGATGTTTTTTGGCGAGAGGAGTCATTTCGATTGGGTAATCAGTAATGTAAGTTGGCTGGATCAATTGCGCTTCTACTTTCTCGCTGAAGATTTCATCAATCAGTTTTCCTTTTCCCATCGAAGCATTTACTTCAATTTGTAAACTTTTGCAAGTTTCACGTAAAGCATCTTCGTTCATTGCCGATACATCAATGCCTGTAAATTTTAAGATCGAGTCATACATCGATAGCTTTTCGTATGAACCTGCAAATTCAATTTCATTTTCGCCAACTTGGATTTTGGTTTTACCGTGGATAGCAAACGCTACTTTTTCCAGGCATTCCTCTACCATGCCCATCATCCAGATATAATCCTGGTAGGCCACATAAATTTCCAGGCCGGTAAATTCCGGATTGTGTGTGCGGTCCATGCCTTCGTTGCGGAACATTTTTCCAAACTCATACACGCCATCAAAACCGGCCACAATCAGTTTCTTCAAATACAATTCGTTTGCAATCCGAAGAAAAAGCGGAACGTCCAAAGCATTATGATGTGTTTTAAAAGGACGTGCAGCAGCGCCGCCGTGAACAGATTGCAATATTGGGGTTTCTACTTCCATCCAACCTTGGCCATCGAAATAGCTGCGCATGGTTTTGATAACTTTAAACCGATTGATAAAGATTTGCTTAAACTCAGGGTTTACAGTAAGGTCAACATAACGCTGGCGGTAACGCAGTTCAGGGTCTGTAAAGCTATCGTAAATGTGTCCTTCTTCATCTCGTTTAACCACCGGAAGCGGTTTTAAAGACTTGGAAAGAATGGTTAATTCCTGAACATGAACAGAGGTTTCTCCGGTTTGCGTGGTAAAAACAAAACCTTTTATTCCTAAAAAATCACCAATATCCAAAAGCTTTTTAAAAACTGTATTGTATAAAGTTTTATCATCGCCCGGGCAAATATCATCCCGTTTAATGTAAACCTGGATGCGACCAGTAGAATCCTGCAACTCAGCAAAAGAAGCGCTGCCCATGATCCGGCGGCTCATAATTCGGCCTGCAATTGTTACCTGCTGGTATTTTTCAGGCTGATTTGGAAAGTTCTGCAGGATTTCCTGTGCAGTTGCCGTAACCGGAAAAGCTTCGGCAGGATAAGGGTTGATGCCGAGGTTACGTATATTTTGAAGTGCCTCGCGGCGTAAGATTTCCTGTTCTGATAAGTTTGTACTCATATTAACACTACTTTTAGGGTTGCAAAAATAGTGTTTTTAACAAAGTGCTTTTTATAGAAACTACATTAGTTTTACAATGGCTAACATTGCAGCAATTGCCCAACCCAAAAAATAAACATCCACTTGATCATGTCTATTTTGTCTTCTTTAGTCAAGAAGATATTCTTTTTGGAGTTGATTTTTTCTTTCTATTCAAAATATTTACAAATGTTTAGGTTTTTACTTCACCAATGGATGTTACATTTTTTTCTTCCCTTATCCGCTTTGACTTCAACTTACGGGATTTTAAAAAATCACTAAATTCTTTTTCTTCTTGGTTACTTAAAGGCTTGTTTACAAATACAAAATCCTTATCGTCCATTTTTTTGAAATTTATCATCGCTTAAAATCTTTAAAATATTTGGTTGTCAAAATTAGTGCCTCTTTAGTATCAATAAACATACGGTTTCCACTAAAAATTTTTGCACCCAATATCTGTTCGTAATGACTGATAAGTTGTGTTTTAGCAATAAAGGAAACCACACCATCGTAATTTTGTTCAAAAGAAAGTTTGCAAGCAAAAGCAACCAGATTGCCGGCAACGCCATTATAAAGTTTACTCCTTCCTTTATTGAATTTTGAACTTTCAATCAAGTCCATAAAAACATGGTCGCTTTTATTTGTCAAACTAATTAATCCATGAATAACAGTTGGATTATTAACAGTAGCCAATTTAAATACCTGTTTAGTCTCGTCCTTTAATTCTGCCTGCCAGTTAAATACCCAATTGGTCTTTTTTATTTGCTTACTATCGCTTAACTTTAGTTTGATTATTAAAGTGTCAAATACTTCACCTGAAATAGCATTTTCAATTGAATTGGTGAGTTTATCAACCTCAAAGTCAAGATGGATTAGTTCCTGCTCATTCATAGTTCTAAAATAACAAAAATTTGTCAGAATAAATTTGTGATTTATGAAAATTAAAATGGTTGTTGAAAGAACCAAAACTGGTTATTCTGCTTATGCTGAAAAATATCTTGTGTATACTGTTGGCACTACTTTGGAAGAACTTAAAGTAAATATGCTGGAAGCACTGAACCTTTATTTCGATGAATAAGGCAAAATTATAACAGAAACAGACTTGAAAATAACATTGGATTTGCCGCAGTTCTTTGAGTTTTACAATGTAATTAATGCAAAGGTAATTATGAACATATTGGAATAAACCAAAGTTTATTAGCTCAATACAAAGGGATAAAAAAAACCTTCTGCCAACCAAACACAAAGAATATTGGAAGGCGTGCAACAAATAGGACGTGAATTGGCTGAAATTAAGTTTTTGCTTTGATTTTATCTATCTAAAATTACAATTATTTATATAATGTTTCAAATACTAAATTCAACAAAAGTGTTTGATAACTATAAGTAAAGCGAACCTTACTTGTATTTACTAATCAAACCCTTAACAAAGTTTGGAAAGTTAGTTTTATCAACATGGAATATATTTTCAATCTGTTGGAAGTACGAATCGTTGTCCTTTGTCTGTTTAAATAACTGCAAAATGCTTTCAAAACCTTTTTTTGATTCTATCTCTTTGCAAATCAATCCACTTATAATGTAAGTAAATGGTACGCCTCCCTGAACTCTGCTAAAACCTGTAAATAATTTAATTATGTCCGATTTTGAATTAACCTTTAAATACTCATCAGCCACTTCAGCTAATTCTTTTATGTTTTTTCCACCACTACCACCAATATAAGTTGCATAGCCTTCATCTACAATTCTATTATATTCAGGAAATAATTTTTGAGTATAAAAATGTACTATCTCGTGTTGATATAATTCTGAATTGTTCCCGGCTAACAATGTATTATGCCAGGATTCAGCAAGACCTCCACTTGTTGAATAATACATGTTTGAATATAATCACATCCTAATAATTTAAACAATTGTTCCGGATCATAACATTTGTAATAAGTAAGTGGTATTACGGCAGAATTAAACTTTTTTGCGAAATCAATATTAAATTTGTTTAACTCTTCAGCCTTTTCTAAATTTAGCTTGTTAGGAAATATGTATTTAATTGATCCTACTTGTTGAGTATTCCAATTCTTTGAATTGTAGTTTATTGAATCAGAAAACAGATACTTACCATTAACTTTGTCTAAGATTAAAGTATAGGTAAGTAAATGGTCTTCAGAACTGTCATTGTTAGTTCCTAAAAAAGATATTTTAACTAATTATTGATTTTCTTTTAATGGAAGAATAGCTAACAAGGTTGGTTGGTATCCTTTTTTTTCTTTGTTTGCTCTCTCAAAGTTATTGAGCCAAAAAAAAGGCTCTACGTTCTCTTTTAAAATTGCAGGATTGGTTATTAGGTCGCGATTATGATCTTTACTTTTTAAAAAGGTATCTATAGATTTTAAAATCTCATTAGATTTTGCTGAATCAAGTAAGTAAGTTGCATCTTTCTGAATATGGAATTTTACTGTGTTTGACTGAGAGTAACTGCTTTTAATTGTAAATAAGAAAATAATAAATAAAGAAATTTTCATCATAACTAATTACAAGTTTTTTTAATAGTTTGAATTTTCAAGCCAATACACATGTATAATTTGTTTATCAATGCTTCTTTTATCACCTAAACTTTCATCAAACCATATCTATGTCCTGCAAATACAATTGATAAATCTCCTGGGCATACTTCTTTTCAATAACTTTTCTCTTAGCTTTTAAAGTTGGTGTAATTTCACCTTATTCCACTGAACAACAGGAGCAGCAACTTAAAAAATTAAATTTGTATTTTATCTATAATGTATTTGCTTACCCATAATGGTAAATATTCAGGTGTAAAGTTGAAAAAATCTCCTTTTAGTTCAGCTACAAAAGCGTGTTTTTTCTGTGAATTATCCCACAAATAAACAACATCGCAACGTTTAATTATTTGTATTAAAAGTTCCATAGTACGATGATAACGCTTGTAAATGTCTTCTTTTTTTACAAAATGCCCACCCTTTTTTACGCGGTCTTTCACTCTTTCTTCATTAATTTCTGCTGAATCAGTCCCAACAAAATATAAATAAACCTTGTACCCATTTTGATGGGCTAAGTCAATAAGTTGAAGTTTGGAAGGATGTGAAAAAACAGTTTCAAAAGAAAACGAAATCTTTTTACGAATAAGTTCTTGCCGTATAAAATCTGCTACAATTGCAAAATGCATAGAATTAAAATGTTGGTTTACATTGTTAGTTGCAACCAAAACATTTTCTTTTATTGTTAGGTTCCAGCTTTCCCCAGTAAACTCGGCTTTGGCATACTGACCCTGGTTTTTACTGAAATACTGAAAAGTTTCATCAGTGCTATCAATAGCATATGTTGCAAAGTCAATATAGTTTTGTCGCTTAAATTCCTGTTCTAATAAATCTGCATTTATAAAAAGACGGGTTGAAAAATAACTTTCTTTGATGTTATAGTAAAGGGTAGTTTTGCCCGAACCATTAGGGCCGGCAAAAATACGAAGGCGCGGTTTCGGGGGCATTAACGTATTTTGATCCGGTGATTGACCAATTTTTCCCGGCGGAAATCACCAGCTTTAATCAGTATTGATTCGCCATTATTAAATTCCCGGTAAATACCATCTTCCTTAACTGTAACTAAACCAAGTCCCAGTGCTTCGTTTATCCTGGATATTTCTTTGGCTGATTCATCAATCCGAAATTGAATCTCTTCCAAATAGGGTTGATCTTCATTAGCAACGGTATTTTTTCTATTAACTGCCATAGCACTAAGATATTAATTAAACTTCATTAAACCATATCAATTTCCTGCAAATACAACTGATCAATTTCCTGAGCATACTTCTTCTCGATCACTTTTCTTTTAGCTTTTAAAGTTGGCGTAATTTCGCCTTCTTCCATGCTGAAAAGATTGCGTTTTACTTTGAAGTTTTTAATGCGTTCAAACTTGGCCAGTTCGTTGGATAGTTTTTTTACATCTTCATTGATCCAATCTACCATGCTTTTATCTTCAATAAAAACTTCGGGCTTCTCAAAAAAAGATTCATCCAGGTTAAAAGTCTCTTGCAACAATTCTTTCGAGGGAACAATAAAAGCAGTAACATATTCGCGTTTATCGCCAATTAAAAAAACCTGTTCAATTTTAGGGCTTTTTAAATAGGTGTTTTCTACCGGCGTTGGATAAACATTTTTACCAAAAGAGTTCACCAGCATATTTTTTAAACGGTCGGTAATTTGCAAGTTGCCTTTGTAAAAGCGACCAATATCACCGGTATGCAACCAGCCGTCTTCATCAATCACGTTTCGGGTTTCTTCGGGTTTGTTCCAGTAACCTTTCATCACGCAATGGCCGCGCGTAATAATTTCACCTTCTTCCGATTCTAAATCAGGTTTGAAAGTATCATGGGTTTGTATGGTATAGATTTTATGCGTGTCAATATTTTGGATGGCCACTTCAATACGCGGAATAATCCTTCCTACCGTTCCGTAAACCTGCCGGTCGTATTCCGTAACAGCCATCACTGGCGAAGTTTCCGTCAACCCAAAACCTTCTAAAACTTTAATGCCAAGATCGCCAAAAAACTCGCCAACATTCTTGGGTAAGGCACCTCCGCCAGAAAGCATAAACTTTAACCGGCCACCGGTTTTTTCTTTGATCTTGCCGAAAACCAATTTATCAGCGAGTTTATTTTCTGCTGATAAAAGCATTCCCGGAGTTTTACCTGCTTCTTTTATCTCCCTAAATTTTCGGCCTTTTTTTAAGGACCATAAAAACAATTTGGTTTTGATGCCGCCTGCTGCCTGTCCGCTTTTCATGGCGCGGTCGTGTATTCGTTCCAACAACCGCGGTACACAACTCATTACCGTTGGCCTGATCTCAGCCATATTCTTAGCCAGCAGTTCCAAACTTTGTGCAAAAGCAATTTTAGATCCTGTTGCCAAACAAACATGGTAAGTTGCCGTGCGCTCGAAAATATGCGAAAGCGGCAGAAAAGACAAAAACACATCGTCTTTGGTAATGACCGTAATCTGATCCAAAGAGGCTCGCACGTTTTGCGTTAAGTTGTAGTGCGTAAGCATTACGCCCTTTGGCGTACCGGTTGTCCCGGAAGTATAGATCAAAGTAGAAATATCGGAAGTTAAAATGCTTTCGCGGCAAGCATTGATTTTGGACGTATATTGATTTAAAACGCGGTTTCCTTCTGCTATTAAAGCAGACAAGGAAATTATGCCAACATTAAATTTGGCCTTTTCGGTAAATTTTTCATAATCGTCAAAAATCGGAATCAGGCGGATTAAACTTGTACAATGATTAACGATTTTCAATATTTTTTTAAGGAGAAAAGGACTGCCGACCAGCAAAGTTTTTGCGCCCGAATCATTCAGGATATATTCGATCTCTGTTTCGGAAAGGGTAGGGTAGATAGAAGTATTTACGGCACCGATCTGCTGCAAAGCCTGATCGTAATATACATACTCCGGACTGTTGTCCAAAATCAGCGACAGGCGGTCGTTTTTTTTAATACCGATATGCAGAAAGTAAGCAGATATGGCATTGATCTTTTCTAAAGCTTGCTTGTATGTGATGTCTTCCCATTGTTCATCCACTTTATGGGTCATAAAAACAGTATCTTCCGGGTGGATATGATGAATGACATTTTGCAAAAGACTGGGAATGGTTGAATATTCGGTTATGGGATTCATGAAAAAAACAGGTTTATAAAATAATTTTTGGCTTGCCAAAATTAAATTTATTTACGTGCTAAAACAAAAAAGGGATGCTAAAAGAAGCATCCCTTTTAAAATAAGTTTTAAAGGTTTTATACAGAAAAGCTGTCGCCACAACCACAAGTTCGACTGGCGTTTGGATTATGAAAGTTAAACCCTTTTCCATTTAATCCATCAGAAAAATCAAGTTCTGTTCCGGCTAAGTACAGGAACGATTTCATGTCTAAAGAAATTTTGATTCCTTTGTCTTCAAAAAACTGGTCTCCGGGTTTGATTTCATTGTCGAAATCCAGTTTGTACGACAAACCGGAGCATCCTCCTCCGGCAACAGAAACCCGCAGAAAATAAGACTCGTTTAGGTTGGAAGATTGGATTAACTCTTCTACTTTACTTTTTGCTTTATCAGTTACAGTTATCATTTTGTATAAGTTATAAGTTTTAGGTTGTAAGTTTTGAGTTAAATAGCAATCAAAAATACCTGCTAAAACAGTATGAAGGATTTATAGGTTGAAGCTTTTTCAACTTATAACCCACAACTTACAACCCTCCTAATGGTGTACTTTCTCAGATTCAATCGGAGCAAGGCCATTTTTAATACGGTAATCATTGATAGCAGCTTTGATCGCATCTTCTGCCAAAACAGAACAATGGATTTTTACCGGCGGCAAGGCCAATTCTTCCACAATGTCCATATTGTCAATTTTCATCGCATCGTCAATGCTTTTTCCTTTTAACCATTCGGTTGCCAAAGAAGAAGAAGCAATAGCGGAACCGCAACCAAAAGTTTTAAACTTAGCGTCTTTGATCACGTTAAATTCGTCAACTTCAATTTGTAAACGCATTACGTCGCCGCATTCTGGTGCGCCAACTAATCCGGTCCCTACTTTGTTACTGCTTTTATCCAAAGTACCTACGTTGCGTGGGTTTGAATAATGATCGATTACTTTATCTGAATAAGCCATAGCTTTTTAAATTTTAATGTTTAATAGTTTATTTCAAAAATCTTGCCGCATTGTATTTTATTGACAGTTTGACAATGCTGTTTTTATCATATAAAAATTAGTGTTCTGCCCACTCGATAGAATCCAGGTCAATACCTTCTTTAAACATTTCCCAAAGCGGGGAAAGCTCGCGAAGATGTGTTACTGCATGTTTGGTTACTTCGATAGCGCGGTCAACTTCTGCTTCTGTTGTAAATCTTCCCAAGCCAAAACGGATAGAAGAGTGTGCCAGATCGTCTGATAAACCTAAGCTCTTCAACACATAAGAAGGTTCTAAAGAAGCTGATGTACAGGCAGAACCGGAAGAAACCGCCAGATCCTTCATAGCCATCATCAAACCTTCGCCTTCCACATATTTAAAAGAAATATTGGCTGTGTGCGGTAAGCGGTGTTCGCGGTTACCGTTTACATAAGATTCTTCCAATTGTGTTAATGAAGCTTCCAATTTATCGCGCAAAGCAGAAAGCCTGACAGCATCCTGTTGCATTTCCAATCGAGCCAATTCGCAAGCTTTGCCCAAACCAACAATTCCCGGAACATTTAAAGTACCAGAACGCATGCCTCTTTCGTGGCCGCCGCCGTCCATTTGTGCTGTAACTTTAACACGTGGGTTTTTACGGCGTACATACAAAGCGCCAACACCCTTCGGTCCGTACATTTTATGTGCCGATAAGGCTAAAAGATCAATTCCGTCTTCAATTACATTAACGGGTATTTTTCCAACAGCTTGTGTGGCATCCGTCATGAACAAAGCACCAAAAGAATGCGCTATTTTAGCAATTTCTTTAACCGGCTGAATTACGCCAATTTCGTTATTGCCATACATAATTGAAACCAGGATCGTTTCCTGAGACATCGCTGCAACTAACTCTTCCAAGTCAATTAAACCATCAGGTTTTGGGGTGAGATAAGTAATGCGGGCGCCTAATTTTTCCAGATGTTTGCAAGCATCCAAAACAGCTTTATGTTCGGTAGTCATCGTAATGATGTGGTTACCTTTTTCCTTGTACATTTCAAAAACACCTTTTAAAGCAAGGTTATCTGATTCTGTAGCGCCGGAAGTAAAAATAATTTCTTTTTCGTTGGCACCGATTATTTGTGCAACCTGTTCACGGGCATAATCCACAGCTTCTTCTGCAACCCAGCCAAAAGCATGGTTACGGCTGGCAGAATTGCCAAATTTTTGTACAAAGTATGGAAGCATTGCCTCTAAAACCCGAGGATCCATTGGCGTAGTGGCATTGTTGTCAAGATAAATAGGAAGGTCCATGTTCTTAATTAGATTAAGTATAAATATTAATGCAAATATATTAAATCTTTTAGGTTAAGTTTCCAAAGCCATGAGTAAAACAGATTTATAAAGTCATTAACTTGCAATTTTAAAACCCGTAAAACTAGGAGGGATTAGCGGTAGGATTTGTGCTTGGAAACAGCTATTAAAACTAAATTTTTGTCAGCATTTTTTTTGGGATGTAAAAGAAGTATATTTGCGCCTGTTTTTGACAAAGAACCCAACCAAAATGAAAAAAGAAATCCATCCTTCCAACTATAGATTAGTGGTTTTTAAAGATATGTCCAACGAATATTCTTTCCTGACCAAATCTTGCATTGATTCAAAAGAAACCGTTAAATGGGAAGACGGCCAGGAATACCCGTTGATCAAACTCGAAATTTCCCATACTTCGCATCCGTTTTATACCGGTAAAATGAAACTGGTTGATACAGCAGGGCGTATTGACAAATTCCGTACCCGCTATAACAAAAAATAAGTTGTTTTTCAAAATATCTGACAGTCCCGGTTATTCAGCCGGGACTTTTTTTATTTTTGTTTGATGGGAATTATTCTTTTTGACGCGGACGCACATCAAACTTTATTGCCTCTAACGTTTACAAGACCGGTTGCAGACCTGCGGATCGGAATGCTCACCATTGCCGAAAAATGGCAGAAACACCTCGGCCAGGAAGTTTCTTTTTTAACGCAGAACTATCTGCAAACCAAATTTCCGCTTCAATTTAATGATCAGAATTTATTGATTAACGGTTCTGTCTGTCCTGATGAAAAAATGTTGGAAGCCGTCAACAATTTGCAGGAAGGCGAATCTCTTCAACAAACCGATTTTTTGATTGCAGCAAAAATTTCGGCAGCGGATGTTAAAAACTATCAAGCTGTCATTGCTTCTTTTAAGGCCATAAATTATACATCTGACTTTATTTGCATTACCTATCCTGAAGATATTTTTATGCAGAATGATGCCGAATTGCGTAAAGATTTTGCTTTATTGACGAAAGGAAAAACAAGTGCGGTAATCAGCAATACCAATACTATTTTGGGCAATGATTTTTTTGCAGAAGAAGGCGCAGCGGCAGAATGTGCAACTTTCAACACGCGTTTAGGCCCGGTTTATCTTAGCAAAAATTCGGAAGTTTTTGAAGGGACCAATATTCGCGGCAGTTTTTTTTTGGGGGAAGGTTCGCAAGTGAAAATGGGCGCAAAAGTTTATGGCGGTACAACTGTTGGCCCGCATTCCACAATTGGCGGTGAAGTGAAAAATGCGGTGATTTGGGGTTATTCTTCAAAAGGACATGAAGGCTATCTTGGAAATGCGGTTTTGGGCGAATGGTGCAATCTTGGCGCCGATTCCAATAACTCAAATTTAAAAAACACTTATGCAGAAGTAAAATTGTGGGATTATCCAAGCCAAAAACTACGAGGAACAGGTTTGCAGTTTTGTGGTTTGATTATGGCCGACCATGCTAAATGCGGCATCAACACCATGTTCAATACCGGAACTGTGGTTGGTGTAAGCAGTAATGTTTTCGGTGCTGGTTATCCACCCAAATTTGTTCCTGATTTTTCCTGGGGAGGAATTTCAGACACAGAAGTTTATGCCATAAACAAAGCATTGGAAACAGCAGCGCGTGTTTTTGAACGAAAGAACAAGGATTTTAACGCAACAGAAGCTGACATTTTAAAACATATTTTTGAATTAACTACATCTTACAAATCAATATGAGACAAAAAATAGTTGCCGGAAACTGGAAAATGAACCTGGAATATAATGAAGGTTTAACCATTTTTTCTGAAGTGATCAACATGGTAAACGATGAAGTGACGGGCAACCAAACGGCCATCGTTTGCTGCCCTTACACTTATTTGTACAGCTTGTCGCATTTAGTAAAAGGACACGCTAAAATTTTTGTAGGTGCGCAAAATTGCCATCAGGAAGAATCCGGTGCTTTTACGGGCGAAATTTCTGCTAAGATGATCCGTTCTGTTGGTGCCCAATATGTGATTTTGGGCCATTCCGAACGCCGTCAGCATTTTGGGGAAACCAATGAATTGCTGGCTAAGAAAGCAGATATTGTACTCAATAATTCTTTAAAACCAATTTTTTGTATTGGTGAAACTTTGGAAGAACGGGAATCTGAACAATATTTCGACGTGATCAAAACACAATTGAAAGAAGGTGTTTTTCATTTATCAAACGAGCAGTTTGCACAGGTGGTGATCGCGTATGAACCGGTTTGGGCAATTGGCACCGGCAAAACAGCTTCAGCAGAACAGGCGCAGGAAATCCATGCTTTCATCCGCAACGAAATTGCAGATAACTACAATCAGGAAATTGCTGACGAAACCAGTATTTTGTACGGCGGAAGCTGCAACACCAAAAATGCAGCCGAGCTATTTTCCCAGGCTGATATTGACGGCGGATTGATTGGCGGTGCATCTTTAAAATCACGTGATTTTGTGGATATTATCAAGGCGTTTTGATCGGTTGTGAGTTGTGCGTTGTAAGTAGTCAGTTTTGAAGCGGTTATTAATGCGCTTTGTCGAGGTTACCAGAACCCACAACCCACAACTGATATAAATGAACTACATCGAACTCCTTTTCACCACTATTTTTCAGGAAGAATACCAGCAGGATTTGCTGATGAACGAACTGGCCGAAGCTGGTTGTGATACTTTTGAAGAACTTTATTTCGGGTTTAAAGCTTACATTCCTGCTCCATACTTTGACAAAGAGGAACTGGATGAACGCCTGGAACCTTTTCATGAGGTTTTGACTTTTTCTTATGAAGTGAACCTGATCCCGCAAAAAAACTGGAACGCCGTTTGGGAAAGTAATTTTCAGCCCATACAAATAAAAGACCAGATTTGGGTACGGGCAACTTTTCATGAACCGCGGCCTGATTTTCCTTTTGAAATTGTGATTGATCCGAAAATGGCTTTCGGTACCGGGCATCATCAAACCACTTCCATGATGATGGATTTTATGCTGGATACTGCTTTTACCGGCAAAAAAGTGTTGGACATGGGCTGCGGAACCGGAATCCTGGCTATCCTGGCGGCAAAAAAAGGCGCAGCAGCAGTTACTGCAATTGATAATGACCCGGTTTGCCATGAAAGTACGATGGAAAATGCAGCATTAAACCATGTGAAAGACATGCAAATTTTGTGCGGATCAAAAGAAGTAATTCCGGATGAACAATTTGATCTGATCCTCGCCAACATTAACCGCAATATCTTGCTCGATCAGATGGAAGCTTATGGGCGTAGTTTGAAACCAGGCGGATTATTGTTTTTAAGTGGTTTTTACCAGGATCCCGACCTGGATATTTTAAAAGCAAAAGCTGCTTTGTGCAATTTACATTATCTGGAACATAAAAACGATCAGAATTGGGCAGCAGCAAAATTTGTTCGTTAAACTTTTGACTCTTTTCTTCATCAAACAAAATAATAGCTGATGCTTTATGTTTATAATTATTAATTAAGCCTCAGGTTTTACATGAAAGTACATTTTATAGCAATGGGCGGAAGTGCAATGCACAACCTGGCTATTGCTTTGCACAAAAAAGGTTTTACAGTTACCGGTTCTGACGATGTTTTTACTGAACCATCCAAATCAAGATTGGAAAGGTTTAGTTTGCTTCCTGCAGATCAGGGTTGGGACCCACAAATTATTACTGCTGATCTGGATGCCATAATTTTGGGGATGCATGCCAAAGCAGATAACCCGGAACTGTTGGAAGCGCAAAAAAAAGGCATCAAAATTTATTCTTATCCGGAATATATTTACGAGCAATCCCGCAATAAAACCCGAGTAGTGATTGGCGGCAGTCATGGCAAAACCACAATTACGTCCATGATTTTACATGTGCTAAAAGAAGCATCCCGGGATTTTGATTATCTGGTCGGCGCGCAGTTGGAAGGCTTTGACACGATGGTGAAACTGACGGAAGAAGCACCTTTAATTGTGATTGAAGGCGATGAATATTTATCCTCACCGATAGACAGAAGGCCAAAGTTTCATTTGTATAAAGCTACGATTGGATTGATCAGTGGTATTGCCTGGGACCATATCAACGTGTTTCCAACTTTTGATATTTACTTGCAGCAGTTTGCTTTGTTTATCGATACAATTCAGGCAAAAGGAAAATTGATTTATTGTGAGCAGGATCAGGTGCTGAAAGAAATGGTAGAAACGCACCCAACGGTTATTGAAAAAATTGCTTATCGCTTGCCTCCGCATAAAATCAATAACGGGATCACCAGTTTGATTTATCAAAACCAGGAATATCCGCTGCAAATTTTCGGTGATCATAACCTGCTGAATTTAGAGGCGGCAAAAACAGTATGCCTTCAGCTTCAGCTTGCACCAGAAGTTTTTTATAAAGCTATCAGTAGTTTTAAAGGAGCTGCAAAACGGTTGGAACTAATCGGCAGTAATACTGAAACAAATATCTATAAAGATTTTGCACATTCTCCGTCCAAACTTACTGCAACCATCAAAGCGGTAAAAGAGCAATTTCCAAACAGGAAATTAGTAGCTTGTATCGAACTGCATACTTTTAGTAGTTTAAACAAAGCTTTTTTGCACGAATACAAAGGAACGATGGACGCTACTGACGAAGCCATTGTTTTTATCGATCAGCATACATTTTTACAAAAAAATTTAGAGCCTTATCCGGCACAAGAAGTAAAAGATGCTTTTAAGCGAAAAGATATATTATTTTTTGATCAAGCAGAAGTATTGTTCAATCATCTTAAACAATTGAATTACAAGGATACAAACTTATTACTGATGAGTTCGGGCACTTTTGCAGGTACGGATTTATCCAAATTTGCGGAAACAATTTTATAGTTCGATTAAAATTTAAATATACTAATAACCAATTACCAAAGTAGCCGTATAAATTGTAACTATTATAAATTGCTTTCAACTATTAATTAAGCTCTATGAAGTCATTAGGAAAAAAAATCAGGTTGTTGCGCCATCAAAAAGGCTGGAGCCAGGAAGATGTTGCCAAACAATTGGATATATCGATACCTGCGTTTTCAAAAATTGAAACCGGTATCACGGACATTAATTTATCAAGATTGGAACAGATTTCAAAATTGTATGAAATGTCAGTTGTGCAATTGCTGACTTTTAACGATATAGAACAGGAACAAAAATCAGCTTCTGAAATAGAATCCATGCAGAAAAAATTAGTGGAAAGAGAAGCCGAACTAATTGACTTGCAAAAAAAGGTGATCGAACTGTATGAAGAACTGAGACGGCCAAAAGCGATTGCATAAATGTGTATCTTGTAAGTTTATCGCAAGATATTTATTTGAAAATACAGCGCATGGTAACATGTTTTTTTCCAAACCTCACGTTCATAGCTTCATGCAAGGCTAGCATTTTATCATTAAAATCACCCACCCAGGATAGTTCCAGTTCCTTATATTGGTTTAAAGGATAAACGTATTCTTTAAGTTTGATGAATATGGCCGACTCCAAGC